>JACCEC010966274.1_pt1 | contig 23265 bp, 23 predicted proteins | sample 7450121 | NCBI WGS metagenome assembly JACCEC01 (sample SAMN15323455, study PRJNA562643) | freshwater metagenome | isolation source: river surface water | place: USA:Blue River Watershed | collected 2017-08-18 | reverse complement strand
GGCGGACGCCCCGCCGAATGACACAAAGGCCACCAAAAAGAAACTCGCAAAGAGCTCCAGCAGAATCGTCATCTCTTTGCCGCCTGGCTCAGACGCCACCAACTCAAGGAGATGGTCAGCGCCGCACAGGCCAGCATGACAGCCGGTAGTGGCCAATGCAGCACAGCAATCCCCACAAACGCAACGGCAGCAAAGGGCAGATAGATCACACGGTTTTTAACGTTCAACCCCATGCGTATACCCATGGCTATAATCAGCCCGGCACCGACCAGGGTGATTCCATGCAACATGGATTGCACGGCAGGTAGCTCGCCGTAACGGGCATAGAGCACCCCGAGCACCAGTGCCACAAAAAATGGCCCCAGCATCAGACCTAAAGCACCAGCCACCGCCCCACGCCAACCGCAGAAACGCACACCAACAGCCACCGCCAGATTCACCACATTAGGTCCGGGCAAAAACTGACAGAGCCCCAGCAACACATTGAACTCTTCGGCAGTCAACCAGCCTTCAGTTTCTACGAGAAGACGGCGCGCCCAAGGCAAAACACCGCCAAAACCGGACAAACCGACCCGACTAAACCCACGAAACAAGGCCGCAGGTGTCGGGATATCTTTAGTGGCCGAGTCGGAAATCTGCGGAGCGGGCATGCGCCGTCAGCCCCTCGCCTTCGGCCAGACTGGAGGCGATGCGTCCCAAGGTTTGCGCACCCGCCTGTGACACATGAATCAGGCTACTGCGCTTCTGGAAGTCATAAACGCCCAGCGGTGACGAGAAACGGGCACTGCCAGACGTCGGCAACACATGGTTCGGACCGGCGCAATAATCGCCCAGCGATTCTGAACTGTAGGCACCCATGAAGATCGCGCCCGCATGACGAATCTGTGGCACCAATGCCTGCGGATCTTGCACTGATAATTCGAGGTGCTCGGGGGCGATACGGTTGCTGATTTCACAGGCCTCGACCAGATCTTTCACCAAGATCAACGCACCACGATCAGTCAGGGAGGTACGAATCACCTCGGCACGGGGCATCTGCGGCAGCAGACGGTTGATACTTTCCGTCACCGCATCCAGATAAGCGGCATCAGGACAAATCAGAATCGATTGCGCCAGTTCATCGTGCTCGGCCTGCGAGAATAGATCCATCGCGACCCAGTCCGCCGGTGTGCTGCCGTCCGCAATCACCAGAATCTCCGAAGGACCGGCAATCATGTCGATGCCGACGGTACCGAAAACATGGCGCTTGGCATTGGCCACATAGGCATTGCCCGGGCCGACAATTTTATCGACTTGCGGCACGGTTTCCGTGCCATAAGCCAATGCACCAACCGCCTGCGCACCACCAATGGTAAAGACTCGATCAATACCGGCAATGGCCGCAGCTGCCAGCACCAGCGGATTACGTTCACCACCCGGCGTCGGCACCACCATGATGAGTTCCTGCACACCGGCCACTTTGGCCGGAATGGCGTTCATCAACACCGATGAAGGATAAGCGGCTTTGCCACCCGGCACGTATAAACCCACACGATCCAGCGGGGTCACGCGTTGACCGAGCACCGTGCCATCCGCCTCGGTGTACGTCCAACCTTCCACACGCTGACGCTCATGGAAGGCACGAATACGTGCAGCTGCCGTTTCCAGCGCATCACGCTGCTCATGCGAGAGGGATGCCAGTGCCGCTTGCAATTCAGCCTGCGGTAACTCCAGATGCTGCGCATCGTGCACATCCAGGTGATCAAATTTACGCGTGTATTCGAGCAGTGCTGCGTCTCCCCGCTGACGGATGTCTGCAAGAATATCGACGACAGTGCGCTCTATGCTGGCATCTTGCTCGGCTTCCAGCGCCAGCAAGCCTTTCAATTCAGCATCAAAATGAGACGATCGGGTGCTTAGACGGCGAATCTTCACGGCGTTCTCCAAATCAGGCGGCCTGACGTGCTACGGCGCCTTCAAAATCAGTGAGGATACGTTGCAGGCGTTCGTGCTTGAGCTTCAACGCAGCCGGATTAACCACGAGGCGAGACGAAATCGGCATCACCTCTTCTACCGCCTGCAGATTGTTGGCGCGTAGGGTGTTGCCTGAGGAAACCAGATCAACAATCGCATCCGACAAGCCAACCAGCGGCCCCAGTTCCATCGAGCCATAGAGCTTAATCAGGTCGATGTGCACGCCCTTGGCGGCAAAGTGTTGGCGCGCAATGTTGACGTACTTGGTCGCTACCCGCAGGCGACTACCCGGCTTAACGGCAGCTGCATAATCAAAACCTTCAGAGACGGCGACCATCATTTTGCAGCGGGCAATTTGCAGATCGAGCGGTTCATACAAGCCCTGACCCCCATGCTCGATAAGGACATCCTTGCCAGCGATACCTATATCAGCGGCACCGTATTGCACATAGGTCGGCACATCGGTAGCGCGCACGATCACAATGCGCACATCCGGATCCTGCGTTGGCAGAATCAGTTTGCGCGAAGACTCCGGATCTTCCGTTGGCAAGATACCCGCTGCTTCGAGTAATGGCAGCGTTTCTTCAAGAATGCGGCCCTTCGACAGGGCAATGGTGATACCGCAATTATTGCTACTCACAGCAAGTTCCAATCAGTTCAAAGCAGGGAAAGGCATGAACCATGCCTAAACCCGTATTCTAGCGGACGCGACGCACCGAGGCGCCCAGGCGCGCCAGCTTTTCCTCAATCCGTTCGTAACCACGATCCAGATGGTAGATGCGTTCGATCAGCGTCTCGCCCTGCGCGGCCAGGCCAGCAATAACCAAGGCGGCTGAGGCGCGCAAATCGGTAGCCATAACAATGGCACCTTCAAGCTTTTCGACACCTTTCACGGCCGCCGAATTACCATCAATGTGGATATCAGCGCCCAGACGCATCAGCTCCACGGCATGCATGAAGCGGTTCTCAAAGATGGTTTCCTTGATGATCGCCGTGCCTTCAGCCAGACAGTTCACAGCCATCAACTGCGCTTGCATGTCTGTTGGGAATGCCGGATAGGGCGCGGTGCGGAACGACACCGATTTCAAACGTGAAGGCGCCTGAATGCTGATGCAGTGGGCATCGCCACCAATCGTACAGCCCGCCTCAACCAGCTTGGCTGTCACGGCTTCCAGATAGGTGGCCGAGGTACCCTGCAGCACCACGTTACCGCCGGTAATGGCGGCAGCACACAAGAAAGTACCTGTTTCAATACGGTCTGGCATAACGGCATGTTCTGCACCGTGCAGCGCAGAAACACCCTGAATGCGAATGATGTCCGTACCCGCACCTTCGATCTTGGCACCCATGGCGATCAAGCAGTTAGCCAGATCGACGACTTCCGGCTCGCAGGCCGCGTTTTCGATGATCGTTTCACCGTTGGCCAATGTGGCCGCCATCATCAGGTTTTCAGTACCGGTCACCGTGACCATGTCAGTACAGATACGTGCACCCTTCAGGCCGCCCGCAGGCGCCTTGGCGTGTATATAACCCGCTTCAACATGGACTTCAGCCCCCATGGCCTGCAAGCCCTTGATGTGCTGATCCACCGGACGCGCACCAATCGCGCAACCGCCCGGCAGTGAAACCTTGGCTTCGCCCCAGCGAGCAACCAGTGGACCGAGCACCAGAATCGAGGCGCGCATGGTCTTCACCAATTCATAGGGTGCCACTGCCTGCGTCAAGCCGTTAGCATCCAGTGTCACCCCGGCTTCAGCGCCATCTAATGTCGATGCCACGCCCATATTGGTGAGCAAACGAATCATAGTGGCCACATCGTTCAGATGCGGCAAATTGGTCAGTACCAGCGGTTCACGGACCAGCAGGCTGGCGCACAGAATCGGTAGCGCGGCGTTCTTGGCACCCGAAATACGGATTTCGCCCTCGAGACGGTTGCCGCCCTGAATCAGTAATTTATCCACGTTGTGCCCACTCCTCTGGGGTGAATGTCTGCATGGTCAGGGCGTGGACCAATTCGTCGCGCATCGCATCACCGAGCGCACCGTAAACCGCCTGATGGCGACGGACGCGGCTCAGGCCGGCAAACGCCTCACTCACCATCAACAGCTCGAAATGACGGCCATCGCCATTGAGCACAAGATGAGACACGGGCATTTTTTCCCGCAAGGCCACTTCGATATCTTCTAGACGAACCATCACTTAACCCTGTTAGGTGCGCAGTTTGTAACCACGTACCAGTAAGATAAAACTCAATAATCCAATCGCTGCCGTAAAACCGAGTGCTACGCCAAAGCTTAACCACGGTGATGCATCAGAAACGGCAAAGAATCCAAAACGGAAACCATCAATCAGATAGAACAAGGGGTTCATCCGAGACAGTTCCTGCCAGAAGGCAGGGAGAGATTGTACCGAGTAGAAGACGCCAGATAGCATGGTGAGCGGCAGAATCAGAAAATTCTGGAAAGCGGCCAGCTGATCGAATTTTTCGGCCCACATACCGGCAATGAGACCCAACGCGCCCATTAAAGCGCCGCCCAGCACTGTAAATACAATAATCCACAGCGGTTCAGCCAGGTTTAAGCCCCCTACCCAACAGGTCGCCAGAAGCACACCACTCCCCACCACGGCACCACGAATGGTGGCCGCCAGCAGGTAGGCGACAAAGAATTGCAGGTTAGAAATAGGCGTGAGGAGAACAAATACCAGGTTACCGGTAATTTTGGATTGGATCAGCGACGATGAGCTATTGGCAAAGGCATTCTGCAGCACGGACATCATGACCAGACCGGGAATCAGAAAGGCCGTATAACGCACGCCGTGAACCAGCACGTGGTTATCCAAGACTTGGGAAAAGATCATCAGATACAGCAGCGCGGTCAGCACCGGCGCGCAAACCGTCTGAAAGCCCACCTTCCAGAAACGCAACAACTCTTTACGTAACAGGGTCAGAAACTCAGTCATGCGGCTGCACCCGCCCCGTTATCCATAAACTTCAAAAAGGCGGTTTCCAGGTCCGGCGGTGCAATGCTCATATCTTCGAGTCGGCAACCCGACTCACGCAGGGCAGCCAGGACCGATTCGATCTCAGCTAACTCATCCAGCGTCCATTGCCAGGTGCGTTGTAATTCAGGCAAGGCCTCGGCTGAGGCTGCCAGCATTGATGGCAGGCATCCACCTTCGGCCAATCGCACCGTCAGTCGATGTTTGGCAAATTGGCGAATGAGCGTTTCTGTTTTTTCCAACGCGCAAATTTGACCCGAACGCATGAGTGCCAGACGCCCACACAACGCTTCGGCTTCTTCCAGATAATGCGTGGTCAGAATGATCGTATGCCCACCCCGATTCAAACGACGAATGAACTGCCACAAGCCCTGGCGCAACCCGACATCCACACCCGCAGTTGGTTCATCCAGAATCATCACCGGCGGCCGATGTACCAGCGCCTGAGCAACCAACACGCGTCGCTTCATACCGCCCGATAGGCTGCGCATGGAATGATCGGCTTTATCCGAGAGATCCAGCTCAGATAGCAATTCATCGATCCAGGCGTCGTTCTTTTTGATGCCGAAGTAGCCGGATTGCAAACGAAGGATCTCGCGCACGGAAAAGAACGGATCAAAGACCAACTCTTGCGGGACAACACCCAACGCCCGCCGTGCTAAACGATAAGCACTGCGCGTATCGTGGCCCAGAATGCGAATATCCCCTGCGTCCTGGCGGCATAGCCCAGCCATGCAGGAAATCAATGTGGTTTTACCGGCACCGTTGGGGCCAAGCAGCCCAAAAAACTCACCGGCTTCAATGTCTAACGACACCTCACACAGCGCATGAACCGGCTGACGGGCACTGGCAAACGTTTTTGAGACCTGCCGGACGCTTACTGCGGAAACACTCACGCGATCAGACTACCCAAAACAGGGTCTGTAAACCATACAGATCACTCAAGGCACGTAAGGCCGGGGGGGCATGGTGCACCGTGACCGTGGCACCACGTGCCGACCGGCTGCATGCCAGAAGAACGGTCAGCGCCGACGAATCCACGCGACCCACTTCCTGCAGGTCGACATGCAGTACCGGGCCGCGTTGGCTGACTTGATTTAACAAGGCAGGCACTTCGGTCGCGGTCATGTCCCCACGAATTTTTAAGTGCTGTGCGTTATCCGGTTGTTGCTGAGCTGTCATGATAGGCAGTTAAGACGCTTTGCCCTTCTGTTCCAACTGCTTGTTCTTATCGGCCAGCATTTTGATCAGACCATCAATGCCGTTGGCACGGACTTCCTGCGCAAAACTTTCACGGTAATTGGTGATCAAAGATACCCCCGCCAGAACGACGTCATAAACCTTCCAGCTATCTGTGGATTTTTCGAGGCTGAAATTAACGTCAATTGGCTTGGCACCCGGTTTGATGACCAAGGTCTTAACGACCACATCCTGCTCGTCCGGGTTCATCTTGAAGGGCTTATATTCAATCGTCTGTTCCTTCTTGATACCTACAAAGGCATTGGCAAAGGTGCGAATCAGCAGTTTGCGAAATTCATGAACAATCTGCTTCTTTTGTTCTGGCGACGCTAGACGCCAATCTTTACCCACGGCCAGGCTAGTCATGCGGTTGAAGTCAAAGCTCGATAACACCGATTTTTCTGCCCACTCCACCAACTTGGTCGTATCGCCTTTCTGCAGCGCCGTATCCTGGTTGACGTAGACGTAAGTCTCCTGGGTAATTTGTTTTACCAATTGATCTGGCGGCATGATGCTCGCGTGAGCTACGCTTGTTAGCATCAGGCCAAATACAACCAGCCATGTTCGAATACGGGTCAACAGCATTACGCTTGCCTTATAAAAAGTCATCTTTTAATTTTACTGCGTCCCTGCCCCGACGTCAGCAGGCTTAGGTTCTGCAGATGTTTTTTCCGGTTGGCCAGCTGCTGGCTCATCGGTCTGCTCACTGGTATCTAGCCCGGGAGGCGGTGCCCCATCATGAATCAGATTCAAACGGTTTTGCATGAAAGCATCGCGCAAATAACTGTATTTGTCCGTAGCAGCCTCTTCGATGATCTTTTCGGCCGGCAACAAATTAGCCCGCGTATTCAGGAAGCGCACTCCCCAGAGGGTGTAATAGGCCATCGGATCATTCACAACGAGATCAATCGGACTGGCGGCAATGTCGGCAGCCCAACCAAAAGTGTCTCGCACATTGCTAGGCCCCAGAATCGGCAAAACGAAATATGGGCCCGATGGCACGCCCCAGCGACCAAAGGTCACACCGAAGTCGTTGTCATTTTTGTACCAACCAGCATTACCCGCTACGTCAAACAACCCACCAAAACCCAGAGTCGTATTGATGACAAATCGGCCCAGATCATTGAACGCCTGCTCACCCCGCCCCTGCAACAGGTCATTCACGCCGATCATGACGTCACCGATATTCGAGAAGAAGTTTGTCACGAGAATCCGAATAGGTTCTGGCAGGATGAAGTCGTAGCTAATTGCAACCGGCTTAATCAGCACGGTATCAATTGTCTCGTTAACCTGAAACATGCCCCGGTTATAGCCTTCCCACGGATCGCGCGGATTAGCATTTTCCGTAGTGGCACACCCGGTGATGCTGGCAACCAAGGCCAGCGCTGCCAAGCAATGACGTAGATTCATTTTACTGAGCGTCCGCATCCTTCTTGCCTTCCGAAGCCTTATTAAACAAAAACTGGCTGATAAGCTTTTCCAGAACAATGGCAGACTGCGTCTTGGCCACTGCGCCACCTGCCGGAATCATACGGTCATCACCGCCTGCATCAAGGCCGATGTACTGCTCGCCGAGCAGGCCTGAGGTCAAAATAGAGGCAAAGGTGTCTTTAGGAAACTGGTACTGACTCTCAATCTTGAGCACGACATTGGCCTCGTAGGTCTGCGGATCAAAGCGGATATCAGCGACACGACCCACGACGACGCCTGCACTTTTAACCGGGCCACGTACTTTAAGCCCCCCGATGTTGTCGAACTTGGCGGTGATTTCGTAAGTACTGGCAAAACTGCTGGCTGAAAAATTACTGACCTTCAGCGCCAAAAACAGGACAGCAGCAAAGCTGATGACCACAAAAACACCCACCCAGAAATCCATTACCTTGCGGTTCATCATAAGCCTCGGAACATAAAGGAAGTCAGCACAAAGTCTAATGCCAGAATGGCCAGTGCCGATGTGACCACTGTCCGGGTAATCGCGCGCGATACCCCTTCAGCCGTCGGTACTGCATCAAAACCTTCAAACACGGCAATCAGTGACACCGCCACGCCAAAGACCGCGCTTTTGATGATGCCATTTAAAACATCGTCACGGAAATTAACATTGGCCTGCATTTGCGCCCAAAAAGCGCCTTCATCGACGCCGATAAAGATCACGCCAATCAGCCAACCGCCAAAAATACCCGCAGCAGTGAAAAGTGCTGCCAACAAAGGCATCGAAAGCACACCACCCCAGAAACGGGGCGCCATGATTCTGGCCAAAGGATTCACTGCCATCATATCCATGGCAGTGAGTTGTTCCGTCGCTTTCATCAGACCGACTTCGGCCGTCATGGACGACCCGGCCCGTGATGCAAATAAAAGACCGGCGACGACGGGACCCAGCTCACGCACCAGCGATAGCGCCACCAGAATGCCCAAGGCTTCGGAAGAACCATAGCGCTGAAGGGTGTCATAACCCTGCAGACCCAAGACCAAGCCTACGAATAAACCTGATACCAAAATAATAATGAGCGACAGAACCCCGCTGACATAAAGCTCACGCACCAGCAAGCTCGGACGCCGGAAGGTTTCTCCCGAATGAGACAGCATGCCAATAAAGAAACGGGCAGCAAACCCCAGGCGCCAAATGCGATCAATGGTATTGGCCCCGACCATGGAGAAGAAACGCGCCAGGGCTTGCATCAGGCAGCTCCCGCCAGCAGATCTTCATCCAGACTCACGGCCGGATAGTGAAAGTGCACAGGCCCATCCGGTTGTGCGTGCACGAACTGATAGACATACGGATCTGCGGACACCTTGATTTCATCAGGCGTCCCCGAGCCCACAACCCGACCCGCCGACATGAAATATACATAATCAACAACCGCCAACGATTCATGCACATCATGCGTCACCATGACGGCGGTTGCGCCCAAGGCGTCTGTCAAACGTCGAATCAATGTGGCGATAATGGATAAAGAGATGGGATCAAGGCCGGTAAATGGTTCATCAAAGAGAATCAATTCAGGGTCCAGGGCAACCGAACGGGCTAAAGCAACACGACGCGCCATTCCCCCAGACAATTCTGCAGGCATCAGGTTAGATGCCCCACGCAAGCCGACGGCTTCCAGTTTCAGCAACACCAGGTCGCGAATCGCAGACTCTGGTAACTTCGTGTGCTCACGCAACGGAAAAGCCACGTTGTCGTAGACTGAGAGATCTGTAAACAACGCGCCAAACTGGAAAAGCATGCCCATCCGACGGCGCATCTGATATAGATCACGCTCGTTCAGCTGGCTGACCTCTTGGCCGGCGACCTTGAGGCTTCCCCGTGTGGGTTGAATCTGCCCCCCCATGAGACGCAGCAACGTTGTTTTTCCACAGCCAGAGCCCCCCATAATGGCCGTCAGCTTGCCCTTAGGCAGCCGCATGTTGATTCCCGAAAGAATCTGGCGTTCGCCGTAGGCGAAATCAAGGCCATTGATTTCTACGTAGGGGGTGGGCATCAAGCAGGAAATCTCATCAATAGAATTGTTAACCGAGTGATTCTATCATTGGGACCCCCCTTCTGCCGACGCGGACAAAATCAGGCGGCATAAAGAAAATACGGAGAAAAAGCCTTGTATTCACGCAACTAATTCACTAAAAAACAATGCTTCGTTGTTAAAATCTTGCGCTAATCCATCGTCTTCTTATATTGGCTTACCTTTATGCTCTTCCACGACCTTTACCATAGCCTTGAAAAAGCCCGCTGGTCCATGGCCGATGACGTGCCCTGGGACGACTTCGATGCATCGCTATTAACTGAAGAGCAGGCATTAACGATCAAGTACAACGCCATTACCGAATGGGCCGCACTGCCCGCGACCGAGATGTTCCTGCGCGACAATCGCGATGATTCCGATTTCAGCGCATTCATGAGCATCTGGTTTTATGAGGAGCAAAAGCACGCACTCGTGCTGATGGAATATCTGAGACGCTTCCGCCCGGACCTCTGTCCGACCGAAAAAGAACTGCATGCAATACGCTTCGAGTTCGACCCGGCACCCAAACTTGAAACACTAATGCTGCACTTCTGTGGCGAAGTGCGTCTGACCCAGTGGTATCGCCGGGCAGCGGAATGGCACACCGAACCCGTCATAAAAAAGATTTATGACTTCCTGTCTCGTGACGAAGCGCGTCATGGCGGTGCCTACCTCAAGTACATGAAGCGTGCCCTGGAGACTTACGGCAAAGCCGCTGCACAAGCTTTTGCCAAGATCGGCGTCCTGATGGCGAGCTCGGCACGCACGCAGAAAGCCCTGCATCCGACCAATCTCCACGTCAATAAAGAACTGTATCCGCAAGACACGATTCAAAGCCGCCTGCCAGAGCCAGCCTGGCTTGAGCACTGGCTCGATACCCAAATTAAATTCGACAAGCCCTGTGAAGACCGTGTGGTCGGTGGCATCTTGCGCAATCTGTCCAGCCTGTTCGAGCAAAGTTTCGAGACGGTGCAGGACCTCAACCGCTTCCGCAAGTCTTTGGCTACCGCCTGAAGCCCATGAGTATCGTGACCGATCTGCCACTGCCCGACTTCGAGCACAAACTGGTCCGCCCGGAAGATTTGGCCAAACGCGTTGCCGAATTACCCCGCCCGCTGGTTTTTACTAATGGCTGTTTTGATATTCTGCATCGCGGCCATGTGACTTATCTGGCGCAAGCCCGCGCACTGGGCGCCTCGCTGATCGTTGCCGCCAACTCGGATGCCTCCGTTAAACGGCTGGGCAAAGGCGATGACCGACCGCTCAATCCATTAATCAATCGCATGGCCGTTCTGGCCGCGCTGGAGTGTATTTCTCTGGTGACCTGGTTTGATGAGGACACGCCCATAGAACGCATTCTGGACTGCAAACCGGATATCCTCGTTAAAGGTGGCGATTGGTCGGTCGATAACATCGTGGGCGCGCCTGAAGTTCGCAGCTGGGGCGGTAAGGTCGTGTCAATTCCCTTCCTGCACGACACGTCGACGACCGCCATGGTGACCAAAATTCGTCGCTGCTGACGTGCCCCACACGACAACAAAAACGGGCTCCAAGGAGCCCGTTTTTTTCGGTCAAAGCGGCCGCTTAAAGTACGACTTGCGTGCCAAGCTCAACGACCCGGTTAGTCGGAATATTAAAGTAGTTGGTGGCGCTATCGGCGTTCCGGAACATGGTGACAAAGAGCTTCTCTCGCCAGAACGCCATCTCTGAATTAAGTTTAGGAATCAGCGTTTCCCGACCCAGGAAGAATGACGTTTCCATCATGCTGAACGGCAGGCCATAGGCACCGCATAAGGCCAGCGACGCAGGCACATTAGGCTCTTCCTTAAAACCGTAGCGGATCTGCACAGTCCAGAAGTTTTCTTTGAGGGCGCGCACTTCAACACGATCTGTTTCAGGCACAAAAGGCACGTCTTCAATCGTCACACTCGTGACCACAACACGCTCATGCAACACTTTGTTATGCATCAGGTTATGCAGCATGGCATGCGGCACGCCTTCAATATCCGCATTTAGAAAAATCGCTGTCCCGGGCACCCGCGTCGGCATGCCGACCGCCAGACTACCGACAAAAGCATCGAGACGCAGTTCTTCGCTGCGCAGACGCTTTCGTAGCAACATGCGGCCACGCTTCCAGGTGGTCATAATCGTAAAGATGACCACGCCGGCAACCAGCGGGAACCACCCCCCGTCCGGAATTTTCTGGATGTTGGCCCACAGGAAAATGACTTCAAACACCAGGAAGAAGGCAAACAACAGCGCTGCGCGGTACCAGCCCCATCCCCAGATCTTTGCGGCAACCACCACGGCCAGCAGCGAGGTGATGACCATATCACCGGTCACAGCCAGTCCATAAGCCGCCGCCAGGTTATTCGAAGATTTAAAGGTGAGCACCAGCAGAATGACTGCACTGAGTTGCAGCCAGTTAACCCCCGGCATGTAGATCTGGCCTTGCTCTTTCTCAGAGGTATGTTGCACCAGCATACGTGGCACAAAACCCAACTGCATGGCCTGCCGCGTCATTGAAAACGCACCGGTAATCACGGCTTGCGATGCAATCACTGCAGCACACGTTGCCAGACAAACCAGCGGGAAACGCAAATACTCCGGGGCACCCATATAAAACGGGTTATCCATGGCAGCGGGGTTGGCTAAGACCAGGGCCGCTTGACCAAAATAATTGAGCACCAGCGCCGGCAACACAAAGAAGGCCCAAGCCAGGCGAATCGGCTTACGGCCAAAATGGCCCATATCCGCGTACAACGCTTCGGCGCCCGTCACTGCCAGCACCACGCTACCCATGGCATAAAAGGCCATATGCGGGTTATCAACCAGTAGGTGATAGGCATAAATGGGGTTCAATGCCAACAGCACGTAAGGATTCTGAATCAGGTTATAAACCCCCATAACCCCCAGCACACCAAACCACGCGCCCATGACTGGGCCGAAGAAGGCACCTACTTTTGCCGTTCCGTGCTTTTGAAAGACAAAGAGGCCAATCAGAATCATCAGCGTAAGCGGAATCACCATACTGCGTAACTGCGGTGCGACGACATCCAGGCCTTCAACGGCGGACAGCACAGAGATGGCCGGCGTGACCATCCCATCTCCGTAGAACATGGCCGTGCCCAGAATCCCCGCCAACATAATCCATTTGGCGCGCTTCGGCTTATCTTGGGCCTCGTGTAACGCCAGGGCAATAAGCGCCATGATGCCACCCTCTCCCCGGTTATCGGCGCGCAGGATAAATACGATGTACTTGATCGAGACAATGACGATCAATGCCCAGAAGATCATCGACAGCCCACCGAAGACATTGGCTTCAGTCAGCGGAATCGGATGGTTTCCGGCAAATAACTCTTTAAATGCGTAGAGCGGGCTGGTGCCGATGTCTCCATACACCACGCCCAAAGCACCGAGGACAAGCAGCTTCATGCTCGTCTTCTGGCTATCACTCAGTTCTGTATTCGACGTTACTGCCGACATATCAACCCCAACCACAAAATCTAGAGAACATTAACGTCGAATTGTTACAAACAGATCAGAACGGGATATCGTCATCCAGATCGGCGACATTGGCCGGCGGACGACGGCTTGCATTGCTGCCGCCTGCGGTAGCCGGGGCAAACGGATCATCACGACTGACAGGCTCACCCTGACCTTCACGGCGACCCAACATTTTCATTTCGGTGGCTTCAACTTCGGTCGTGTAACGTTCCTGACCATCCTTGTCTTGCCATTTACGGGTCTTGATACGGCCTTCGATGTAGACCTGTGAGCCTTTTTTCAGGTACTGACCGGCAATCTCTGCCAACCGACGATAGAACACCACGCGGTGCCACTCGGTCGCTTCACGCTGCTCGCCACTGGCTTTGTCGCGCCAGCTGTCGGTCGTTGCCAAGCGGATATTACAAACCGCATCGCCAGAAGTGGTGTAACGGGTTTCCGGGTCTGCACCCAGGTTGCCGATCAGAATAACTTTATTAAGCGATGCCATAAGAATCTCCAGAGTTAACGAGTGTAGCGGCCAAAAAAGTGGCTTACCAACTTATAAGGTTATCACGTCGGCGTTTCTGCTGGAACTCGCGCTGGCCATTTCACCAGAATAATCAGCCAAACTAGGGCCAATAAACCGCAGCCAGCAAAAACAGCGGCGTAGCCTCCGGTTTGCAATAGCCAGCCCCCCATGGCGCCACCGACAAAGAGACCCAGGGATTGCAGGGTGTTGTAGATACCCAGCGCCCGGGCTTTACCGGTAGCCGGTGCGATACGGGAAATCAACGAGGGCTGCAACGCTTCCAAAATATTAAATCCCGTAAAGAAAACGGCAATTAACAGCAAGATCAATGAAATTGCCAGAAGTTGCCCCAGATTCTCACGCCCCACTAACAGCACAAAGCCCAGCTGCACCAGCCCAATCAACACCACGGCAAAGGCAAACACCTGCGCCATACGCTTATGTCGCTCTGCCTGCATCATCGCAGGCCACAACACTAAGAATGAAGCGACCACGGCCGGCACGTAAATCATCCAGTGCTGTTGTAATGGCAAGCCGGCCAACTGAATCAGCAAAGCCGGCACAGCCACCCACATGGCGATCTGGATGGCATGCAGGATAAATACGCCCAGGTTCAAACGAATGAGCCGTGGTTCGACCAGCATCTGACGAAAGGTCCCCGGCACCACGGCTGGCAACGGCGGCGCTGCGGGCACCAGTCGAAAGAGCGCCCAAAACGCGCCCAGCCCCAGCGCACAGGTCAGCCAGAATAAGCCGCCAAGCCCTACCCAGCCAAAAATCACCGGCGCCACGGCCAACGACAGCGCAAACATCAGTGCAATAGAGCCGCCAACCATGGCCATGGCCTTGCTGCGCTGGCTATCCCGCGTTAAATCGGCCACGAGTGCGGTAATCGCAGCGGAAATCGCCCCACTGCCCTGCAGCATACGGCCCAGGGTCATGGCCGAAATGGAGTCGGCCAGGGCACAGACAATACTGCCCGCAACAAAAAGCGCCAGCCCGCACGCAATGACCGGTTTGCGCCCCCAATGATCGGCCAAGATACCAAACGGCAGCTGCAGGCAGGCCTGCGTCAACCCATAAGCGCCCAGTGCCAGGCCAATCGCGGCAACATCCTGCCCACCCGTCAGGTCGCGCGCGGCAACCACAAAAACCGGCAGTACAATAAACAGACCCAACATCCTGAGTGCAAAGATAGCGGCCAATCCCAGCGCAGCGCGGCGCTCGTCTGGCAGCATGGGTTCTTTAACGCGGTCAGCAGTTCGGGACATATTAGTCTGCGGGTCCGATTTTGAGGTCGGAGATCAGTAATTCAAGAAATAAATGCGGCGCGAGTTGCAGCGCACAAAGACAGCCGCGTAATATTACCAGCTGGCCTTCGTTTTACCCGGGCCCAATAGCAATCAGACAGACCGGAACCCGACATGGACGACATCCGCATCCGCGGTGCACGCACGCACAACCTACAGAACATCAGCCTGGATCTGCCACGCCACAAGCTGATCGTAATTACCGGCCTTTCTGGCTCCGGTAAGAGTTCTCTGGCCTTCGATACGCTTTATGCCGAGGGCCAGCGTCGCTATGTGGAGAGTCTTTCCGCCTACGCCCGTCAATTTTTGCAATTGATGGAAAAACCGGATGTCGATCTGATCGAGGGTCTGTCACCCGCTATTTCCATTGAACAAAAGGCCACCAGTCACAACCCGCGCTCCACGGTCGGCACAGTCACCGAAATTCACGACTACCTGCGCCTGCTTTTTGCCCGCGCTGGTACACCTTACTGCCCGGAGCATCATCTGCCGCTGCAGGCGCAGACCGTGTCACAAATGGTCGACCATGTGCTGGCTCTGCCGGAAGAAACCAAACTGATGATCCTGGCGCCGGTAGTGGCGAATCGAAAAGGGGAACAACTGGATCTGTTCGCCGAACTACGCGCCCAGGGCTTTGTGCGTCTGCGCATTGATGGTGAGATTCACGAGATCGACGCCCTACCCAAGCTGGATAAAAACAAGAAGCACAATATCGATGTGGTGATCGACCGACTGAAAGTGCGTGAAGATACCCGCCAACGTTTGGCCGAAAGCTTTGAAGTCGCACTGCGTCATGCCGATGGCAGGGCAATTGCCCTGAACATGGACACCAACGAAGCGCACCTGTTCTCCGCACGCTTCTCCTGCCCGCACTGTAACTTTGCGCTCCAGGAACTAGAACCCCGCATCTTCTCATTCAACAATCCGATGGGGGCTTGTCCCAAATGCGATGGCTTGGGGGTTATTCAGTTTTTTGATCCCAAACGCGTCGTGGCCCACCCGGAACTATCGCTGTCATCGGGTGCCATTCGTGGTTGGGATCGACGCAACCAGTTTTACTTCCAGATGGTCATCGCATTGGCCGAGTATTACGGCTTTGACGTGATGACCCCATTCAACGAGCTACCGGAAGAAACCCGCCAGATCATTCTTTACGGCTCGGGTGAGGAAAGCCTGCCTTTCCAATACATGAACGAACGCGGCAAGCTGACCGCGCGCGTACATACCTTCGAAGGGATCATCCCCAACCTGGAACGCCGCTACCGCGAAACGGAGTCATCCACCGTCCGCGAAGAACTGGCCAAATACGTCAGTGATACCGTATGCCCATCCTGCGAGGGGGCGCGTCTACGCAAGGAAGCCCGCTACGTGCAGGTTGGCGAACGCACGCTTTACGAAATCGCCCGCTTGCCACTCCGCGACTGCCGCGACTACTTCGTTAACCTCAAGCTGCAGGGCCAACGCGCCCAGGTCGCCGATAAAATCCTCAAAGAAATTACGGCACGTCTGGAGTTTCTAATTAATGTCGGACTGGATTATCTGTCACTGGAGCGCTCAGCCGATACGCTTTCTGGCGGTGAAGCCCAGCGGATTCGTCTGGCCTCGCAGATTGGTTCCGGCCTGACCGGCGTTATGTACGTGCTGGATGAACCGTCCATTGGACTGCATCAACGCGACAATGATCGCCTGCTGGATACGTTGAAACATCTGCGCAATCTGGGCAATACCGTCATTGTGGTCGAGCATGACGAAGACGCCATCCGCATGGCCGACTACGTGGTCGACATGGGGCCAGGCGCTGGGGTGCACGGCGGACGTATTGTGGCCGAAGGCACGCCGCAGCAGATCATCGAACACCCTGACTCGATGACGGGTGCGTTTTTGTCGGGTCGAGAAGCCATCAAGGTGCCGGTTGTGCGCAAAGCGCCCGATCCGGAACGCACCCTGCAACTGAAAAATGCGACGGGTAACAATCTACAGGGCACCGATCTCACCATTCCACTGGGCCTATTCACCTGCATCACCGGCGTATCCGGCTCGGGAAAATCGACGCTGATCAACGATACGCTTTACGCAGTCTGCGCCAAACACCTTTACGGCAGCAGCCTTGATCCTGCCCCTTATGACGAACTCACCGGTCTGGATCAGATCGACAAAGTCATCAATGTGGACCAAAGCCCGATTGGCCGAACACCCCGCTCCAACCCGGCCACCTATACCGGCCTGCTGACCCCGATTCGTGAACTATTTTCCAGCGTACCGGAATCGCGCACCCGGGGTTACGAGCCGGGTCGCTTCTCCTTCAATGTGCGCGGCGGCCGTTGCGAAGCCTGTCAGGGTGATGGCGTCATCAAGGTCGAAATGCACTTTCTGCCGGATGTCTACGTTCCCTGCGACGTCTGTCATGGCAAACGCTACAACCGCGAAACCCTGGAAATTCTGTACAAGGGCAAGAACATCCACGAGATTCTGCAAATGACCGTGGAGAACGCGCTGGAGTTCTTTAATGCGGTACCGACGGTGGCGCGCAAATTGAAAACCCTGATGGATGTCGGCCTCGGCTACATCCAGCTTGGCCAATCGGCCACCACGCTATCCGGTGGTGAAGCCCAGCGTGTCAAACTGTCGCTGGAACTTTCCAAGCGAGATACGGGGCGCACCCTTTACATTCTGGATGAGCCGACTACCGGTCTCCACTTCCAGGATATTCGCCTGCTCTTGGGCGTGCTGCACCGCCTCACTGAACACGGTAACAGCGTGGTTGTGATTGAACATAACCTCGATGTGATCAAGACCGCCGACTGGGTGATCGATTTGGGGCCAGAAGGTGGCGCTGGCGGCGGCCGCATTATCGCTGAAGGCACACCGGAAGCCGTGGCGGCTACCCAAGGCAGTCACACGGCGCACTTCCTGAAACAGGTGCTCGCCAACGCGGTGCCCGATATACCCAAAGCCAGCAAAGCCAAAACTGCCGCCAAAAAGAAAACGAATGCGTGAATGATTAAAATGTCTCAGCCTGAAACCAACCCGGACTGCATCACCCTGAGCGACCTGCAAGGCCTGTTTGAATCCGGCATACCCTTCACGCTGATCGATGTGCGTGAACCCCACGAATGGGCATCCGGTCACCTGGAAGGCGCACAGCATATTCCCTTGGGTCAACTGCTGACGGCCCCCGAAGTGCTGGTGCCACTCAATCGGTCCGAGCCCATGGTCGTTTATTGCCAGCATGGCATACGCAGCATGAACGCCGTTCGATACCTTCGAGACAAAGGCTTCGATGCCTTCAACCTTCTGGTTGACTGGCCATCAATTCATCCGTAACACCACTAAAGCGATTGATTAGAGAACAGCATGAGCGATTCACACAGCACACATCCAAGTCAAAACACAGGCTGGCTGGACAAAAGCCGCATCGTCGCCAAACCCGGTTTTAATCGCTGGCTGGTACCACCAGCCGCCTTGGCCATTCACCTTTGTATTGGCATGGCTTACGGCTTTTCGGTGTTCTGGTTACCGCTCTCGCGTGCCATCGGTATCTCTCAGCCCTTGGTTTGCCCGGCAGACATGAGTCTCTTGTCCGAGCTGTTTGCCAGTGACTGTGACTGGAAAATCTCAACGCTGGGTTGGATGTATACCCTCTTCTTTGTCTTCCTCGGTTCATCAGCTGCGATCTGGGGAGGCTGGCTGGAGCGTGTTGGCCCACGCAAAGCAGGTATCGTCTCCGCCATTTGCTGGTGTGGTGGTCTCGTCATTTCTGCCATCGGCATCAAGCTGCACCAGATCTGGCTCATGTGGCTCGGATCCGGCGTCATTGGCGGCATCGGGCTGGGTCTTGGCTACATCTCACCGGTCTCTACCCTGATCAAATGGTTCCCTGATCGCCGCGGCATGGCTACCGGCATGGCCATCATGGGCTTTGGCGGCGGCGCTATGATTGGTGCCCCCTTGGCTGATCTGTTGATGAAATCGTTCGCAACGCCCACATCAGTTGGGGTCTACGAAACCTTCCTGGTTCTCGCGGCCATCTATTTCGTCTTCATGATCTCAGGCGCACTGGGCTATCGCATTCCCGCCGATGGCTGGAAACCAGCGGGCTGGACCGCGCCAGCTGCCTCAAAAAGCGCCATGATTACCAGTCACCATGTGCATCTGAGCGATGCCTGGAAAACGCGCCAGTTCTGGCTGGTATGGATGGTGCTCTGCCTTAATGTCACGGCAGGTATTGGCATTATCGGCATGGCCTCCCCCATGTTGCAGGAAGTCTTTGCGGGCAAACTGATTGGCGTGGATGCCATCTTCACGGAACTGACGCCCGCTCAGAAGACCTCTATTGCAGCCATCGCGGCGGGCTTTACAGGCCTACTCTCTTTATTCAACATCGCCGGACGATTCTTCTGGGCATCGCTCTCAGACAAGATCGGCCGCAAGGCGACTTACGCTACTTTTTTCCTGCTCGGCTTTGCCATGTACGCGTCGATCCCGAACATGGCCGAAGGCGCTAATCTTGCCCTGTTTGTCACTTTTATGTGCGTCATTCTCTCAATGTATGGCGGTTGCTTTGCAACCGTACCCGCCTATCTGGCGGATATGTTCGGCACTAAATTCGTGGGCGCCATTCATGGCCGCCTGCTCACCGCCTGGTCTGCCGCCGGCATCTTTGGCCCGGTGCTCGTTAACTACCTGCGCGAATACCAGTTGGCACATGGCGTTGCCCGCGCCGATGCCTACAACATCACCATGTACATTCTGTCCGGGCTGCTGATTGTCGGTTTCCTCTGTAACTGGCTGGTTCGTCCCGTTTCTGAAGAACTTCACATGAGCAAAGAAGCCGTTGCGGCAGAGAAAAAGCTGGCCGATGACACGCACGAACACTTCGTTTCGGATGTCACTGCAATTGCGCACGAGGTAAGCCATTCCTGGAAAATTGCTCTGGCCTGGGCCGCAGTCTCATTACCCATGGCCTGGGGCATTTGGATTACGCTGCAAAAAACAATGCTGCTCTTCAAGTAAATGGACTCCCCGACGACCGCCAATTGGACTTTCAGTTTTTTTGAGCGTAGATTGATTGCGTGAACTGCAAAAAACTATTGGCCCTTCTGGTTGGAGTCTGCGTGTTGCTGGCACCCGTGTTCAGCAACGCGGCTGTTGCTTTGCAGGTTCCCGCCACGCAGACTCACGATCACCCTATCGACTGTCATGCAACCCCGTCGGTAAGTGATGAAATGTCGCACGATGATGCACAGACGTCCAATAGCAAGACGGCGCATGGTTGTTGTGTCAACGTTGTCGGCGTTCTGTCGGCGACGAACCTCGTACAGCCCTACCAAAGCATCAACGACGTCATTCCATTTAATGCCTCGCTCAGTTTGATATCCCGAGTTGAGGGCTTGTACCGGCCGCCTCGGCATAACTCTTAATCAGCACAACTTTTTTTGAGCCTGTGTCATACACAGGTTGTATGCTTATTTGGAGATTTGATATGAACATGACCCATTACATGGAGCTTCTGGCGACCAATCAGCCTTGGAACCTCATTATTTTTATGGCGATTCCCGTAGTACTCGCGGAAACTGTTGCCATCACCGAGCTTTACATTCTCTACACCCGAAAATTACAGGGCTGGGTCCGCTATCTCAACCGCGTAGCGGGCGTCGTTGTGGGCCTGTATTTCATCGGCATCATTGCCTACCTACTGGTAAACGCCGTTATGCCGATCACCCAGGCGGGTGAGTGGCGAACCATCATTGATGTCATTGCTGTATCGACTTACTTGATTGGCGGCATCCCGATGGTGCTGATTGCGCTACAGGACTTAGGCGTCACTCACAAAGACGCCAGCGAAGAAAAGAAACTGGCCTACCATGCGACTTATGTCGCGGTTTTCCTCGTCTTTGCTCACCTGGCAATGATCGCCGGCATGACCGATCCTGCGCTACTCGGTTATCAGGGCGCGGCCTCACACGTGATGCCTGATGGTCAAATGATGAAGGGTGACATGCCAATGACACCCAACCAGATGCCCATGCACCCAGGCGGAATGCACAAGTAAGTGTCATTTTACACCCCGCTTCGGCGGGGTTTTTAATGCCTTAGCCCGCTCAGGCTTTACTCCACCGTTAAAATCCTTGCAAACTCTCGTCGCTTAAATGCCAGCCACCGCTAATCGAATAGCGGCAATCAAAAAAACGCTGGCAAAAACCGCCTTTGCTATTTTCTGAACGGCTTTCGCGCCTTCGAATTTCTTAGCAAAGCGATCAGCAACCACAGCAAAGATCACATCAAAGATAAACCCAATCCCCACAAGAATGCTTCCAAGCAATGCGTACTGGGGGAACAGCGGTGCTTGAACAGAAATAAACTGGGGTAATAAAAGCGCACAGAACATGAAGGCTTTAGGGTTCACAAGGTTCGTCAAAAAACCCCGCTGTAAAGCAGCCATGCCCGTATGCGCTTCTATCTTGTTTGCTGAAGCGCTCCCTTTGCCAGATCGAACAATCTTCCACGCGATCCAGACGAAATAAGCAGCACCTACCCATCTAACCATATCGAATAAAACAGGATGCGTCTTAAAGGCGGCGGCCAAGCCAATAGCCGAGAGCGTTACGTGAAACGCTCGTGATGCAGCCAGGCCCAAAGCGACGCGTAGACCATCCTTTTCGTCACCCATGGCCGAGGTTGATACGACCATAGCCATATCAGGTCCTGGCAATACATACACCGTGACCAGCGCCGCCACGAACAGCCAAAGATCAGGGTGAGCCATCTAAAATGGGCTGTACGACTATTCCACCGTCACCGACTTAGCAAGATTCCGCGGTTTATCCACATCCGTGTCCTTGGCCAAGGCCGTGTGATACGACAGCAGTTGTAGCGGGATGGTGTGCACAATCGGCGACAAGCTACCCGCATGGTCCGGCACGGTAATGACGTGTACGCCATCTGATTCCTGAAAGCCGGTGTTGGCATCGGCCAGCACAAAGAGTTCGCCACCGCGGGCTTTGACTTCCTGCAGGTTGCTCTTGAGCTTTTCCAGGAGGGCATCGTTTGGAGCGACGGAAATCACCGGCATGTCTTTGTCGACGAGTGCCAAAGGGCCGTGCTTGAGTTCACCAGCCGCATAGGCCTCGGCGTGGATGTAGGTGATCTCTTTGAGCTTAAGCGCACCTTCCAGGGCGATGGGGTAATGCACCCCACGGCCGAGGAACAAGGCGTGGTGTTTGTCGGCAAAGCGCTGGGCCCAGGCTTTGATCTGCGGTTCAACGGCCAGTACGGCCGTAATGGCAGCCGGGAGGTGACGCAGATCCTGCACCAGGCTCGCCAGATGTTCTGCGCTGATGGTGCCTTTGACTTTAGCCAGCACCAGGGTGAGCACATAGAGGGCTGCCAGCTGGGTGGTAAAGGCCTTCGTCGATGCCACACCGATTTCCGGGCCTGCATGGGTAAGGAAGCGCAACGGACAGGCACGGACGATGGCCGATTCCGGGACGTTACAGATGGCCAGGGTGTGCGGCATACCCTGCGCCTGGGCGTGCTTGAGGGCAGCCAGGGTGTCGGCGGTCTCACCCGATTGGGAGATGGCGATAACAAGGGTCTTAGGATCAGGGACACTATCGCGGTAGCGGTATTCACTGGCGACTTCGACACTGACGGGGATCTTGGCAATGCTTTCCAGCCAGTAACGGGCGGTGAGGCCAGCGTGGTAGCTGGTGCCGCAGGCCAGGATGAGGATGCGGTCGATGTTCTGGAAGATGGCTTCAGCTTCTGAGCCGAACCATCCCGCCTGGACGGTCTGAGCACCACCGAGCATGTCGAGGGTGTTGATGATGGCGGCAGGCTGTTCGAAGATCTCTTTTTGCATGTAGTGGGCGTAGGTACCCAGTTCTACGGCATCAGCAGAGAGTTGCGATTCGGTTTCAGCCCGGGTGACGGGGGTGCCGTCCTGACGGGTGATGGTGACGCTGTCCGGGGTGAGTTCGGCGATGTCGCCGTTCTCGAGGTAGACCATGCGCCGGGTAACTTGCAACAAGGCTGCGGTATCCGAGGCGGCATAGTTAGCGTCATCGGCCAGACCTAACACGAGAGGTGAGCCTTCACGGGCGACGATGGCGCGGTGCGGGTTGTCTTGCTGGATGACGCCGATGGCGTAGGCACCGGTTAGACGGGCCGAGGCAGCGCGAACAGCGGCGACGAGATCGCCCGATTGCTTGAATTTGCGATGCACCAGGTGGGCAATGACTTC
>JACCEC011258554.1_pt1 | contig 23267 bp, 13 predicted proteins | sample 7450121 | NCBI WGS metagenome assembly JACCEC01 (sample SAMN15323455, study PRJNA562643) | freshwater metagenome | isolation source: river surface water | place: USA:Blue River Watershed | collected 2017-08-18 | reverse complement strand
TACCGCCGGTATTAAGGAACGAGCCAGCAATGGTCGTTGTTGCCGTTGGCATAGTAATGGTACCTGCAGAAATACTTACGTCGTTTGAGACAGAAAGTGTATTTTCAGTGAATGACCAACTACCGCCGCTGCCGGTAAATGAAAGATTGTAGAACGCGTCACCACCGGCAGTAATCACCCGATTGGTCGTTGTAGCTGCAAACACGACAGTACCACTGCGTGCCTGGAAGGTGTTGGTGTTAATGAAGTTTCCGTAGACGGTCAAGCTGTAGTTACTCGTCGATGCGTCGAGCGTGTCGTCAGCCCCGATGCGAATACTATTGGCAACTACGTTGCTACCGAGCGTGACTGACTTGTTGGTACCATCAACTACCACGTAGCCAGGGTTTTGCTTTGTGGCATTTTGATCGGTCCAGGTACTCGCTGCAGTACCATCGAAGGTAGTAGTACCATTTCCGGTCCAGAAACCATTGGCACCAGTGAGCAGGTTGCCAGCCACCGTAATCGCACGAACACCGCGCGCGAGCGTACCACGCGTCACGGTGAGAGCACCATTAACATCAAGTGTGTTGGCGAGCGTAAAGGTAGCCGCGCCGGTCGTGGTACCAAAGGTAAGATTATTGAAACTCGCAACAGCCGCACCAGTCGTATCGATTGACTCTGTAGTTGACGTAGCCGTCATGATGACCGTACTGCCCGTCATGGTTGTGGTGGCATTATTGTCCCATGAGCCTGAAACCGAAACGGTTGAGGTAGCGATGAACGTACCGTTATTTTGGAAGTCGTGCGTCGCCAGTGTACCACCAAGACTATAGACCGTACCGGCCTTGATAGCGAGACGAACGTCGGCGCAACCTGTCGTTGCACATAGATTTAGCGCACTACCCGTTAGTCCAAGGAATACGTCCTCGTCTTGCGTTACGGTATAGGCACCAACATCGGCGTTGGTCATAGCGGTTGAAGTCGCGTCGTTTGAACCGAGGGCAACGTGCCGCTCATACATAGAGAGACCAGTAATGTCGCCCGTTCCATCGTAACGCGTCACACCAACAGCCTCGTTGGCGTCATTCGCCCCACTCACAAACACCGAGACAATGTCTCCAGCAAAAACTGTGACGTTTGGAATACTCCAAGCTCCAGCTGCAATCGTGCCACTCTTTCCTGTTTGGAGTACTCCGTTTACTGCCACGTTCACCGTACCGCTCGTGACGTCTGTCGTTTGATCGTACTGATCGAGCGTTCCAGAAATGGTAATACCTTCAGCCCAGCGCACTGTCCAATCACTGAGCGTAGGACAATTATTTGAACCGTCACACGTCAGCTCAGCGTACGGACGGATGAGGTTGTAGGTATTTTTATCGAGCGCCGAGAGATCGACTGGACTCGTTGTAAAGCCAGCAGCGTTGCCGGTCAAATCGCCATCAGGAATAAATTCCCATGAATCGCCGTCGTAGTACTGGACGGAGTAGCGAATATCACTTGAACCAGGTGTAGTGTCAGTCCACGCAAAATCTTCCCAGTACGGACCGACCCCAGCGGTAAAATCGATACCCGGACTAACAATAGTTGTCCCCTCGCGCCCTGGGTTACGCGGCGCGATGTCGTACGGATGTCCATATGGACTTGCACCTACCGATGCATTATTTTCAATCGTCTCTGTGGTTGACCATGACGTACCGTTCCAGCTTGAGAAGAGGAGCGAGTCATTAGTTTCATCGAAGAAGATACCCAAGATGAGATTGGTACCCGTTCGCTCTAGGAGCATTGTAATAGCGTCTCCAATAGTGTTCACCTGCGTCGCGCCAGCCCAGGTTGCATTGTTCCAGGTGGTGTAGACGCTCTGGGTTGTGTTGGTGTACGTCGTCAGTGCGTAGTTATCTCGACCAGAAGTATTTTCATACACACAGGCAAAACCAGGGTCAGTCTTGGACTTACCGGTTGTTGCTAGCAACTCAGTCTGCCCAGTCCAGGCAGCACCGGTCCACTGCACGACACCTATATTGGTGTCCTCATCTTGGTAACAGAGGAGCATTTCGTCACTTCCCCGATCGCGCACCAAACTAGCCCACTCGAGGTCGTCACCGATGGCCTGCGTTGCAGCGGCAGCCCAGGTAGTTCCGTTCCACGTACGGTAGGTAAAACGGGCTGGGTTACCATCTGAAGAAAGGATAATAGCCTGTCCCCCGCTCTCTTCGTACTCAACCGCCATACCGGAGTGACCAGGGTCAACAATAGTTCCAAGGGTAGTGGAGTTTGCCCACGCGGAACCGTTCCAAACCTGTGCTTCGTAGGCATTACCTGCAGCATCGCGACTCAAGATGATTATTTCGTCGGACACAGGGTCAGACGCCAGCTCAATCCATTCGCAGTTACTTGCTGACGCAAGGTTAATGGTGCCGCCTGAAGTCCAGGTTGAACCATTCCAGATGTAGTAGCTTGGATCAGCATCGCCATCGCAGTACGCCACCATCGCGTCACCAGAGAGCGTTTCGTAAGCAACATCTGCACCACGTGCTGCAACACTACCGACATTGGTAGTCATTTCTTGGAGGTCGCCCCAGGCACCCGTCTGGAATACCTGTGCGTTGACGTCGGCATCAGTACCGATGGTAATTGCGACATACTCTTCGCGTGTAGTCCCAGCCTTAACGCGCGCCCAACTTACCGGTGCACCAATATCGAGCAACGCTCCCTCAGAACCCCAGCTGCTTCCATTCCACTGACGGTACCGAGGTATGTTTGCGGTACCCTCGCCGTACACCAAGATTGCCTCCGTTGCTGTAGTAGCAACTGCTACCGCATCGGTACCGAGTGTTGTCACCCCTGAAAGCACATTGGTATCGAACTGCTCTTCAGTTGTTTGGAACCAGGTCGAAACCACTACCGCAGTATCAACGGTAAAGCTCTGTGGCTCAGTCCAGAACGAGTACGCATTCGAGCCCGTAGTGTCTTTGGCGCGAGCTCTAACCCCGTAGGTAGTACCATTGGTGAGCGCATCAGCTGCCTGCACCTTGAATTGAATTGTGTCTCCCGAAATAAATGGATCAGTATCAAGCCCAGTATCGAGGTTCGAGAAGCCGCTCGCGACGCCAGACGTTCGCGTACTTGAGGAGGTAAAGGTAACATCGGTTGACCATGAGATTTGGTAGGTCAGACTATCGTTCTGTGGATCAGTGGTACTGAAACTGAACGTAGGGGTCGTAGTGCCCACTTTTTCATTCGGGAATGGGCTCGCAACTACCGGCGTCTCAACGCGGTACCCCCAGTTAATACCCCAGCTCTCAATAGACGGCGTACCGCCACTGTTGGTGAGTGTCGCCACAATACGGAGCGTATCGTAGGTATCGGTATCAAGATCAAGGAGACTGACTGGTGAAGCATCGAAGCCGGTACTATTCCCCGCCAGCGCAGCATCAGGAATAGTAGTCCAAATATCGGCATCGTTTAAGTACTGCAGGGTGTATTTCACATCACCTGTTGTCTCAGTATCACTGAAGACTAAGCTGTCCCATGCTGTTCCGTCTACCCCGTCAGCAAATACAATAGCGTCACTCGTCATCGTACCAGTAGTTGAACCAGTGATGAGATTGACTGCGTCCGAGCCAATTGACTGCACGCCAACCAAGGTACTCGTATCAAATTGTTCTTCAGTTGTCTGGAACCAGGCCGCCGCTATGAGGCTGGTGTCTACAGTAAAGCTCGCTGAATCACTCCAGCTGCCCCAACTATTTGAACCAGACGGATCTTGACCACGCACGCGCCACCAGTAGGTCGTACCATTCGTGAAGGTAACGGTTGGCGTAAACTGAATGGTTTGCCCTGAGTTAAAGGCTGCTTTATCGGCCGGCACAATTAAGTTATCGAACCGCGTCGAGTTGCTGATGGTATTTTTATCTTCGACCGGAGAGCTAAAATCTGGATCGTTATCAATCTCAATTTCGTAGTGTATATCATTTCCCTCTGGGTCGGTTGCATCGAAGGTGAAGAGGCGCGTCGTCGAGGCAACCTTTTCATTATTAAATGGCGTATCGAGTACTACATCTTGTGGTGCTCGATTGGTGTACACCATTGGGTAATGGGTATAGCTATTAAGCGGCGTGCCGTCTTGAAGCACGAGTCGGAAGCAGTAATTTGTCCCTGCAGCTGCCCCGTTGTGTTCGAGTACGAAATCCCACTCACCGACATCATCAACCGAGAGTGCGTTTGGTGACGTGGTGGCAACCCCGTCTTCCTCGTATGTTTCGGCAACGGTGGTTGACGCGAGGAGTGTGGTTGAAAGAGTTCCACCATTGGTAACACTTGTGTTGTTAAAGCCGCGCCAAATGCTCGTTGACGCAGTGCCGCCCACATCGCTCCAGGTACCAATCGCACTACAGGTAAACCCAGCCCCAAACTGGAGCTTGAAGTCGGTCCCCGCAGTACTCGTAGCGTTGGTAACCTTGGTACTGAGACGGAGACGCACTTCCTGTCCATTTGTGATGAGCGTCGTTGAAGTACCAATTGGGTCGCGCTCAGCTAGGTCGGTAGCACCAACCGGCCACGCGTCTGTTGGAGTCTGTGCATTGGTGTTGACGTACCAGCGACTTGAGAGCTGCTCGTACACTGGGTCAGTACCCTGACGCTTTCCAAATACAACCGTGAGGTACGGTGGCAGCTGACTCGTCGTAGAAAAGCTCGACACACTTACACTGTGCGTGTGCGTACCGTCTGCACCAAAACCAGGTGATGCTTGCACACCATTTGTGGTGGCACTTGGTGCAGAAGAGACAATGCCTGTCATGTTACCGTGCACGTGTGTATTAGCACCGCCTGTTGCACCGTAGGTTGCAGCACCTTTCGGGAATCGCTGATTGAATGCCGCTCCATTTGCAGTAGAAACATCGAGCCAGCCTCCCGGAACATCTTCGGTCCACATGGTAATGAGGTTGTTTGGTGCAGTCGCAGTAGCAGTCAGCTTTGCGAAAACAACCTCAATATACGGCGGTTCATTATTGAGTGACGGCGTAGTTGTACTCACAGTGTGCGTGTGTGTAGCGCTCGAACCAGCTACCTGTGTCGGCGTTCCTCGCGTACGAGTATTGGTTCCAGCTGCAGCACCAGTTGTCCCGGTAATTGCGTGGGTGTGAGTGTTTGAACCACCAGTTGTTCCTGGTGTGTCTTCTCCGCGCACGTAGTACCCGTCCTGAGCAGCGTAGCGATTCCACCCAGCTGGAAGTGACGAGGACGCCACATCGAATACACCAATTGCGCCAGTTGGAATCGACGCAGGCTCACCAGCGCTTGCCGTGTATTGAATGACACGTAACTGCCGGTAACTCGGTAAGTTCGAGGCACTCGCAATTGTTGGTGTGTAGGTATGCGTGTGGGCAACAGGTGAAATTGTACCTGCCCCTGACTCAGTATTTGCCAAAGAAGTTGCCAAGACAGAACCAGTCCCTGTTGGTGTGTGCGTAGCAGCACCACCAGTGGTGTTGTACGTCGAGCTACCCATCGCAAACCGCTGGAAGAAGGTTCCTGAACCACACGAGAGACATGACCACCCTGACGGTATTGAAGTTGCACTATCCCAATAGAGAATCATGTTACCAGTGGCGTCTGAAGCAATCTGCCACTGGCGCAACTCCACAAAGCCGCTAGTAGCAGAGGCTCGCGTAGGCGCGGCCTGGCTCTCGCCTACCGCTGGTTCAGTAACTGTTTCAGTTGAGGTCGAAGCAGTAGCAGTACTCTGCACTGGCTCCTCTACTCCGTTGCCGACACCATTACTGTTCGCGCTGTTACCACCGTTGCCATTACCATTTCCTCCGGCATTTGCATTGGTTGCAGTATCGGTCGCTGAAGCTTCGGTAGCTGCACGCGTCGCTCGTTTTGATTCAAGGCGAGCTGGACCGAGCTCGTAAAGGAACGGGGACAAATCTGGAGCATCGAAAGAGTACGACACCGTCATCGATTCACCAGCACTGAGTGATACCGGCCACGAGAGCTCAAGCACACCATCTACCTCGTCGACAGTGGCCTCCCCTGCCGTTACTGAAAAAGTATTCGGGACGCGCTCAATCAAGGTGCCGGAGAAACTCTCGGTTGCTGTGACGGTTAGCTCCATTGGGTACCCTGAAGGTGGATAGATACGCGTCGGGCCGTTTCGTTCTATCGTAAGTGGCGCATCGGCAACCACAGAAAAACTCATGCTCGTGTGACTAATGACACTGCCCGTCTCTGGCTCAATGCGCTCCATAAAGAGCTCGTGCATTCCTGTCTGTGTCGTCGTGAGCGTCTGCAGATAGTCAGGGGTATCTGTTACGTTATTACCAAAACACTGACCAGATGGATCGACTGATGACTGTGTAATTGCGCCATCCGGGGCCACCACAAACAGGCGGAGGGTCGCGTCACAGAGCGTATTACCGTTCGGAGTCAAGGCACCAGCGTAGACTGTCACGGGGCTACCGAGCGTATACTCAGTTTGGTCGGTGTTGATAGCGAGTAAGCCCCACTGGAACTCAAAGCTATCGACAACCTCCACCCCACCTTCAGAGACGGTTATCTCAATTTCATAGACACCCGGCTTGAGCTTACGACGCTCAGCTTCAGGGACGCGTACGGTAACCAACCCCTCGCGAGTCACGGTCACTTCAGGCGTAACACCAATTTCACCCGAGGCGTGGTGCTTCACCGCAACATCTTCAACCCGTACGATATCTCGTCCAAAAAACTCACGCACTGACTGTACTGCTTTGTTACGCTGCGACACGTAGCGAAGGTTGAACACCGGACCTTCAAATCGAGTAAAATCACGCGCTTCACTAATGAGCTCATACGCTTCGGGAGCTTTGAGCTTTTCGACAAGGTCACTCTGGGCACGCTTCATGAGATCGGCTCTCGTAATAGTTTCAATTTCAATCTCAAGCCACACTGCATCAAGGTACAGACCATCGAGCGCTTCGACATCGCCACTAAAGGTTGCGGTCACGCTCGTATTTTTAAGGAACGCGAGATCATTCTCGTACGGGAACGCAAAGAGGAAGTTGCCGCCATTGAGTGCGTTTGACACTTCACCGTCAATGAGAACTGACCCGAGGGTATACGTAGCATCAGGCGTTGCAGCAGTAAATGTAAGTGACGGGATGAGGCTATCGGCAGCTACCTCAGAACGGCCGGCGAGTGAGGCTCGAAGCTGTACATTCTTCACAAACTGTCCAGGCTGCAGTGGCAGCGTACTGAAGTCGGCCAGGGTAATGGCGCGCGTCACCGCACCATCGACCACAACCACCGACTCAGCTGACTCGGCGACAACTGTCTCCTCTTCTACAACACTGGTAGGAGCAGACACCTCAGGTTGGGCTGGTTCAGCTGGGAGCACTTCTTCTGATGGCATTGCCTCTGGTTCACTCGGGGTTGTCGGAACCTCTGGTGCTGGCGCATCAACCACTGGCGACAACTCTTCAGTCTCTTGCGCTACAGCAAACGGGATACCCGTGACGTACGAGATGAAGAACTGAGCTCGCTGAAGCACGCGGTTAAAAGCGGTCGGCTCAGCCGGAGCAGGTTCTGGTGCTGGTTCTGGTGCTGGTTCAGCCGGAGCCTCGACTGGAGTCTCTTCTGGAGCTGCCTCTACTGCTTCTTGCGGCACAGCTTCACTGGCACCAGGTTCAGAAACTTGTGACGCATCTCCATCAGGAGATACTGCATCAGGAACTTGCACCTCATCTGCAGTCACGGGAGCAGGTGGTGGCGGTAGTGCTAACTCTTCTTCAGTTGGCACTTCATCGGTGACGTACGCCGCATTATTTTCCGTAAAAGATTGGTACATTGCGTCAGCAGAAAGGTCAGAAGAGAGCACGTGTTCAACCCCAAACCACTCACTTGAAACAACGCGCGATGGGTAGACATTCAAGGTTTCTGTTGTACCGATGGTCTTCTGCGGTTTTTGGGTGGCGCCGACAGCTGGAATAGCACTCTCTCCTAACAATGAAACAACCACCAAAAGTAAGAGTAGCGAATGTAGTGTGCGAGCACGATTAAAAGCACGCTTTCGTCTTTTTAGCGCTCTAAATATCGTTTTTATGCCTTTCTCTTTATTGTTTTGAGCGTAAAAACTCATCTACAAACAAGCCACCCGAGCACGTAAAATGTGCTGCGAGTTAAGTAAATTATAACGCGCCCGGAGTGTTTCCGAGCGCGTTATAGTGTGGATTAAACCACTTATTTTATGCGATTTTACTTGAGGATTTTCTTCACGTCGTTGATCTCTTTTTCAATCAATGTTTCGGATACTTCGAGTGCTTGATTGAGTCCTTCGACTGCCTCTTTTTCCTTCTTTGAGAGACGTGGTCGCTTGGTGATTTCGTTAATCTGATCGTAGATTTCATCACGGAGCGCTGAGAAGATTTTCTCCATCTGGTCTTGTATCTCTCGGGTCTCCTTGCGAAGCAATTCTTCTTTCTTCGTAAACTGCTTTCGTTCGTAAATAATGTAGGCGAACTCGAGGAGCGAGACCAGTGCCAAGAACATGATGAGGAGGTTGGTTCCAGTGAAGAATGACCAGAATGAAACCTTCTCTTCACCCTCAATTGGAGCAATCCAGCCAGCGGTGATCAGTACCGGTGCGGTACTGACAGTCTTGTTACCGGCACGGTCGTAGGCGGTCACGGTGACGGTGTACGTACCATCGACGAGCTCGGTGAGAAGGTAACCAAGACGTGCCTCATCAGGCGTGATGGTGACCGGCTCTCGCTCGGCGACAAGGAGTTCGTATCGCTCAATACCAGAGGTTGGGTCGTTAGCTGCAAAGGTGATGAGTGGGAACGAGTCTGCCTTCGTACCAGCCTGGATGAGTACCTCAAACGGTTCAGGTGGTGTGGTGTCGATCTGGATCTTTCGGTTAGTGATACCGCCCCATCCTACTTGGTTTTCAAACTGTACACTCAAGTACTGAATACCGTCACGAAGGTTTTCGGCATTGACCACAAACTCATCAATCGGCGGGTCAAACTCTTCGCTCGGGTCGTTATCAGATGATGTTGCGAGTTCTACCGCAACTGTTGTAACGTCAAACGGGATTTCCCAGGTGAAGATACCGTCTGTCTTGTTGTACCAAAGCTCTGGATCAAGGAAGGCGGTTGAACCTACGTCCGGGGCACGCGGCGGATCTCCGAAGGCGATGGCCGCGTTACTGTCTTCAGGCTCTGCTTCTGGTTCAGGAGTTGGCGTTGGGGTCGGTGTTGGTGGTGGCGGTGTAGTAGCGGCTGCAACAGTGTAGGTACCACCTACTTTGTTTGCCAGCACATCGGTACCGCGACCGTCAGCTGCCAAGGCAGACGCATCACCAAAACTTACGGCACCACTACCAGTACCTTTTGCCGTGAAGGTAATTGAAAGGAGGTTTGAGCGGGCTGAGAATGGCGTTGGACTTCCGCCACCAAATGAAATCGTTCCTGCTGTATTTGAAAACGTTGGTTCGGTAGTCCAGAGTGAAAAGGCAGAGCCTGTCTTTGACACACTAACTACTGAGAGGTTGGCAGTATTAAACGTCAGACTTGCTTCCACCGCGTTGATTGATTGCCCCTTCGGGTCAGCCTGTACGGTAACGGTGAAGGTTTGGCCCGTAGAGTACGAACCACTCGCTGGTGAAAGGAGCACATCGGCAGCGTGCGCAACAGCAACTGAAAAAAGCCACACCACCATAGCTAGGAAGATTGATGCTGTGAGTCGAACTAAAGAACTGAGTGGAAGAGCGTACATACCGTGAAGGTGACTTTATTATTACACACGCGTGCGTGCAGGTGCCTTAGTTATCTTCAGGTTAACTTTTTCTTTCTCTTCTGGTTTCAAGAGCGGGAGTGTGAGGATGAGTACGCCGTTTTTAATTTTTGCGTCTGCATGTTCGATGTCGACACTTTCTGGCAAAATAATGCGCCGGTAGAAGTCTCCCCATACGCACTCTTCAGTGAAGTAAGCACCGTCTGGTTTCTTTTTAGGAAATGCGATGTGCTCTGGTCGGAGACGCCGACCTTCGATGAGTACTATGTCTGCATCGCCTTCAATTGAAACGTGGACGTCCGACATATCGGTACCAGCCGCCTGGGCATACACCACAATCATGTCATCGGTCTGGTATATATCGACGTCGAGCTGCACCACTTTATCAAGTGCTGTCTCTTCATCACTAGAAAGAAGCTTCTGTTCAGTACGAACACCTCTACCTTTGAGTCGCTGCAAGAAGGACATATTACTAAGATTATACTAGCGATTACGTTTTTACGTTTGTGACTTACCCACAGTTCCTATTATTGTTACTTACGTGGTACTGATTGGTTTATAGGTAGTTGAGGACGCGGATAATTTTTCTAGGTGAGAAAGTGCGGGGCACTTTTGCAAGACTCATTGTGGGCTTATGATTGAAATGAATAAGACCCAATGAGTGGACAGTTTCTGTAAGAAAGAAAAATTACTCGCGGAAATTCGCAAATCAGTACAGAGTGACAACTTTGACTGTGTGGTAGTTGGGGACGCGGATAATTTTTCTTGGAGGAAAAATTACTCGCGGAAATTCGCAATAGTCGCTACGCTCGTTTGCTCATTTCTAGAGCAAACTCCTGGAACTCCAAGTCGAACGCTTATTACGCACAACTACTTATCCAGTCCAATTGAATAACAATATTGAGAAGTCAGTGAGGGATACTGTACCGTCACTATTGATGTCGGCAGGAGGTTCTGAATTACCGCCATCACGACCCCACCAGAACAAGAGGATTGAGAAGTCAGTGAGGTTTACCTTACCGTCAGTATTGAGATCGGGATTAAGCTCACCTTCGGCTTCTTGGCCAACACCATAGAAGGTGTAGTTCGAGTAGTTTGTCGTTACCGACGTAGCTGCAGCTTTAACGCGCACCTTGTAGGTACCGCGGGTGAAGTTGCCCGTATCAATAGTGAGCTGCCATACACCACTACCATCTGAAGTGGCTGTGAACTCGCGACGCGATACGCTCGATCCATCTCGTTGGTTTTCTACGGTCACGGTTGCATTCGGAAGCGAGTAGCCACTCACCGTCAGTGTCTGCCCAGGAGTGACCGGATCAGGGGTGACCCGGACTGTTGGCATCACGTTGATGTTGGAAAGACTTGAAGTACGACCGCCGGTAACGGTAAACGATGTACTGAAGGTCGTTGAACGTACTTGGTTTCGGTCAATGGCGTAGACGCCGAAAGTATACGCACCGCGGGCAATCTCAGAGATTGTAATCGAGTAGCGGCCATCAGAGCCAGCCCGCACGTTGCCGCCGGCGGCACCGTCGACGATGGCGTACACCGTACTACCAGGAAAGGCGTACCCACTGATAATTACCTCAGCATCACCACTCGGGTACGGACCATCAACCGACTCGAGGCCACCTCCCGTTTCCCCGTCACTATCAGGGCCTGTGCGCCCTCCGCCACCACCACCTGAACCGCCGCCGCCAGCGGTTCCGCCGACGGTATCTGCCTCACCATCACTATCACCAGTGGTACCGCCACTTCCAGAACCATCACCAGCACCATTATTGCCAGTGCCCGTGCCGTCACCTTCGACATCGCCATCTTCGTTCGATTCACCGGTTGGCTGGTCATTTACCGCAAACTGAATTAAGAAGTCATCAATGTTGATGTTACCTTCATCGTCCATACAGCGGACATAAAAAGTATTCAAGGTCCCGCGCACTACCGCCACTACCGTTGAGTGCGTCACCAAACCGGTGTTATCAAACTCAGCTGTCATGCTGCCGTACGCAGTGTTAGCAGTCGTTGAGTAGCGACAAATTGCAAACTCATCCGTCTCAAGAGAAATTTCTACAAAGGCCGTAGTACCACCCACCGTACTCGTTGGCGCTGGGTTGAAGCGGTACGGTGGAATAGACTCGCGTGTATCAGCATCACCAACGTAAATACCGGGCACGATTGCAATACCAAACTGGGTGTAAATAGGCTCACTGCCGCCGGTCACTGACATATCTATCCAGTGCGTACCAACCGTAGCGGAATTTGTAATCGGCACGATATCACCAGCAAAGGACGAGGTAGCAACTGTGGTGCTCCCGGTCGTAGTCGCTGGAGTAAAGTACGAACTCACACTTTGACTAGTGTGATTACCAATACGTAGCTCGAGCACTGACTCAGCAGCAATCCCTTCAGTACCACTGAGTGTGTACTGAATGATGCCGCCACTACCGCCAGTTATCGCTACGCCGTCGAGCGTGGGCGTCGGACTTGCTGCGGCATCGCGTGCAAAACCGTTAACGTACAGCTCGACGTTACGCGCTGAGAAGGTATCAGTAGTCGTTGCCACAAAAAAGTCAGCAGGAAAATCTATCTCAATGACGCCACCAGGAGCAATTGCCTTGGTAGGTGTGAAGCGCATCGTGTGATTGGACGGCAGGCTCGGCCGTGACGTACTGATAGTATCGCTGTACATGGCAACGTTGCGCGCTTCAGTAAAATACGGGAGGAGGTTCGAGAAAAGCGCAACGCAAAAGAGGAGCGCGGCCGCGTTTAGAAAACCCGTGAGTCCAATCTTCATCCCCCTTATTGTAGCTTGAGCAGTGCGGTTATTTGGTATAGGCGTGTGCACAGGTTAGCGCACGCACCGGAATCCAATAGCGATAGTGGCTGCTGTTGGTGCAGTTTTTGCTTGCACCGCAAACACACCAGCCTCACTTTGGTTACCGTAGTACCCTCCACGCAAGAGGCCAAACACGCCTTGCGTTGTATTCCAGAAGTAATCACCAGAGAATTGCTCATGGGGCACACCACCTGTGACGGTTGGGACGCCAGCGCCATCGACCTGATGCACAAAGCCTTCAGCTGGCAGCGAAACACTATTCATGGCACTGTCGCGAACGTCGTCAGTCACCCACTCCCAGACGTTGCCCACCGCATCGTATATACCTGAGGCAGCCATACACCCTTCATTAGTACCTGTCATCCACACTCCTGACTGGTCTACATTGCACGAGGTACCGGTGTCTGGAGTACCCATGGCTGCGGTGTACCACTCTGCCGCTGTCGGCAGCCGTTTACCCGAGCGAGCACAGAGTGCAGCGGCTTGTTCACGACTCACGAACGTCCATGGTGCGACGTCTGCCTCAGCGACACTGGTGCAGCTTACTTCATTGAGATTCTGCTGCGTATCGACTGATGAGGCGGGTGTCGGAAATGGGCAGGTTGCACCGGGAGAAACTTCGTATCGATCAACACAGGTAAAGGTGGGGGCAGTTGGTATATGTACCATATCTGCTGGACATACACCTGGTTCGCTCGTTGCCAAAAGACCTAGGAGAGAACCACTATTCCCTTGGAGTGTGTCGGTTGCACTAATACCCAACGTTGTGAGTACCAACGCACCAAAAACAATCGCGCCCACCTTGAGGAATCGCATAGCTTGAGTATACGGTATGTTCGTGGCTATGTGCGCTCAGTATCCACTGTTCTAGAGGCTTTGAACACAGCGAAAGCCTGTGGCCGGACTCGCAAATGACGATGCAGTCTTGGCGTGCGTGGCGTAGACGCCAGCATCTGTCCCACTACCATAGAAGCCACCTCGCATCAGCGCATACGTACCCACGCTATCACTCCAGAAGTAGTCATCATTGTACATCGGTGACGGGGCTGGCTCAGTAACGATGGCAATACCAGCACTTGATACCTCGTGCACGTAGCCTTCGGCAGGCACGAGCTGTCCAGCAAAGCTTCCGTCGACCACCTCACCGTCAACCCACTCCCAGACGTTGCCCACCATGTCGTACATGCCGCGAGCAGACACACAGGCCGCAAAGCGGCCGACCGTACTTCCTCCACCAGCAATGTTGCAGTCGTCACTATCGGGTGTGCCGAGCGCTGCTTCATACCACTCTTCCGGTGACGGGAGTCTTGCCCCACGAGCAGCACAGAGTGTTTTAGCCTGATGAAAAGACACGTACGTCCACGGCGACACCTCAGGAGCTGAGACGGCCTGACAACCAGCTGTCTCCATATTGGTCTTAGTGTCGAGCGACGAGCTTGGTGACTTTAGCGGGCATGCCTCCCCTACCCCGTTCTCGTAAACATCAATACACAGTGAGCCACCTGCTAAATCAACCCGTTGCATACCTGAGGGGCACTCACCTTCAACTGCTTGGCGCGCAAATATAGAAAGCGCAGACTGTGAGCCGCGCAGCGCATCAGTCGCATCAATCGAAAAAGTAGTCAGCACAATAATGCCAACGCTAACAAAAACCCACCGCAGGAGTTTCAATACCGAGCGCATAGCTAGAGTGTAGCACGGAGTATTTGCGAGTTAGTGTTCGTACGCGTTTATAAACTTCGGACACAGCGAAAGCCGACACCATCGGTCTTGAGATCAAACGGCACAGCTAGGTTTTGTGCAAACACTCCAGCATCGCTTTGACTCCCATAGAATCCACCGCGAATCATGCCGTAGACACCGGTTGGACTCGTTTTAGCGTAGTCCTCACCATATTCAAGGCTCGGACTCTGACTTGTCGCGACCACCTGCCCATACTGATCAACCGCTGCTACATAGCCAGACTCAGGGAGCGCGCGTCCATCAAGGCTGCCTTCAACTACCTGCCCGTCGACCCACTCCCACACATTGCCGACAAGGTCGTGAATACCCGCCGTCGTTACGCACGAAGCGCCACCTGTTACTTCTGGACCATTAGCATTGGTGATGCAGGTAGACTGATCAGCCTGCGCTACCGCTAAGGCGTACCACTCAGCACTCGTCGGGAGTCGCTTGCCGCTTCGAGCACACGCTTGCTGCGCTTGCGTCTGCGAAATAAATCGCCACGGCTTCACTTCAGGAGTCGATGCAACAGTGCAAGTTGGTTCATTCAAATTCGTTTGCGTATCCTGGGCCGTACCGACAGCCAGTACTGGACAGCTAGCTCCTGGAGTTGCTTCGTAGATATCGACGCATAGAGCTCCGGTAGCGAGATTTATTTGTGTAGCTCCCGGACCACACGGAGACGCCGCATCAATGGCCGACCCAGCCATATTGCCGCTGATACCTCGCACTAGGTCACTCGCTTGAATAGCAACAGTCGAGAGCACAATAGCCCCAACCACCACCAACCCAACTTTAGGCCACCGCGCCATACGCTCGTCGGTTAGTAGCTTTAGCGTTGCGGACGTAATCGAGGACGTAGTTCAAAACAATCAGCACGAGGAGTACGAAGACAATGATACTCAGAATGAACGTAGTGTAATCCTGTGCCGTATCGGCTCCATTGAGACCGAGTGCGAGTTCACGCTCAGCAACCGCTGCTTCGCGAGCAGCCAACTCAGCATCGCGAGCAGTCAAGGCAGCGGTAACCTCGTTGAGACCATTTGGCTCAACCGCGGCATACATGCCAACAGCCGTGGCCAGGTACCGCTCGGTATCTTTGCTCAGTTCTTGGGTAACGGGAGAAATAATCCCACTCACAAACAACAGTACCAGGGATAGCGTCAAGGCTGAGGTACGAAGGACAATGTGGTAGAGGGTGTTCTGCATACGTACAGTATAGCGATGCCTAGGCAAAGAGTGCAACCAAAATAAGGAGGAAGAGTGCGGTTACTGCCAACATAACGACCATCACGAGTACTGCAGCAGACATACCGCCACCACGCTTGCGACGCATGATGCGTCGAGCACCACCCATTTCAGCATACTGAAGCTTGCGACGGATGTAGAGCTTCGCACCAATGAAGGTGAGGAGCAAGATAAAGGCAAGCACACCAAGCGCAGGCAAGATGATGTTGGCCGGCAAAATCCAGAACGAAACAGTACTAGAAATAGTCGCCTGCTGACCACGCTCACCGTAGACGAGCGTAAGAACAGCCTCGTAGCGTCCGAAGCCTGGTCCTTCGTCTTCCCACACGAGGTTGAAGGTACGCTCCGCCCCAGGGAACACAGCCGCCTGCGACTCATTGAAGGTCTGCATCGCAACACGCTTGCCAAACATGTTGTGAATCTCAAGAGGTCCGAGCGGTCGGATGAGGGTTGAACCCTTGTTTTCAATCCGTGCCTCAAAGTCGATATTTGAACTACCGTAGATATAGTTGCCGGTAGAGAACTGGCGGATCTCAGCATTCTCAACCACATCACCCGCAACCCGAATACTCACAATGTTGGCCACCTGGTACGCCACCGACGCACCGACAGAGCGCATCTTTGGCGGATCCATAGACACAAAAATGCCAGCGAAGTGACTGCCTGGGGTGGCAAACTCTGGCACGGTAATCGTTACAGGAACGGCTATCTCCTGATCAGGCTCAAGCAGTACTTCTGTCACACCGAGAGCAATCCACTCAGACATCTCGTAGCCAGTCACCTCTTGTTCACCTTCAGCAAAGACCGGCGTGCCGTTACCTTCAACGCCGATAATGTCGCGCGTAAAGAGGTAGTACGTCTGTGGTACCGCACTCAGGTTTTTAACGCTAATTACCTCATTAAGAACTGAATTAGGATTAGCGGGCTTTTCAATCAGTGCTGGAGAAATACCAATACCTGCAGCAGCTCCATTACCTTGAGCAAAGGATAACAGCGGCAGAATAAAGAGGGGCAATACCAAAAGGCCTACAAGCGATAAACGTTTCATCGTGCGCAAAGTTACTAACAATTAATCTCTATCATTGTAGCACTAGCTATCGGGAAAATACCTGAGTAATACACGTCTACAAAAAGCTGTACGTACGAAGTTTAGTGGATGTATAGATCCAAGCCAGTAATTCAGTGACATAACAAAAAACCTCCCGAAGGAGGTTTTTTGTTTTCCCATCTCACTCGTTTCCACTAAGATATTTAGAAGGTTGGAGTTGCGATGTACGTCAAGGTTGTTGAGTAGTCATCACCCGCTTCCTGGAGTGGAGTGATTTGCACCTTGTAGGCAACAGTTGTTGAACCGATACCAGGTGTCACTTCATCAGCAGGGGCGTCGTGGGCAAAGATTACGATTGGTGTTGTTGTAACGCCGGCCCACTCGTTGGTGTCGAACTCGTCGGCACCACGGTTTCCTACAGTATCATCATCTTCTGACGTGATACCCCAGTGACCCCATGTATTTGACTGCAACACGTTATTTGATGGAGCAGCCCAGGTTTCAGGAACTGTTACAAGCGTACCATCTTGGTAGTTATCGATGATCGCACCGGTTGATGAGTCAAAGTAACCGTCTTGCTCTACTGTAACTACGAAGCCGTTTCGAGCGTTTGTTGCTACAGTCAAGTCGTGACCGAGAATCTCAGGTACATAAGCTGTAAGCGTTCCATATGGAAGTGTTGTAGAGCCTGATGTACCGGTAGTGGTAGTTCCATTGACAGTGGTTGAGGTAGCAAGACCATAGACTGTGAAGTCAAAGGTTGTGAGTACCTGCGCTGTAACGAGTACAGTGTCAAGGATTACGACGCGTGTGTGTCCTGTGTCAGTCCCCGCTGAGATATCGATCTCATAAGATTCATTTCCATTGTCTGGATCTGGATTGTTTATCTTGTTTGCACCGTTTATTGTAATTGTAACAAGGTCGTTTGCTACTGCTGCGCCACCAGTCTTGGTGAACGTAATAGTATCTGTACCTGTGTTTACGCCTTCTGTAAACGTTGCAGTTCCAGCTGTGATTGCAAAGTCACCGGTGGTAACACCTGTGAAGTCGAAACCATTAGTTGAATCAAAGTTAACAATTATCGTTTGAGCGTCTGCTAATGTACTAGCAAGTCTAAACCTAATTGTATGATCTGAATCCGCAAGGGGTGAAGAATCTGTGATCAGATCTTCTACTTCGGTGAGGTTTGCTGCTTCGGCAAGAGAGTATGAACCAGAGGCCCATACAACCGTTGCTATAGCGAGGAGTGTCGCGATCACTCTCTTCGCCGCAGAAACATCTCGTGTAATTACGAACATGTTCTTTGGTATTAAATTTCTAAATAACTCCGACAACTAACAGATAGTAACCTGTTGATTGTCGCACTTCGAGAAAATGACTGTGGAGAGATATGGTCGCAGTTTCATAAAATAGTCAGCCGTTCTCCTGCAATATATCTTTTGTCTTTTTCCCGATCTCCCTACAGTATACCGGGGTATTGCACTGCTGTCCGATTGTGTGTGTGCATAACTTGTCCTTGTCCTTCAGGCGGTAGCGCAAGCTATGCACAGTTCACTTTACCTACCTCAAGCCTCTGCGACAAACGGCTTTAAAGACGTGCTTTGTCTTTGTCTTTTTCGTCCGAGACAGGCTATTTTGCGTGTATTGTGGGGATATCTTTCCACACAGTAGTGTAGCTTGGTGAACGCAAAGCAGCACTCGTCTTTGGCCTGCTGTCAAGGATATTTCCCGGACGAATCGTACCTGGTCCGAAGCGTTTATTGAGGAGATCTGTGACAGCGTCAACGCCTCGCTCGGGTCGAGCAGCTGCCACTTCCCTAAACAAACTCGGCTGCACAAATGACTCAGGCAGGAGCCCGCCCGCAACTACCCCAGCCTTCTTGTATGGCACCCCTCGCTCGTACAACGCCTCCATACCAGCGACAGCATGGCGGAGGAGTTCAGTGGTGGTGTTTGAGGGGTTGGTGAGCTCGACCAAAACACTGCCTTTGCGGTACGCAAAGTCGCTGTGGCGACCAGCTCGAAGCTCAACACTGAGCCAGGTTGCGACGAGCTTTTGCGCTCGGAGCTTTTCGGCAACGTGCGTGAGGTGGTAGGCCACAGCACTCTCGAGCGCCGCTTGGTCGTTGGTCGCTTTGGCAAATGAGCGAGTACTCGCGAGACTCTGTCGGAGCACATGGCTATTGCTACTAACCGCATACACAGAAATACCCCGAAGCTCATCTTGGAGTCGTCGCCCCATGATTCCGAACTGGCGGTCGACCCAGGCTGGATCTTGCGCCATAAATGCAGCCACAGAAGTAATCCCAAACTCGGTAAGTGCCTTCGCCGTCGCTCGACCAAGGTTCCAGACGTCAGCCACTGGGTACGTTTCTGCCTCTTGCTGCCACGCTTCGACACTCAGTGTTCGGCTGCCGCCGCTCTTCTTGGCAAGCTTGCTCGCCGCCTTAGCAATGGTTTTGGTGGGTGCTAGACCGATTGAAACAGGAATGCCGGTCACCCTCATGATGTTGTCGCGTATCTTTTGCAACTCTTCAGCGCTCGTCTTGGTTGACAACTCAAAAAAAGACTCATCGATTGAGTACGCCTCACAAGGCCCCACCTCAGCCGCTAGAGCGCGCATCACCCGACTGGAGATATCGCGGTAGAGCGGGAAATTGGATGAAAAGAGTGTCACTCCACGCATATCGACTAACTGCTTCGCCTGAAACAGCGGCAACCCCATGGGAAGCCCCATATCTTTAACTTCTTGGCTGCGCGCCACAATGCAGCCATCATTACTCGAGAGGACTGCCACCGGCTTCCCGACTAAATCAGGCCGAAAGAGCCGTTCACAGGAAACAAAGAAGTTATTGCAGTCCATGAGGCCAATCATGCCCCCAAGTATACAACCTAAACAGTAATAATTAACCGTGTGCGATTTACTTTTCATTACCAATAAGTACAGCACTGTGGTATAGTGTCATTCTATGGAACAACGGTACTTCCGCGCCGGCGTCGGCACGGTGATTTACAATGACCGTAACGAGGTTGCCTTCTTCAGACGCTCTAAGTACCCGGTTGGTGTTTGGCAATTCCAACAAGGTGGCATCGATACAGGCGAAACGGTTGAGACTACCCTCTGGAGGGAACTCCAAGAAGAAGTTGGGCTTGGAAAAGCGCACTTTGAGTCGGTTATTTCCTACCCCATGTGGCTCGCCTACGCCGACCCAGCAGCAGTCGCTAATACCCAAAAGGACCGACTGGGCCAGACCCACCAGTGGTTTTTCCTCAAGCTCAACAAGGGTATGAAAATTGATATCAAACGGGCAAGCGACCGCGAGTTTGATGACGTAAAATGGATTCCGTTTGCGAGAGCCATTGAAGAAACCGACAACTTCAAGAAACCAGTCTACGAAGCGCTCCATGACTACTACCTCCAGTACGTGAAGGAGCTCTAGGGACCGTGGGTTGCACGAGATCGAAAACAGCCGGCAAGCTTCGCTTGCCGGCTGTTTTCTAACGCCTTAGTCTCTGCGACTAAAACAAGTCCCACATGTCTTGATCCTCTTCACCGTCAATCTTGAAGATGGTCATGCCACGGAGGTTGTATTCCTCAGCGAGTTCTACCTTTTCAGCAATCGCTGCTGCATCGCTCCAGGTCACAAAGCGGACTGGTATCTCTACCTTGGCCAGGTTTGCTACTAAAAGAGCCTTAGCGGCAGCCTCAAAGCCTTTGGGCGTATCTTTTGGAACAGGCAAGGCATTGAACACTTTATATGGTGAATCTTCTGGGAAGTAGCTAATTACCCCTTCCCCACCAGCTGAGCGACCGATTGGCGAGTTATAAATCTTTGATAACTCAAGGATGCGTGGATGATTGAGGGCAGCTACCTGCTTGTAGTCACGGTACCACTCTGGCGCTACGGTAATATCCCAGGCACGGCCATAGGTAGGGACGCCGAGGAGTACTTTATCTTCATCGAAATCCTCCAAAGCAAGCTTTACCACCTTTTCTACCCACTCGGTATCCGCTACCGGCATGTACGGCACACCTTTACGCTCGTCGTTTAGCGTGAGGTCGGCCCGCTGCTGGTCGTAGGTCATGAGCTCGATACGGTCACAGTGCTCATTGATAGCTTCGTAGTCATTGGCGTACGTAAGCGGCTTTGGTACCACCTTGTAGAGGTCTTTGGCTGGTGTACGCGCTTCAATGGCGCACGTAAGGAGGTCACGCCCGAGCTCTCGGTTCAGCTCCTTAAGGAATTGTGAGAAATCATCGATGGTTTTTGCTTCTTTTTGTTCAAAGTCGATGTTGATGCCATCAAAATTATTATCATCAACTATTTCAGCAATCGCTTCGACGAGCTCTTCGCGTGAATCATCGTCACTCAAAATACGGTGAATCTGTGGTCCATCAAACCAAGCGATGGTAGGAATTACTTCAACGCGCTCTTTACTCGCTAGGCGGAAGAATTTTTTCCACTGACGTTCGCTGATATTTGCTTTATCAACAATGGCGCCGTTGGCGTCTACTTCATAAATAAATGGATAGACCGTGTCGAGTGAATCGATGTTTTCGGTTGCACTCTTGATGCCTGCAGTATCAGTCCACCACGGAATCCACCCTGCCACTTCCCCTTCGTACGCAGCTGAAACTGCACCTGGCACAGCCATAAGGCAGACTGCCACGGCTAAAATCAATATATTGTGTCGCATATTTTTTATGACGGATGACAAAGACTATTCTTTCAATGAACGTAGTATACACAGCGCGTAACCAGAGAGCCAGGAGTGTAGTTACATAGAGCAGAACAAGTTTTTTGAAGGACAAACTATGTGCAGTGAGTGCCACCTGGAGCTTCCGCGTACCCATGAAGCCTCCACCCACACCAAACCAACCAATCGAACCACCCCGCAACCACACCACCAACTACCTCCACCACGCACTCCCTACACCTATTTTGGACCAACCGAATGCCCATACGAAATTTAACCACTACCCACCCCACCCTACGACGAGCCAACTTTTACAGTTTGCTCGTCTTTTTTATTAAAATGACCGAACTGAGCCCACCACGACACCCCAGATATAGCACTCTTCCCCATCACCAATCGTAATCGGTTCGTAGTTTTCATTCTCTGACACAAGCTCTAAGACCGAGCCGGCTCCTCCTCTACTAGTGACATTGAGTCGCTTCACCACCATCTCACCATTGACCGCAGCCACCACAATGTGACCGTCTTTTGCATCAACCGCGCGATCAACCACGAGGACGTCACCCGAAAAGATACCGGCCCCTGTCATGGAGTCACCTTCTACCCGCACGAAGAAGGTAGCGGCCGGGTGTTTGACCACGAGGTCGTTGATATCGAGCACTTTTTCCACGAGGTCGTCCCCCGGCGCAGGAAAACCGGCCGCTGGGCGTGAGGCATACATGGGGATTGCTTGTGGCGCGCCCGCCGGGCGCGCCACTTCCGTCACAGTTGTTTCTGTACTCTTTTTCATGCGTGCAGCGTACTAAGCAATGATTGCTCCAGTGGTTAAAGCAGCGTGGAGATAAAAGAGACCACCCATGAGGAATAAGAGAACTAGTCCATAGGCAATCTGCAGTGGCTGTTGGTGGCGCACTTCAATGCCGACCGAAAGGATAAGTGAAATAAGGACAAAGAGACCAATAATGGCGTAGAGCAACTGCAGTACAAAGTGTGGTTTCGTAAGGACCGCGCTGAGACCTGCTGGTTCCGTGAATTCCGGCGTACCAGCAATAGTGGCAGGCACCCCACCAGTAGAGGTGGACATATGGTCGAGGTAGAGCGCTATACCACTATCAGTTACCGCCATTTCTGGTACTGGCTCTGGTGTAACCGCTACTGGCTCAGCCGGAATAACATCGACTGTTTCGGTAATGGCGACCTCGTCTGCCAACACTATCTCTTCGGCTGGCTCAGGGGTTGGCTCAGGTACGACAGCTACTGGTTCAGGTACAGTATCTGGCACTACTGCCACAGCCGGTTCAGGCTCTGGCGAAGCTTCGACTTCCGGAGCAGTAGCTACTTCAGCCCCCGCTACCGTGCCAGAGCCCGCCCCTGGCGTACCAAAGAGCTGTACTACGTAGACAGTTGAGAACCCATCGAAGCTCCCCTGTGCGGTACCGACACCAATCTCCACGTAGTCACCATTCATGATGTTGGCGCGGTGGGTCGGTGAATCCATCCAGGCATCAACCACTTCGCCAGAATCGGTGAAGTGAATGGCGAGGTTTTCACCCGCATGCACGAAATTATAGTTCACCTGACCAAACCAGTACCACGGCGAAACACCATCGGGGCTGTAGTGAGCAAAGTACTCATTCTTAGCCATGTGCTCAGCCTTTAGCTTCGCGGCTGCGTCGAGCACGCTGTTACGGCGCAGTGTCGGCAGCGCATCACTCACCCGCTCTTTGTTTGTCTCCTCAACAATTACGGCCGGGAGGATAGTCGACACCATCCAGTCGGACGCCATCCAGATAAGTGACTGAACGTTCGTGAGGGTAAACGAGAGGAGAATCATGGCGAGCATGCCCACCACTGCTACTTTTTGCAAACTCTGCGGCGCGTAGCTATTCTCGGGACTCGGGATAAATAACTTCTTAAACCAGGCTTTCATAGGTATAAGTATACCACCACTCATTTTGG
>JACCEC012769728.1_pt1 | contig 23268 bp, 19 predicted proteins | sample 7450121 | NCBI WGS metagenome assembly JACCEC01 (sample SAMN15323455, study PRJNA562643) | freshwater metagenome | isolation source: river surface water | place: USA:Blue River Watershed | collected 2017-08-18 | reverse complement strand
GATGCTGCGCCGCTTCTTCAACTACCTGCCGCTGAACAACCGCGAGAAGCCGCCCGTGCGCCCGAGCATCGACCCGGCCGAGCGCGTGGACCTGTCGCTGGACACCCTGGTGCCCGACAACCCCAACAAGCCCTACGACATCAAGGAGCTGATCGTCAAGGTGGTGGACGACGGTGAGTTCTTTGAGCTGCAGCCCGACTACGCGGCCAACATCGTGATTGGATTTGGCCGCATGGAGGGACAAACCGTGGGCGTGGTGGCCAACAACCCCCTGGTCTTGGCCGGATGCCTGGACATCAAGAGCTCCATCAAGGCCGCGCGCTTCGTGCGGTTCTGCGATGCCTTCAGTATCCCGGTGCTCACCTTCGTGGATGTGCCGGGATTCATGCCCGGCACGTCGCAGGAGTACGGCGGCATCATCAAGCACGGCGCCAAGTTGCTCTACGCCTATGCGGAGTGCACCGTGCCCAAGATCACCGTGATCACCCGCAAGGCCTACGGCGGTGCCTATGACGTGATGGCCTCCAAGCACCTGCGCGGTGACGTGAACTTCGCGTGGCCCAATGCCGAGATTGCGGTCATGGGCGCCAAGGGCGCTGTGGAAATCATTTTCCGAGAGGACAAAGGCGACCCGGCCAAGTTGGCCGCTCGGGAAGCAGAGTACAAGGCGCGCTTTGCCAATCCCTTTGTGGCCGGTGCGCGGGGCTTCATCGACGACGTGATCCAACCGCACGAGACGCGCAAGCGCATCTGCCGATCGCTGAAGATGCTCAAGGACAAGAAGCTGGAAAACCCGTGGCGCAAGCACGGCAACATTCCGCTTTGATGGGTTGGAGGAACGCCATGTTTACCAAGATTCTGATTGCCAACCGCGGTGAGATCGCGTGCCGGGTTATCAAGACCGCTCGCAAGATGGGCATTGCCACCGTGGCCGTGTACTCCGAGGCCGACAAGGATGCCCGGCATGTTGAGCTGGCCGATGAGGCGGTGTTGATCGGACCCGCGCCTTCACGCGAGTCGTACCTGGTGGCCGACAAGATCATTGCCGCCTGCAAGCAAACCGGCGCGCAGGCGGTGCACCCGGGCTACGGATTTCTGTCGGAAAACGAGGCCTTTGCCAGGCGCTGTGAGGAAGAAGGAATCGTCTTCATCGGGCCCAAGCACTACTCGATTGCGGCCATGGGCGACAAGATTGCGTCCAAGAAGTTGGCCAATGAGGCCAGGGTCAACACCATCCCCGGCTACAACGACGCCATTGACACGCCCGAGCAGGCCGTGGAGATTGCCAAGAAGATCGGCTACCCCGTGATGATCAAGGCCAGCGCGGGCGGCGGTGGCAAGGGCCTGCGGGTGGCATTCAACGACAAGGAGGCCCACGAAGGCTTTTCAAGTTGCCGCAACGAGGCCCGCAACAGCTTCGGCGATGACCGCGTGTTCATCGAGAAGTATGTGTTGGAGCCCAGGCATATCGAGATTCAGGTGCTCGGCGACGCCCATGGGGAGGTGGTCTACCTGTGGGAGCGCGAGTGCTCGATTCAGCGGCGCCACCAAAAGGTGATCGAGGAGGCGCCATCGCCCTTCATCAGCGAGGCCACGCGCCGGGCCATGGGTGAGCAAGCTGTGGCCCTGGCCAAAGCCGTGAAGTACCAGAGCGCCGGCACAGTGGAGTTCGTGGTGGGCAAGGACCAGGACTTCTACTTCCTGGAGATGAACACGCGCTTGCAGGTGGAGCACCCGGTGACCGAGTGCATCACCGGCCTGGACCTGGTGGAGCAGATGATCCGCGTGGCCGCAGGTGAGCGGCTTTCGTTCACGCAGGAGCAGATCGCCCGCGACGGCTGGGCCATTGAGTGCCGTATCAACGCAGAAGACCCCTTCCGCAACTTCCTGCCTTCCACCGGACGCTTGGTCCGGTACCAGCCCCCAGCCCAGAACCTGGAGCAGGGGCGCAACACGCTCCAAGGGCCGGCCTACGACAACGGTCAGTTCGGTGGTGTGCGCGTGGACACTGGGGTGTACGAGGGCGGCGAGATCCCGATGTACTACGACTCGATGATCGCCAAGCTCATCGTGCACGGGCGCGACCGCCATGAGGCGATTGCCAAAATGCGCGAGGCCCTCAATGGGTTCGTGATTCGGGGCATCAGCAGCAACATCCCCTTCCAGGCTGCGCTCTTGGCACACCCGAAGTTCGTGACCGGGCAGTTCAACACGGGCTTCATTGCCGAGCATTACGCCAAGGGCTTCCGCGCCGAGGATGTTCCGCATGACGATCCCTCTTTCCTGATTGCCATCGCCGGTTTCGTCCGGTGCAAGGCCCGCCACCGTGCAGCCGGCATCAGTGGACAGGTCCTGGGCCATGAGGTGGCCCACGTGAGTGACTTCGTGGTGGTGGTTTTGGGCGAGCAGGGCCGCCATGAGTACCACCAGGTGCAGGTTGGCGAGTTCGACCCCGTCTCGGGCAAAGCCGAGGTCCGTGTGGACGGACGCACCTTCGCGATTCAAAGCCGGACCAAGCTGGGCGACATCCTCATGGTGGGCACCGTCAATGGTCAACCCTTCAGTGCGCAGGTGGAGCGCGGCGCACCGCGCCAACCCTTGGCGCTGCGGATTGCCCACAACGGCACGGCCATCGCCGCCCTGGTGCTGTCACCGCGCGCTGCGGCGATGTTCAAGTTGATGCCCTACAAGGCGCCGCCTGACCTGTCCAAGATGCTGCTGTCCCCCATGCCAGGGCTGCTGGTTAATGTGGCGGTGCAGCCCGGCCAGAAGGTCTTGGCCGGGGAGCGGCTGGCCGTGATTGAGGCGATGAAAATGGAAAACATCCTCACCGCCACACAGGACGGTGTGGTCAAGGCGGTCAAGGCCAGCGTGGGCGAGAGCCTGGCGGTGGACCAGACGATCATCGAGTTTGAGTGAACCGTCCGTGGAGCTTTCAGCCATGAGCCAGACCAAACCGTTCCGTGTCTTGGGCATCCAACAGGTGGCCATCGGCGGCCCGAGCAAGGCTCGGCTGCGCAGCCTGTGGGTGGACCTGCTGGGTCTGCAGGTTAAGAGCAGCTTTGTGAGCGAGCGCGAAAACGTGGATGAGGACATTTGTGCCTTGGGCGCTGGGCCCTTGGCTGTGGAGGTCGACCTCATGCAGCCCTTGGACCCCGAAAAGAAGCCCGCGGTGCACACCACACCGCTCAACCACATTGGCCTTTGGGTAGATGACCTTCCCAAGGCGGTCGAGTGGCTGGGCCGTCAGGGCGTTCGTTTTGCGCCCGGGGGCATCCGCAAGGGCGCTGCGGGCCACGACATCACCTTCATCCATCCCAAGGCCAGCGACGAATTCCCCTTCGGCGGAGAGGGCGTGCTGATCGAGTTGGTGCAGGCGCCCGAAGAGGTGGTCCGGGCCTTGGGTTGATCCAGGCACCGTTGGCCCAGCCCTCAGGGGTTGCAGACGTCGCAGCGCTGAGGGTCGGCCACCACCGGCTGGGGCCGCGGTTTCAGGCCTTCATGGCCACAGGAGGGGCAACTCCACACTTCGGCACGCGGCATGCGAGTGGGGGTGCCGCAGCTGGCGCACGGTGCACCAGGCTCGGCTCTGAGCAGGCCAAAGCCCGGTGCCTGGCACTGCGGGCAGCGGCACTGAAAACGCCGCACCAAGTCCAGGCCTGCTTGGCGGATCACGGTCTGGCGGGTGGGGTTGGTGTGGGCACGCAGGTCGTTCTCCACGTGCAGCGTGCGCTCGGGGTCGGCTGCGTGAGCCCGTTGGAAAACCTTGCGCAAGCCCTGCAGACAGGCCACGCCCTTGGCCAGGACCGGGCCATCGGGCCCGTCACCCCGCACCACAAGGTGGTGCTGCGGGAAGCCGGCGCGCTCGGCAGCGGCCACCAGCGCCTCCCAGCCCTTGACATCCAGGTTGATCGATTGGGCCTTGGCATGGGCCAGTGCCGTGATACGGTGGCCGGTGCGGCGCTCGATCAGCACCAGCATCTCGGTGTTCCAGGGCAACAGGCTCAGGTAGGGGTCTAGGTGGAAGGCACCTTCACTGCCCAGCCCCCATTCACTGTCCGACAACTCGAGCGCCAGCTCAGCTTTACGGGCGGCCGCTTCCAGCTGTGAACCCTGACGCGGGCGTTCCCGCGTGAAGGTGCCCAGCGTGTCGGTGTCAAAACCCTCGACCCGGTGCAGCGATGCCCCCAAGCCTTCACCCAGGATGGGTGCGAGCAGCGATTCCTTGCCGTGTTGGGTGAGCAGGGCGATCTTCATCTGGTTTGGCGGTGGATCAAGCCATCACAGCCGGCACCTGCGCAGCCGGAAGGACCTTGTGTACGAATAGCGCGGCCGTTCTCGCCCGAGATGCAGTAGGGATTCAACAAAACAGTGCCTTGACTGCCAGAATCAACCACGCGGCAACAACTTCAGTTCCCATTGTGAAAGCCGCATCAACCTTGGTTTGTCTTGTCCATGACAAAGTCGGGAAACTCCCCATGCCCCGTGTCCATGCCCCTCAAGAGGCTGCGGCCTTTGCCCTGAGCTCTCCCTGGGGGAGAACGCTCACGCCCGCGCAAGCGGAGAGGGTGCGTGCCGAGGTGCGCGAGCGGCGCATCGCCAAAGGCAGTGCGATCTGCCACGCCGGGGCCGAGGTTGAGTTCTGGAAAGGCGTCATGGAGGGGCTGATCAAGATGAGCGTGGTGTCCGCGCAAGGGCGACACGCCACCCTGACCGGCTTGGCCGCCGGCGCATGGTTCGGTGAGGGGCCGGTGCTGCGCTCACGGCTGTGGGAGTTTGACGGGGTGGCTTTGCGCGACACTCGAATTGCCCTGGTCCCGCGGGCGACCTTCCTGTGGTTGCTCGACGAAAGCCCGGCCTTTGCACGCTTCGTCATCGGGCAGTTGAGCGAACGGTTGGCCCAATTCGCCTCCATCATTGAAGCCGAGCGGCTGGAGAGTGCGGAAACACGCGTGGCGCGCTCCCTGGCCTGGCTCTACAACCCGGTGCTGTATCCCGGGGTCAACCAGGAGCTGGAGTTGACGCAGCAGGAGATCGGCTACCTCAGCGGCGTGCCACGCCAACGCGTTAACCGTGCACTCAAGCTGATGCAGGAGCAAGACCTGGTGCGTGTGCGCTACGGTGCGGTGCACATCAACAACGTGGCCGGCTTGATGGGCTTTCGAACCGAAGACGGTGCCGGCGCGCTGCGCTAGCGTCAGCCCTACAGAAGGGCCACAGCCCAGGCGGTGTAGAGCGGGATACCCATCAGGATGTTCTATGAAAGCAAGCTTTAGACAACTCAAATTGTTTCTGGCCCTGGCCGAGACTGGCAGCGTCACCGCAGCCGCGCGCGCCACCCATGTCACGCAGCCCACGGCCTCCATGCAACTCCGTGAACTCACCGAAGCCGTGGGCTTGCCGCTGTATGAAGTGGTGTCCAGAAAGGTTCAGCTCACGGACATTGGCGTGGAGCTGGCCAAGACCGTCAGGGCCATGTCCAGCCAGTGGAGTGCCTTCGAGCAGGTGGTCGATGGCGCGAGGGGGCTCACCCGAGGCCGCCTTCGGGTGGCGGTGGTGAGCACCGCCAAGTACTTCATGCCCCGGCTGATTGGTGCCTTCTGCAAGCGCCACCCGGCCATTGATGTGTCCATCGAGATCCTGAACCGAGATGGCGTGGTGGCCAGGTTGCGTGAGGACATGGATGATCTCTACATCATGTCCACCCCTCCGATTGATCTGCAACTCGACGATGTCGTGTTCATGAGCAACCCCCTGGTGGTGATTGCCCCGTCCACCGATGCCCTCGTGCGGCGCGGCCAGCTCGAGTTGTCAGCTTTGGCCAGCCAACGCTTCATCCTGCGGGAAAAGGGCTCAGGCACCCGTATGGCTGTGGACCAGCACTTCAAGCGGGTGCGGTTTCATCCCAAGGTTCGGCTGGAGTTGGGCAGCAACGAGGCCATCAAAGAGGCGGTGGCCGGTGGTCTGGGGCTCGGCGTGATCTCCAGCCATGCGCTGCATGGGCGCGCACGGGAGCATGGCGTGTCGGTGGTGTCGGTGGCCGGCTTTCCCGTGCCATCGCAATGGCACATCGTGCACCCGGCCGCACGCAGCTTGTCTCCCATCGCTGCGGCATTCAAGGCGCAGCTGCTGCGGCAGATCAAGGGTGCGGCCGAGGTGGCGTCGCGCTAGTTGTCCACTTCGCCAAGGCCACGTCCAGCAGGGCATGGGCCAAGGTGCCGTGGGGGTGGAGGGCCACGTCCGCTCCCTCCGAACGCAGGAGCTCAGCTTCCTCGCCATTGGGGGCGCGCACGATGGTCTGAATACCAGGGTTGAGCGTGCGCGCGGTCACCAACATGGGCCGCACATCGGTGCTGTCGCTGGCGCACACGATCAGCATGCCGGCCTGGGCCACATGCGCCTGAACCAGCGTCAGCGCTTCACGTGCATCGCCAGCCACGGCCTGCAGCCCCTGTACACGCAGCGCCTCTACGCGCTCTCGGTCCGAGTCCACCACCACAAAAGGGATGTCCTTCTCTCGCAGCTGAAGTGCCAGGGCCGAGCCTACGCGCCCACAGCCCACCAGCACCACGTGTTGTGCCAAGTACCGCCGAGCCGTGCTGTCGGGTAGTGCGCTCAAGTGGTCTGTCCGCGCCTCGGCGGCCCGTGCCCAGGCTGAACCCTTGAGGATGCGCTGGCGCAAAGGCTCGATGAGGGAAAACAGCAGGGGGTTCAGAGCGATGCTGATCAGGGCGCCGGCCACGATCAGGCTGCGCGCTTCCTCCGGCAGGACCCCCAAGGAAATGCCCAGGGTTGCCAGGATGAAGGAGAACTCACCGATCTGCGCCAAGCTCGCCGAGATCGTGAGCGCAGCGTTCAGCGGTTGACCCAAGATCAACACCACGGCGAAGGCGGCGATGGACTTGCCCACCATGATCACCAGCGCCGTGGCCAGGACCCTCCAGGGGTCGGTGACCAGAACTTCCGGGTCAAAGAGCATGCCGACCGACACAAAGAAGAGAACCGCAAAGGCGTCCCGAAACGGCAATGACTCTTCAGCAGCGCGTGCGCTGAACTCGGACTCCCGCAGGACCAACCCAGCAAAAAAGGCACCCAGGGCCACGGACACGCCAAACAGGGCCGCCGAGCCATAGGCGATGCCCACAGCCACGGCCATCACGCACAGGGTGAACAGCTCACGCGACCCGGTCTTGGACACCTGCCACAAGGCCCAGGGCAAGAGGCGCTTGCCTCCCAGCAGCATCAGGCCCAGAAATGCCCCAACGGCCAGCAGCGTCTGACCCAGCACCACTCCCATGGGCCTGGCGGCGTCACCCTCTTGTGCAGTCGGGCCGTGCCAAGCGCCCACCAGGGACGGTAGCAGCACCAAAACCAGCACCATGGCCAGGTCTTCGACAACCAGCCAGCCAATGGCGACCTTGCCGTTGTGTGTGGTCACCAGTGACTGCGCTTCCAAAGCACGCAGCAGCACAACCGTGCTGGCCACCGACAGGGAAAGCCCAAAAATGATCGACGCCAGATGTGTCCAGCCCCAGGCTTGCCCGAGTGCCCATCCCAGGGCGGTAGCCGCCGTCATCTGCACCAGTGCGCCCGGCAGGGCCACCTTGCGCACCGACAGCAGGTCGGACCATGAGAAGTGCAGGCCAACGCCGAACATCAGCAGCATGACGCCGATCTCGGCGAGTTGGGTGGCGATATCAACGTCGGCAACGTATCCCGGGGTGAAAGGGCCGATGGCCACTCCTGCCAGCAAATAACCCACCAGCGCCGGCAGTCGAAGCTTCACTGCTGCCATCCCCAGCACCAAAGCCAGGCCCAGCGCGGCAGCCATGGTGGTGATCAGGGGCATGGATGGCATGGGTTGGCTTGGGGTGGGTTGAGTCCGTGGATTATTCCCGCTGGACCAAATAACCCTCGAAAAATCAGTGTATTGTTTACACTCATTCCGGCTTAACCTGAACATAAACCACCATGTCAAACCTGAATTACCGGCATCTCCACTACTTTTGGGTGGTGGCCAAGGAAGGCGGCATCGCCCGCGCTGCCGAGCGATTGGGTATGGCCGTTCAGACGGTCAGTGCTCAGGTTCGGGAGCTGGAGCGCTCGCTGGGCCATCAGCTGCTCAAGCCGCAGGGCCGCGGCGTAGCCTTGACCGATGCGGGGCGTGTGGCCTTCGAACGGGCCGAGGAAATCTTTCAGATTGGGCAGGCCATCACACGCGAAGTGCGCCAGGCCGCATCCAGTGAGACCGTGAGGCTAACCGTGGGCATGTCCGATGGCTTGTCGAAGCTGGCGGCCCACGTGCTTCTCGAGCCCATCTTGAACACACCGGGCCTCAAGCTGGTGTGCTACGAGGGCGAGTTTGACGAGTTGATGGCGGAACTGGCCCTGCATCAGCTGGACATCGTCCTGGCTGGCGTTCCGGCTCCGCACAACCCCAATCTGAAAGTTAGCAGCCGCCTGCTGGTGTCCTCACCGGTGGCCTGGTGCGGTCCTTCCGGATTGGTCAACAAGGCCCGCACCGCGGATTTCCCTCACTGCTTGAATGAACTGCCCGTGCTCTTGCCCACGGGGCACTCACCTTTGCGCATGGCACTGGACGCCTGGTTCGATGCACAAGACTTGAGCCCGCGGGTGGTCGCGGAGTTCGAAGACAGTGCGCTGTTGTCGGTGTTTGCCGCGCGTGGCATGGGGGTGTTTCCCATCAGCACCCTGGGCCTGGAGGACTTGCAGCTGGTGCGCGGCCTTCGGGTGTTGGCTCAGACCGAGATCAACGAGGATGTTCACGCCATCGTGACACGGCGGTCTCAGCACCATCCGCTGGTGAGGAAAATCATTTCAAGTTCGTAAAAATAGGAATGTTACTTCCTATACACATTGTTTTTAGGTTATTCGGGCAGGCCTAGAGTGCGTGGGGTTAAGCGGATGCGGAGGGTCGCGTCTGCCGGTCTTTTACCCCCACATGCACACATCCTTGTTCAAACCTCCGGGCCGCTCATGGCGGGCCTTTCGTTCAGCGGTCACCCCATTCGGGCCTGCCGCCCTTGCGCTGGCCGCTGGTCTGTCCTGTTTGCCCGCCACTGGGCAACCGTCCCCTGCGCGGGAGTCCGTGGCTTCAGCAGTCACGACGCCGTCGCCGTCCCAGCCGGTTCTGCTGACCTTGGACGCCATCGTCGACAAGGTGTTGGCGCAGCAATCTGATCTGCGCTTGGCAGCCTTGGCCGTGGAGTCCGCCCAGGCGGCCGTGATTACCGCGCGTGCGCTGCCCAACCCTCGGGTGGATTGGCAGGCGGGCCGCTGGCGGCCGAATCCGAATACGGGGATGCCTGGCGACAGCGCTGCCGTGACGGTGGCACAGCCCTTGGAGAACCCCTGGCTGCGGCAAGCACGCCGAGCAGCCGCCGAAGCCGGCGTGGATGTGGCCCGGCAGCAGCGCAGCCTCGTGAGGAACGATGTGACCGCCCGCGCCCGTACCCTGGTGGTCGAGTTGGGTTTGCGCCAGAGCGAGGTGCAGGCCTATTCAGAGGCTGTGGCCTTGCTCGAGCAGGTGCGTGACCGCGTGCGGCGGCGGGTGGAGCTGGGCGAAGCAGCACGCTACGACCTCATCAAGTCTGATGCGGAACTGGTGGTGGCCCGTCAGCGCCTTCAGCAGTCTGTGCTGCAAGTGGACCAGGTCCGTCTGGCCCTCAACCGGATGGCCGGTGGCCAATTGCCTGCCCAGTGGAGCCTCGCACCCGGTGCGGTGATGGAAGTGGCCGAGCTGATGGGCACGAAGGTGCAGGGCAAGGGGCTTGATGGCAATCCTGAATTGGCGCTGTTGCAGCAGGTTAGCCGCCAAGCGGGGGCGGTCTTGTTGCAGGCCCGTTCCTCTGTGTGGCCGTCAGTGGATGTGGTGGCCAGCCGCAGCCGAGAACCTGACGTGCGCCAGTCTGGATTGGGCGTCAGCCTGAACGTGCCGCTATGGGACCGCAAGCAAGGGCCCATCGCCCAGGCTCAGCTCGACGTCGCCCGCGCCCAGTCGGCCTTCGAGGGGCGCCGCGCAGAACTCTTGCAGGAGTTGCAGATGGCGCGCACCTCGCTGGAGATGGCCCAGGCCCGCGTACGCGCGCTCAGCCAAGGTGCTCTGGCCGAGGCGGAAGCTGCGGTTCGGGTCGCTGAAGCGGCCTGGCGGTTTGGCGAGCGCGGAATCCTGGACGTGTTGGACGCGCAGCGCGTCTTGCGCTCCTTGCGTGCAGACCTCATCCAGGCGCGTTACGAAGCCCAGGCTGCCCTGATCGAACTTGAGCGGTTGGAGGGGCGCCATGCCAGCTCACAACCCTGACTGCAGTGGGCGCACGATCCCCTTGTTCGCCACCCAATCCCTTGACGCCTTCACCCCTTTGATAGACATGAACCTGCCTTCGAAACTGTTCAAGCCGGCGCTTGTGGCCGCTGCTTGTGTGATGGTGTTGACCGCCTGTGGCGACACCCAGAAGCCGGTACCCGGCGCTTCGAGCAAGTCCGTTGCGGCCGCGCCGGCGGGCTCTGGCAGCAACGCGGATGACGCGTTGCGTGTCAGCGTGAAGCCGGAGATGCTGGAGCGTTTCAAGTCGGTGCCCGTCAGTGAGCATGAATTGGCATCGGTTCAAGAGGTTTCCGGGCGTATTGAGGCCAATGAACAGAAGGTCACCCGCATCGGGGCGGCCGTTACCGGCCGGGTCACGGAGGTCTTGGTGGACGTGGGTGACCGCGTCTCGCGCGGTCAGGCCATGGCGCACGTCTCCAGTCCTGAGTTGGCCCAGGCTCAGTTGGCCTACCTGCGTGCGCATGCCAACCGCGAGTTGGCTGAGCGGGCTGAAGACCGGGCACAGCAACTGTTGCGTGCTGATGTGATCGGGGCGGCGGAGCTGCAGCGTCGCCAGTCTGAATTGGCCATTGCCACAGCCGAGCTGAAGGCGGCCAGCGATCAGCTGCAGATGATGGGTGTCCCCAGCGATGCGGTGGGTCGCTTGCGCCAACAGGGTCAGTTGGTCCCGCATGCGGCGGTCAGCTCCACCTTGGCCGGCACGGTGATCGAGCGAAAGGTGAGTCAGGGGCAGGTGGCTCAGCCCGGCGACCCGCTCTTCACCGTTGCAGACCTCACCCGGGTGTGGGTCGTGGGCGGTTTGCCCGAGCAAGCTGCGCGCTCGGTGCAGGTCGGGCAGGCCGTTGAGGTGCAGGTGCCTGCTTTGGGGCTGCAGCAGCGCTGGAGTGGCCGCATCATCTTCGTGGGTGACACGGTCAATCCCGATACGCGAACCGTGGCCATTCGCACCGAGGTGGAGAACATGGGCCGTGCGCTCAAGCCTCAGATGCTGGCCACGATGCGGATCTCATCAGCGGCCGAGCGGGTGCTGGCCATACCGGCCACCGCTGTGGTACGGGAGCAGGACCGCGATCACGTCTTCGTTGAGGAGGCCAAGGGGCAGTTCCGTTTGACCCCGGTTCGCCTGGGTGCGGCTGTCGAGGGCTTGCGCCCCGTGCATGAGGGGCTGCGTGAAGGCCAACGTGTGGTGGCGGAGGGCGCCTTTCATCTCAACAACGAGCGCAAGCGCGCCGAGTTGGAGTAATTCCGGCCATGATCGCCAACATGATTCGAGCGGCGCTGGCACAGCGCCTGGTGGTGGTTGTCATCGCACTGGTGATGTGCGGTTTTGGTTTGCGTGAGGCCACCAAGCTGTCGATCGATGCCTTTCCGGACGTCACCAATGTGCAGGTGCAGGTAGCCACAGAGGCGCCGGGTCGGTCTCCAGAGGAAATCGAGCGATTCGTCACGGTGCCCCTGGAGATCGCCATGACCGGTCTTCCGGGGCTGACCGAAATGCGCTCACTCAACAAGAGCGGACTGTCCATCATCACGCTGGTGTTCACCGATGCCACCGACGTGTACTTCGCACGACAGCTGGTCATGGAACGGCTGCTGGAGGTCACGCCCCGCATGCCGCAGGGTATCGTGCCCATCCTGGGGCCGGTGTCTACCGGCCTTGGGGAGGTGTACCAGTACACCCTTGAGAGGCCCGACGATGGCCAACGCGCCCTGACGCAGGAAGAGCTGATGGAGCGGCGCACCGTTCAAGACTGGGTGGTGCGCCCGCTGCTGCGCTCCATTCCGGGTGTGGCCGAGATCAACTCCCAGGGCGGCTATGTCAAACAGTATCAGGCACTGGTGGACCCTGGCCGGCTTCGCCACTACGGCCTTTCGGTTCAGCAGGTGGTTCAGGCCATCGCTGACAACAACTCCAATGCCAGCGGCGGCATCCTTCCGCAGGTGCAGGAGCAATACCTGATCCGCGGTGTGGGCCTGATTCGCACGCTGGAGGACATCGGCAACATCGTGGTCAAGGAACAGGGTGGCCTGCCGGTGTACGTCAAGGACGTGGCTGCGGTGCAGATTGGCCACGAGGTCCGACAAGGCGCGATCATCAAGGGCGGCTACACCGAAGCGGTGTCGGGCATCGTGCTGATGATGCGCGGCGGCAACGCCAAGGAGGTTGTCGGCCGGGTCAAAGAGCGGGTAGACGAGATCAATGCCAAGGGCATGTTGCCCGATGGCCTGAAGATCGTTCCCTACTACGACCGTACCGACCTGGTGGATGCAGCCTTGTGGACGGTGGGCAAGGTGCTGATCGAAGGCATCTTCCTGGTGATCGTGATCCTGTTCATCTTCCTGGGTGATGTGCGGTCCAGCCTGATCGTGGTGGCCACGCTCATCATTGCGCCGCTGACGACCTTCATCGTGATGAACCAGCAGGGCCTGTCGGCCAACCTGATGTCATTGGGGGGCTTGGCCATTGCCATTGGCTTGATGGTGGATGCCACCGTGGTGGTGGTGGAAAACGTGTATCACCGCCTGGGCAGCGCTGGGAGAACGGTGGGTGAGCGCGTGCGAACGGTGTTGGATGCCACGCAGGAGGTGGCCACGCCGACCATCTTCGGTATTGCCATCATCATTCTGGTGTTCTTGCCGTTGATGACCTTGCAGGGCATTGAGGGCAAGATGTTTGCGCCCTTGGCCCTGACGATTGCGATCGCGCTGACCGTGTCGCTCATCGTGTCACTGTTCCTCTCGCCCGTGCTGTGTTCCTACTTCTTGAAGGGGGGCGCAGACCATGACACCAAGCTGATTGCCTTCCTCAAGCGGCACTACCTGAAGCTGCTGGACCAAGCCATGGGCAACGGCAAGAAGACCATCGTGGTGGCCCTGGCCCTGCTGGTGGGCTCGGTGGCGCTGTTCCCGTTCCTGGGCAAGAGCTTCATGCCCATCATGAAGGAAGGCGCGCTGACGCCGCAGATCAACCGTGTGCCCAGCATTTCGCTGGACGAATCGGTGAAGATGGAGATGGCGGCCATGAAGTCCATCTCTGAGGTTCCGGGCGTCAAGATGGTGGTGTCCAAGCTGGGTCGCGGCGAATCGCCCGCCGACCCGGCCGGTCCCAACGAAAGCGACCCCATCGTCCTCTTGGACCCGAAGTCTGGCCGAACCCAGGATGAGATTGATGAAGACATCCGGCAGAAGCTCTCCACGATCCCAGGCGTGCAGATTGTGTTGTCTCAGCCGATTTCCGAGCGGGTGGATGAAATGGTCACGGGTGTGCGCTCACAGCTGGCCATCAAGGTGTTCGGAGACGACCTGAAGACGCTGCGCGATGTGTCAGAGCAGGTCGCGCGGATCCTCAGGGCTGTGCCCGGCAGCAAGGACATTCGCATCGAGCGATTGTCGGGTCAGCAAGCCTTGACCATTGAGATCGATCGAAAGGCCATCGCTCGGCACGGCATCAACGTGGCCGACGTGCAGGCGCTGATTGAAACCGCCGTAGGTGGCAAGGACGTCACCACGCTGTACGAGGGTGAACGGCGGTACAGCGTCACGGTGCGCTTCCCCGCCGAGCGTCGCAGCACGGTAGAAGCCATCGGCAAGCTGTTGGTGAATGCACCGGACGGCGCTCAGTTGCCCTTGAGCAGCCTGGCGCGCATCGAGCTGGTGGATGGGCCGGCCCAGATCAGCCGCGAGAGCGGCAAGCGAAGGGTCGTGGTGGGCGCCAATGTCGAGGGGCGCGACCTGGCGGGCTTTGTTGCCGAGGTGCAGCAGCGCCTGGACGCAGAAGTGCGTTTGCCCGAGGGCTACCGGTTTGTCTATGGCGGCCAGTTCGAAAACATGGAGCGCGCCATGGGCACCTTGGCCATCATCGTTCCCTTGACGATTGCGGCCATCTTCTTCCTGTTGTTCCTGCTGTTCAACTCGGTGAAGCTGGCCGTCCTGATCATCATGGTCTTGCCCTTTGCATCGATTGGGGGCGTGATCGGCCTGTTCGTGACGGGCGAGTACCTGAGCGTGCCGGCCTCTGTGGGCTTCATAGCCTTGTGGGGCATTGCGGTGCTCAACGGCGTGGTGCTGGTCACATGCATCAAGCGTCTGCGGGAGGACGGGGTGGAACTGGCCACCGCGGTGCGTGAGGGTTGCGTTCAGCGCTTTCGGCCCGTGATGATGACCGCCACCGTCGCGCTGCTGGGTCTGGTGCCCTTCCTGTTTGCAACCGGGCCAGGGTCGGAGGTTCAGCGTCCGCTGGCTATTGTGGTGATCGGGGGTCTGCTGTCTTCCACTTTGCTGACCCTGGTCGTTCTACCCACCTTGTACCGCTGGTTTGACGACCGCGCGGTTGAAGCCTGAGTTCACCGGAGAACAACATGAGCATGAAAGAAGTGCGGGCCATCGTTCGGCCCAGCCGCCTTCCCCGTTTGCGCGACGCACTGCGCGCCATCCCCAACTTTCCGGGCGTGACGGTGTGGACCGCCGATGGGTTTACCGCGCCGGCGGCCCTGGTCAAGCGCACGGTCCGCGAGGAACTCACCGAGTTTTCCCCCAAGGTGCTGGTGTGTGTGCTGTGCGAAGACACGATGGTCAACGCCATTCGCGAAGCGGTGTTCGACGCCTGCAGCACCGGTACCGTGGGCGATGGGCTGGTGTGGGTGGTGGACGTGCAGGCCACCCACCGGGTTCGCGACCGTGCGGCGGTGAGCTCGCCCCCTGCGGGCAGTTGAGCACGGTAGGCCGGCCAGCCAGTACCCCGGGGGGGAGCGCTTAGGCCATGGGGTCGTGCAGCTTGACCACCAGGATGGCCAGCACCAGCAGGCCCAGGTAGATCTTGCCGGCATGTTCGGCCAGCAGCCGCACGGTCTTGTCTTCGAAGGTGCGGCGGCGCACGGGCAGGGGTGTGGAAGCGTCGACGATGGTCATGAGGGTCCTCCTGGTTGGTTCAGGCCTCGCAGTGCGGGTGATGCCCATCGGGTGCGCGCAATCGCAAGCGCCTCTCTAGGCTGGAAGGCCTTCAGTGTGGGTGTCACAACAGATTGACGTCAACCAAAGACAACAACCGAACCAGGGTTGTATGGAACGGCCCGCTGCCGGACGGTCAGCTGCTGTGCAGCTGATGGCCCGGCAGTGCCTCTCGCAGGGCACGCTTGAGGACCTTGCCATAGTGGTTCTTGGGCAGTTCATCCACGAACACGTAGTGCTTGGGCCGTTTGAAGCGCGCGATGTGCTGAAGGCACCAGTCGTCCAGGGTGCGGGCGTCGGGAAGGGGCTTTGTCGGCGTGTGGGACAGGACCACGAAGGCCACCACGGTCTCTCCCCACTGGGCATCGGGCCGCCCCACCACCGCCACTTCCGCCACGCCCGGCACCTGCAGCAAAACCTCTTCAACCTCACGCGGGTAGATGTTGGAGCCGCCGCTGATGATGAGATCCTTGCTGCGGTCCTTGAGCGTCAGAAAGCCATCTTCATCGAGGCTGCCCATGTCGCCGGTCCATAACCAGCCGTCGCGTATGGTCTGCGCCGTGGCCTGCGGGTTGCCCCAGTACCCCGCCATCACCGAATCCCCACGCACCAACACCTCCCCCGTCTGGCCGCAGGCCAGCGCTTGTCCTTGTGCATCGGCCACACGGATCTGAACGGGTGTCTGCGCCACCCCGATAGAGGCGATGCGGTGGAGGTAACGGGGGTGGTCCTTGTCCCCTAGGTGCGCGCGGCTGAGTACCGTGGCGGTCATGGGCGTTTCGCCCTGGCCGTAGATCTGAACAAAGCGAGGGCCCATGACCTGCAAGGCCCGCAGGATGTCGGCACCGTACATGGGCGCACCTCCGTAGACGATGGTCTTGAAGGTGCGTGCACAGTCGGCTTGCGTGGCACCATTGGCCAGGGCATGCGCCACGATGCGGTTGACGATGGTCGGCGCAGCAAACAGCGACACCGGCCCCAGCGCATGGCCCAAGCCAAAGAGCTCCGCCGCATCGAAGCCACCCGATCGGGGCACCACGTGCCGTGCGCCAGCCATGAGGTGGGGAATCGCGTACAGGCCAGCTCCGTGGGACATGGGGGCGGCGTAGACGGTTCGGTCATCGGGGCCAATGGAGTCGACATCGACGAAGTAGCCCATGCCCATCGTGCGCAGGTTGCGATGGGTGATCATCACCCCCTTGGGTCGGCCCGTGGTACCACTGGTGTAAAAAAGCCAGGCCAAATCGTCCGGTGCGCGTTCAGCGGGGCTGCAGAGCGTGCTCAGCTGCTCGTCCTCGGCCCACAACGCCTGCGCTTGCGGGCTGTCGACGTCGATCTCTTGCTCCACTCGGTTGAACCGTGCTGCTTGCGCACCTGCATGACCGGCCACGGCCTCGGATGTGGTGAACACCCAGCGCGCCTGTGCGTCGTCAATGATCCACTGAGCCTCGGACGGGTGCAGCTTGGCATTGATGGGCACCACCACCAAGCCGGCCCACCAGGCCCCAAGCATCAGCTCCAGGTAGCGGACATGGTTGCGCATGAACAGCGCCAAGCGGTCACCGGGCTGAAGGCCCGCTGTGCGCAGTCGGTGTGCCAGACGGGCCGCGGTTTGGGCCCACTGCGCATGGGTGCTGTGGAGCTGATGCCCCCAGTACAGGGCCGGTGAATCGGGCTGGGCTCGTGCGCGCTGGTACAGCAGCTGCGCCAGGTTCATGTCAAAGCCAAAGACAACCAGGGGAAGGCGCAAACCAGCAGCAGCACACCGAACATGGCCCCGACAAAGGGCAATGCTCCTGCAAAGATGCTTTCCACCGAGACCTTGGGATCGTTCAAGGTGGACTTCACGGTGAAGACCGAGATGCCAAACGGTGGTGTCAGGAGCCCCATCTCCACGGCCAAGACCGTGATCACGCCGAAGTGGATCATGTTGAAGCCGAAGGCCTGCGCAATGGGCGCGGCCACCGGCGTCATGATGAGCAGGATGGAGCTGGAGTCCAGGATCATCCCCAACAGGAGGACGATGCCGATGTACAGCGCGAGAAAGCCATAGGGCCCCAGGCCCGCATCGCGCACCAACTCGGCGATGGCCACCGGAACCCCAGCCACGCTGAGCATGCGGCTGTAGAAGGCCGCCGCCACCAGCAGGATCAGGATGGTGCAGGAGACGCTGCCGGTTTCGTGCAACACGCGCCACAGGTTGCCTCTTCCAAGCGAGCGCCGCATCAGCGCAATCAGGAATGCGCCGGCCGCGCCCACACCGCCAGCCTCGGTGGGCGTGAAGAATCCGGAGTACAAGCCCCCAAGCACCAGGGCCACCAAGGCAGCAATGGGCACCAGCTTCGAAGCCATCTCCAGTTTGGTCAGGGTGATGTCGACCTGCTGCGCACGTCGTTGGGCCATCTGTTTTTGCAGGTCGAACACCGTGCCGGGCGCATACCGCGCCATGAGCATGATCATCACCGCGAACACGATGGCCAGCATGAAGCCGGGAATCACGCCGGCGATGAACAGGGTGCCAATTGACTGCTCAGCCAACACACCATAAATGATCATCAGCAGGCTGGGCGGAATCATCATGCCCAGCACCGAACTGCCGGCCACCGTGCCGGTCGCAAAGGTGGTCTTGTAGCCGTGGCGCACCATCTCAGGCACCGCCACGCGGGTGAACACCGCAGCCGAGGCGATGGACACGCCGGTGACCGCCGCAAACACCGTGTTGGCCGCTACTGTGGCCACACCCAAGCCGCCTCGTACCTTGCGCAGCAGGTACTCGGCCACGGTGAAGGTGTCCTTGCCCACGTTGGAGATGCTGACCAGCAAACCCATCAGTACGAACAGCGGAATGGTGGCGAAGATGTAGTCGGCGATGCCGTTGTAGGCCGCCATGTAGAGCAGCCGCATGGCCATGTCGACGTTGTCACGGACGAGCCACACGCCAAAAAAGCCAACGGCCAAGAGGGCCACGCCAATGTGCACACCCAACAGCACCAACAGCACCAGCCCGCCGATCAGCAGGCCCCCAAGTCCCAGGTCGCTCATGCACCACCTCCCAAGGGGTCTTCAGAAGTTGTGGTGGCGCTGCGGCGTCGCACGATGCCGGGAATGCTCAGCAGGTAGCACAGGGCCGCTGCGGCGGAGCCGGCCACGATCAGGCCTCGAAAGGGCCAGGCGGGTACGCTGTACACACCCTGCACACCGTAGAACTCGGCTGAAGCCAGGGAGTTGCGCAGCTCTGGCCAGGCAATGGCAGTCAGCGCGGCAAACAAGGCTGCACCGACCACGGCATTCAGCACATCCAGGGCCTTTACGGCGGCGCTGGAGTGTCGGCCGATCAGGTTGAGCAGGAAGTCGCTGCGCGTCATGCGGCCACTGCACACGGCTGCGGCCAGTTGAAGAAACACGATCGAGGCCACCGAGCGGGCAGAAAACTCCGCCACGCCAGTGATGGGGGCGTTCAGGAAGTCACGACCGATCACATCGGCCACGACCAGGCACATGATCAGGAAGATCCACACCGTGCCGAAGGAGGCCAGCAGGTTGGCCGGAAGGTCCAGCGGGTGACGCAACGCCGGCGGCGGTGCATCCAGATCAGCATCAACGGCCACGGTCGATCTCCAGTGCCATGTCAAAGGGCCCGACGCGGCGGTGTGTCCGCCGCGGCAGGCCCCAACTCTACAGACCTGAGCGCCGGTTCAACGGGCGGCCCGGTCCCAGTCACGCAAGGGCTTCACGCCACGGGCACGCAGCTCATCAAAATAGGCGCGCAACACCGAGCGACCTGCGTCCCCCGTGGTTTGCAGCCAGGGGCTGATGATGTCCGGCAAACCGTTGATCCACTTGCTGCGCTCTGCGGCGGGCAGTTCGGTGATTTGCAGACCGGCGGCCTTCATGGTGTCCATGGCGGCTGCGGCCGAGCGTGTCACGTGCTTGCCATGGGCGGCGGATGTGGCCTGGCCGGCCTTCACGAAGGCGTCCTGCACTTCCTTGGGCAGCCGGTCGTAGAAGCTCTTGTTGGCGGCCACACTCCCGAAGTACATGGCGCCGATGTCCACGCGAGTGAGGTGCTTGGCCACTTCATAGACGCGGGCAGCGCCGATGCCACTGGCAAAACTCAGCGCCCCTTGGGTCACACCCGTCTGGATGTTCGTGTAGTAGGTGGTCAGCGCGCCTTCCACGGGCGTCGCGCCGGTGTCGCGCATCCAGTTGGCCGAGGTTCCCGGCGCATGGATCTTCTTGTTCTGCAGCGCGGCCATGTTGGTCACGGGGAAGTTCGCATACACGTCGTAGCTGTCCGTGATCAGCGAGGACAGGGGCACCATGTTCTGTGCTGTCCAGCTGGCCTTGAGCGCCGGGTGGTTGGCGTTGAGCTTGTCGAAGATCTCGATCAGCATCTCGTGGTTGGTGGTGGCAAACGGCGTGAAGTAGGTCACGTTTTGCAGCGGCATGGCGGAGTTCTCCCATACCGTGCCCACCATGCCGACATCCACGATGCCATCCTTGACCGCCGCCCGGGTTTCATTGAACTTGTAGAGCGTGCCACCGTAGTTTTCGCGCCAACGGATTTGGAACTTGTTGCCGCCTTCCTTGAGCAGGCGGTCCACCTCGGGCTGGAAGACCTCCTTCATCGCATAGGCCCAGATGTTGGTCACCGGGTGGCTGGATCCAATGTTGACCGTGATGGTCTGCTGCGCATAGGCCGCCAGCGAGGTGAGCGTCGTGCCCAGGGCAATCGCCCCGGTCAGCGCGAGTTTCTTGAAGTTCATGTTGTCTCCTTGGGACTTCGGGCTAAAGATCGGCGCGTGTTGCGCCGCACGGGGGATGCCGGTGTGGGAGCACCGGCGCTGAAAAGCGCGGTGGTGGCCAGGAGGTAGGCGCGCACGCGGTCGCGCACCAAGTCCTGACCAAAGAATTGGGGTGTGGGCGTGCCGTATACAGCTTGGCCGTACACCCAGCGCTGCAGAGGGATGTAGAAAAAGCCCCCATGCAGGCCAGTGAGCAGCTCCAACTCACGCCGACTGGCCTTCCCACGCAGCGATACACCACGGTGGCGGCGTGTTTCGCGGATCAGCCGTGGAAACAGGCGCTGGCGCAGCATGTCAAAGAAGCGGTCGGTGATGGTCCGGTCCGTCAAGCCTGAGAACACCAGGATGCGTACGAAGTCGCGGGTGAGCGCCTGGTTGATGTAGTCGTCATAAAAGCGTGTGAGTTTGTCCTCTACGCTCAAGGCCTCATCGTCAAGGAGTTCATCCCATCCCGGGTTCCACCGTTCAACGAAGACCTCTTGGTAGACGGCATCAATGAGGGCTTGCTTGGTGGGGAAGTAGTGGTAGAGCAGGGCGTGCGTGATCCCGATGCTCTTGGCCAGGTCGCGGAGCTGGCCGTCCAGCCCCTGCTGTGCGAAGAACTGGATGGCGCCGTCCAGGATCTGCCGAGACCGTTCGGCCGTGCCCAGCCGGCGGCGGCCCACGGGCTGCGCTGGCCCCTTGGGGCGCCTGGCAGCAGACGGTTGAAGACGGTCAGGGTTTTTAGGTAGGCGCACGCTATTTACCCGGAATTCAATAGCTCATACGATTGTTGACCGACTGGTAAACAAAGATCACCCGTGGAAACCCGGGCTCACCAAGGGCCCCCTGGAGACCTTGCATGAAAGCTGCCGCCTTCGACTACTGCAAGCCCCGCACGATTGAGCAGGTGCTGGCGCTTTTGGACCAGTACGGCCCCGATGCCCGGATCATGGCGGGCGGCCAAACGCTGGTGGCCACGCTCAACATGCGGCTGTCCGATCCCAAGATGCTCATTGACATCACCGGGCTGCCGGGTTTGTCGGCCATCGAACGGCGGGGCGACCGCCTGCACATCGGTGCCCTGGCCACCCACACGGCGGTGGAGCAGTCTCCCTTGGTCGCCGAGCTGGCGCCCATGCTCGCCAGTGCGGCGCCGCACATCGCGCACCGCGCCATCCGCAATTCGGGGACTTGGGGCGGCTCGATCGCCTATGGCGACCCCGCGGCGGAGTGGCCCTGCTGCCTCGTGGCGTTGGACGGAACCGTGCATGTGCAGGGCCCCGGTGGCCAAAGGCAAATCCGGGCCACCGATTTTTTCCAGGACCTCTACACCACCGACTTGCGGCCTGATGAGATCGTCATCGGAGCCGATGTGCCCGTGGCCACAACCGCCGATTGGTTTGCCTTTGACGAGCTGGCACGCCGACACGGTGACTACGCCGTGGCCGGCTTGGCCGTGGTGGCCCGCTTCGATGGGCGCAAGGCCCTTCGGGTGAACCTGGGGCTGCTGGGCATGGGCGTCAAGCCCCTGCGGGCACCGCAGACCGAGGCGGTCTTGGCCGGCAAGGTGCTGGATGCAGCCACCATCGAGATTGCAGCCGCCTCCCTTCGCGCCGAGCTTGATCCACTGCCCGATCTCACCCACAGCGCGCAGACCAAGCGCCACTTGGCTTCGGTGCTGCTCAAGCGGCTGCTGGCGGCAGCCGATGCCAGCCGCGCTGCGCTGACGGTCTGAGGACACCGCTTGGTGGGCTGCTCAACCTAACCCGAAGCGGCCCTGTCTTTGCCCCTGACCTTTGCACCTGACCCTTGACCGACCTGGAGCCTAATCAACATGGCTGAACTTCAAACCCTGAGCGTGACCGTCAACGGTCAGTCGCATTGCTGCAGCGTCCAACCGCGCCAGCACCTGGTGGACTTTGTCCGCAACGACCTGGGCCTCAAGGGCTCGCACCTGGGCTGTGAGCATGGAGTGTGCGGCGCCTGTACCGTTGAAGTGGACGGCAAGATCGTTCGAGGCTGCCTCACGTTGGCGGTGCAGGCGCAGGGCTGTCAGGTGCGCACGATTGAAGGGCTGAGCGAGGACGGTGACGTGCGCGACCTTCAAGATGCCTTTGTGCGCCACAACGCTTTGCAGTGTGGTTTTTGCACGCCGGGCATGGTCATGGCCGCCAAGGAGTTGCTGGAGACCAAACCCAATGCGACAAGGGCCGAGGTGCGCGAATGGATGAGCGGCAACTATTGCCGCTGCACCGGCTACCACGCCATCGTGGACGCGGTGTGCGAGACCCTGGCCGCGCGCGCCCAAAAGCGCAACGCCTGATGCACCACAGCCCTGGAGACCCACTGTGATGAACACCGCCACCGACGCCAACCCCCGAGCCCAAACCGCTGCCACCGAGGTCGAAGAGCGCCCGCGTACCCGTCCGGAAGACCACGTGCTGCCGCCCGTCACCGAAGACCCACGCTACATCGGCACCAGCAGCGAGCGTCCGAGTGCGCGCAAGCTGGTTCAGGGGCAGGGCACTTACATCGACGATATCGAGCTGCCGCGGATGGCCCATGTGGTGTATTGGCGCAGCCCCTTGGCACACGCCAAGATCCTGCGCATCAACGCGGAAGAAGCCCGCGTCATGCCGGGCGTCCTCCTGGTGGCCGACGGTCACGACCTGAGCACCTACTGCAAGCCCTGGGTGGCCACGCTGGCGCACTTGGCAGGCATGAAAAGCGCACCCCAGTACCCCTTGGCGCTGGACCGTGTGTGTTGGCAGGGCGAGCCGGTGGTGGCGGTGGTGGCCGAGACGCGCGAACAGGCCGAGGACGCCTTGCAACTGGTCGATGTGGAGTTCGAGGAACTGCCGCCCGTGGTGGACATGGAAACGGCCCTGGACCCCGCCACCCCCCTCATCCATGCGGAGTTGGGCGACAACCTGTGTTTCACGCGAAGCTTGAACGTTGGCGATGTGGATGCCGCCTTTGCCGGCGCGGACGCTGTCGTGGGCACCACCTTCCACTTTGGACGCCACACCGGCGTCACGCTGGAGCCCCGTTGCCAGATCGCCCATTGGCACCCCGCTGAACAGAAGCTCACCGTGTACCACTCCTTTCAGGCCCCGCACATGATGCAGGACCTGTATGCGCGCCAGTTTGGCTTGGCCGAGTCTGACGTCCGCGTGATTTGCAAAGACG
>JACCEC010599327.1_pt1 | contig 23268 bp, 15 predicted proteins | sample 7450121 | NCBI WGS metagenome assembly JACCEC01 (sample SAMN15323455, study PRJNA562643) | freshwater metagenome | isolation source: river surface water | place: USA:Blue River Watershed | collected 2017-08-18 | reverse complement strand
TAAGACATACAGATCATGAGACTCAATGGAGATATTTATCTCCTTGGGTCTTTTTTCGTATCAGAAGATTTACAATCTCCTCATGGCAAGAAAATCCTCTCGACGTCAAAGAATCACCGAAGGTGAAATGATCCAGGCCTCTAATCCTAAATTTGAAGATCATAAGCCTTTATTGCCTATGAATCCTTCGCAGGTTGATGCAATGAGATACCTTAAGACAAAAACTCTCACCATCCTCACCGGACCACCAGGCACAGCAAAGACACTACTTTCAATCCATGCTGCATGTGAAAAACTTCAAAAACGTGAGATCGAGAAGATTTATTACGTAAAACCCATTGTATCCACTCCAGGTGAGCAAGGTCTCGGCTTCCTTCCAGGTAACTTAGAGGAGAAAATCGCTCCTCATATTATGCCAATCCGTGACTCTTTGGCAGTATTTATGCAAAAAGGCAAAGCCGACTATCTCATTGAGAAAAAGATTATCGAGGTTCTGCCCATTGAACACCTTCGTGGTAGATCTTTGCATCGCTGTATGATTATTGCTGACGAAATGCAGAATGCCACTACCCATTCCGTAATGACGATCCTCACCCGACTTGGTGATAGTTCATCTATTGCCTTGCTGGGTGACGTAGTTCAACGCGACCTTGCCAATCGCTACGGTCATGATGGCCTTTCAGACGCTCTTCGCAGACTCGGCTCCAATCAATCAGTTGGCCATGTTAATTTTGGCTATAATGAGATTGTCCGTTCTGATTTCGTCAAGTCTGTTATCCGCGCATACTCTGACCTCTATTCCCCCACTTGAAGGGTTTAAAGTATCTTTATAGATACCGTATAGTGCCCCATTATGGCAACCAGAATAGATAAGAAGGTTTCTCAGAATTTAGACATTGCTAATAACTACTCGGCTCTACAGAGTTTTTTACTTCGTAGGGCTGGTAGAAAACTCAATGATATTAACTATGTTGGCTTACTGAGAAATAATGCCCTCTCCGATCTTGAGGATCCTGGAGAGGCTCTTACTAACATCCTCGAGTACATCACCAGAATCGATGATGCTAATGAGATTTCGATTTATGGTACATATAAACCTGAAGATTTTGAAATCACAAGAGAATTTGTTGAAAATGAAATCACAAGCAGCTTCTTAACGCCTCTGGCAGGGATTAGTATCGCCGGCGGAGTCGCAGGTGCTACTGTATCAACTAATCCGCGTATTAGGGTTGAGGACCGTATTGACCAGATCAACGCCTTTACTGGCAAGGGCACCCTTAATGGACTTCATGCTGGCCCAACCGCAGTTTTTTATAGAGCAAAAGCTGGTATTGACCAAGAGTTTGGTAGACTAAAGTTTACCTCTTTTAATGAAAACACAGGTGTTATAAGTCTGACTCCAGAGTCCACTGGAATAGAAGGTGGTAGTGGGGGAGACTCTCCAACAGGAAAGACGTTTGTATTTAAAAACGCTACTACCAAACTTAATTTTCAGAGTCAGACCAGTTTTAATCCTGATGATATTGTATTAACTCTCAAGGGGTATATAAATCCGGCAACTAATCAAGAAATATCTCTTGTTGGAACAGGAATTACAATCAAGGGTACCGTTACAAGTTCCTACGTGGACAATGGCCAAACCATTTACGTAAGGCAGTTCCAAACCACAGACGCTAACTCTCTTGCAAAATTAAAGGAACTCAAGGGGATTATCGGCGCTAACTTTATCTCTACATATTATAAATTTTCTAGACAGTTTTCTATCCTAAACCCACCTCAATGGTTCCTAGAATCCCCAGGTACTTCTTCGAATAACCTTTCATACAGCGCCGATGATATCAATCCAGAGACTACGCAGAGTCTTTTGGAGTTCAGACAAGGCGCATTTAAACTCTACTCAGAAAAAGAGTATTTTAACTCTGGGGCATATGTAGAGACACGGATTCCAGTGGTTGATCGGTATGTATACAATGGTAATAATATTACCAAAGACTCAAATATGAGATTCTCTCGTCCTCCAAGGGTTCTGAGAGATAATCAGAATAACTGGGGAGTGAGATGGGACGGATTCTTACGTATAGACAATGATGGCGTAGATAGGAAATACATATTTGAAATTGAAACAAATACAGCGATAAGAATTGACATTGTTAATGGAGGTACTAATCTTGCCCCGACCTGGAGTGAAGTATTCAACTCATATAATGACACAAAGAATGCCAAATTCATTCAAGAGGGAGACAGATACATATCCAAAATAAGTTTTAATCTTGATAATCTTCCTAGTCGATTTATCTATAAAACAAATTCAACAGGAACAACCGGATATAGATACGTACCCATCTCCATTAGAATGTGGAATGGAGGCCTAGATGCGGCATATCAAGAGCTAGAAGTACCTCAAGAACCTAATGTATTTATTAAGTATGCAGAGTCTTCTGTAAATCCCAATACCCAAGATACATTTTATTCTGGGGAGTTGACTATTGGTGTTTCTGAACAAGGACCTAACAAGATCATAACTCCCGTTGTAGGTTCAGAATTAGATCTAAAAGCAATAATCTTAGATTCTTCTGCCTCAGTAGTGTATCAAGTTGTTGCCTATGATGAGTCAATTACTCGCATCACTGGGGAGGATATAAATGGTAATCCTATTCAAGAAACAGTAACTATAACGGTCCCACTTTCAACTCCAGAGACAATTACTCTTACTGTTGTAAGTAATGTAATTTACTCAAATGTTCTCCCTTCGAGAGGGTCTGGAAACTACGTTCTTCGGTTAGTTCCTAATAGGAATAATTATTCACAAACGACTCTGTGGAGTTCTACAATTGTCTCTCCTAAAGATGACTATAATGGTTACGGGGATCTTCTTAGTGTAAACTTTGAACCTAGTATTTATAAATATGAGTTTGACTCTCGCCCACCTTGGTGGAAAGTGAGTGAGGGTAATAGGTATTTATTTGACACGCCAATCTCTAAAACCAACGATCCTCTCGACGGGTTTGTAGACAACTTGTTCAAATCCTCATTGCAGTCAAACGCAACTGGAGTAGGTAAGTACGGTAATGGAAGTGGTATATATACCTCTAGACCAAATCTAATCTTGGGTGAGGGCGCATACTCTGGCGATACGCAATCCTCAAACTATATCGGAATGAGACTAGTTCCGAATCTCCTAGGAGAAGGGGGTCTAGTTAAGTTTACTGGAATCCCAGTTAATAACGCTTTATTTGATTCTGTAGAGGCCTTGGGTGTCAATGATCTTGGAGGGACTCCAAATCATCAGACAATCGCTGCGGCTAATGTCACAGCAAAAATCGCCCAGATGTATTGGGAAGGGGTAACTACAAATAGATTCTATGTAAATTCTAACCTAGCAACTGTAACTGTTTCGGACAATCCGGTTACCTACGGGTTCCCTGCTTTTGCAAGTGAAAGCGATTGGGCCAAACCTATCATCGTGAATGCTGTTGCAAATGCCGATAACCTTGCCTTTACGACTAATGTCCAAGGGTTTGTTGCACCGCTCGTTATGAGCGTTGAGAGGGTGAAATATAATACATCGACAGATACATTTGTCAATAACCAACTCCCATTAGATACAAATGAGGTATGGTTATTAGCCTTTGGTACGCCATTTGTCCCCGCTCAGACAGCATTGAATGGAAAGTTTGTTAAGTATTTCCTAGAGGGTGACATTGCTTTCCAATTTGCAAAAGTAGACACTGGAGAGTCAATTAGCTTTTCTGATACACTTAAAGTAACTTACTCTGGTGGGTCATTTGTCTCTGGACTCAGTGAGGTACCAAAAGTCCCTTCGGAGAGAGTAACTCCATTTGGTTACGATCAACCATCAAATTATACCAGTGGCATTTGCTATCCTCCTTATATTATTTCAGATATCTTACTGAAGGACATAGCCATTAGTGACAGTAGTCTATACAATCCTGCCACGCCAGTAGGTAATTATGACGTCTTCTGGGGTGATCACACCTTAGCTGATCTCGGCGGCAAGAAGTTAAATATCTCAGAAAAAATTGAATTTTCCTATTCAATCACTGATAATCCGGTCAATATTGTTACCCCGTCCTCCAAATCGCTCAATGATTCGGATTATACGCATAGAATCAAAGTAGAATTGCCAATCTTCAAACAAGATGGTACGTCATACAACGAGGATGTATATGAGCATATAGGAAACCAAGAGAAAGTAAAAGATACCTACTATCTGTTTGTCAATGCAAAACAGAATCCCTTGGTCTCCAATTCTCCTCTTTTATCAGGAATAGGCTAAAATCACTGGGGAGCGAACAACTCCTTGGTGTTCATAATCAAATAAAGGCCACCCCTGTACGCCACTTCCAGCATTAATTGTTGGAGTAGTTAAAGTTCTGTGGAACACAAACCCCCCATTGGGTGAAGTTGATGAAAGGTTCTGCACTAGAGATCCTATTATCGTGTTAAATCCAACTAGAATCTCTCCACCTGGGCGGAGATACGCTGTAGAGATAGAATATTTATTATCACCGGATGGATTTCTAGGTACAAAACTTCCGGTTGCGTAGTTAGTAGAACCATTTAATTTGTCAATAAGAGGACTAACAAAACTCTTTCCTCTTGCGCTTAAAAACGGTTTATCGTCGGTACTAAATGCTCTCTTATATACCCCACCAACATTAAGATAGAGGCCGGGAATATGGTAGGTAACCCCAGGCGTACCCGTAGTTAACTCTACCTCTTCTGGATCCTCTAGGAGCCTGAGATTCACGAACTCTATGTCATTTCTATCAATAACCCCATCGGGGTCTCTAATAATCAATCTAAAGGTACTATCAAAGTTTTTACCTTCGAAGATATTATATTGAGTACCTAGAGTATTTTTTTCGTCGGTGACCAGACGTTGACGTTTGTTATTTTGAAGGAGGTATTTAAATGAGTCTTTTATACTTTCTACGTTTTGAGTCAGAGACCTAATCTGAGAGCCTAGGTTCTCTGCAACACTAAACCCCTCATTATATGAGAAGAAATGCGAACTAGAATCTAGCGAATCAAGGTTAAGTAGGTTTAATGAGGTAATCGTATCGTATCTTCTGATTGTGAGAATAGGTTCAGTACGAAGTTCGATTGCAAATTGATTATCATAAAAATCACCTAAATACATCCACTTCTGAGTCTTCTCATCATACAAGAAGAAACCACCCTCTCCGGCATCTCGCGTCTGATAGAAATATTTGGTCTGGCGGAGAGTCGCTTTATATCCTAAGGATGTAGTATCATAGTTTATCTCTTGCCCTAATGCAGGAATAGTGTATTTAAATTCCTTGTGATAAAGACGGTTTCCGGTGGCAGGATAGTTTCTACATTTATGTAAAGCTGGGGTTTCTTGTTGACCGAATCTATTAGTCTGACATTGAGTAATTAATTCAAGATCTTCGTCTTCAAAATACCCAGAACCACCAAATATGACATTTGGAGGAGAGACTTTTGAGATACTCCCATTCGCGTCTATCGTTATTTCAACGATTCCATTCTCAGCACCTGACTCCTTACCTCTAACATTTACCTGTATGGAGGCGGGTAGGGTGACATTACCACCTGTACTATTAATAATTTGGTATTGAGAACCAGAACCAACCACCTCTACATTTACTAACGATCCATTTCGGGATACAATAATCGGTGCTCCTTCAGTAAAGTTTGTTCGGCGGTCTAGTGTAAAACCAACATTTGAAATCTTTTGAAAGAAAACTTCGTTATTACTTGAAAAAGCAAGTTTATTTGTAATAAACTTTGTACGGTTAATTACTATGCCATTATCGTCGGTAAATGGCTCATTTATTATACCAAAAATTTCATTTGGTATTTCTATTTCTTCATTGGTGTCGGCATCTATCTTAGTAATACCAGACCGGATTTCAGAATAAAGAGCGTTTGAGAAGGCAAATAACCTCAGGTCCTCTTGGATGCCTGGGGCATAAAGTTTTTGAAGAGCATCCTTGAGGTTTAATTGGACCTCTCCAAGATTCTTTTTACTATAAAGTCCGGCCATAGTACTTTTCTATTTCTAAATAAACTTTAATCAGGCGAGATCGGCTAGGGTATAACCTAGTTCAGCAAGGGACGCCTCACGGGTGGTTGTATTTGAGTATGATGTAGATGTCACTGTGGGTGAGGTATTAGGTGATTGATAAGTAAAACCTAAATTGAATCTCCAATATCTATTATTTTTAAATTTAACACCTAGCTCATTCTCAACAATCTGCTGACGACCATTTGTCTGCGTCTTATAATACGTACCAGAAATAAGCGCCCCTGGAACAATCACATCCTTCGATCCAGTTACAACTTTTGTAGTTGTCTCTACACCAGTGGCACTTACAGTTGTTACTTGCGAATAGATCTTAACCCTCTCAACTCTTGTTAAGGAAATCACTTGATTAGCGACTGTAGTAATAGTAGTTGGGAACAGGTCCTCTTGAGAATAATTGATGTATGTATCAGAAGAAGATAATTTAGTATTATTGAGTCTGATCTCTACATTCGTGAATTTTTGTTGAGCTTCTATTGCTAATAGATCAGAAAGCATTTTTCTAATTACACTTGATGAGAAGTTGTTATAGGAGAGATCAAGAGTCATCTTCCTATTATTCCCAGAGAATATTTTATCAAATCCAGCAGTATAACCTGTTAAGCAATTATCTGAAAGATCAAAGCAAGGATAACTATCATCGACAATTTTACTAAATCCAGAGCGGATATTAATAGAGCCACCTAATCTACACCCATTTAACCTAATTCGTGTAAGGTCCACAAAACCGGCTTGGAACCAGTTCTCGATAGACTGCGTATTTCTCTTAAAGTAATAAGTTCCTGGTGAAGCACCTGGGATATCCTTATCTAGGTAAATACGATCAGACTCTACGCTGACCACTCTTGCTAACTCTACACCAGAGGTAGAGGAATGCACAGAGTCATTGACTAGTACCTTTCTATTAAAATCAGAAGCCCCAGTCATAAAATAGATAACATCATCTGTATTTACTTGTCGACCTGGAGTAATTCCAGATACAGAGGAGTAGATATCAGAGTCAAATATATAAGAACCAGGTGGTTTATTAGTCCCTGTCCAGTTAGAAGGATAAGTAGAGCGAAGTGAATTTCCTAGGTGAATATATTGAACCCTAGTAGCATCAGCTCCACCAAGACCTTCGAGAGATGGTAATTTACAACCACCTCTTGCAATGTTTTGACTCCATGCATCTAGAGAGATTAGGTCTCTGGCAATATATCTATTTGTAGGAGTGATGTCTAATGTGCTCAGATCAGAGAACCTGCATCCATCAGCAATATCAATATAAATGTTTTTAGTTTCTGTTTCTGGGTTTTTCCTGGTCGGGAATACAGGGAACTTACCCCACATACCGGGAGATCTACGAAGACTAAAACTATTTAACTCATAGAGATATTTAAAGTCATTTGCTCTATATCTACCAACTCTTGATGTATCGTTGATGGCAAACGACGTTAGTTTATGAGGAGAAGACGGCCGATCTGGCGCAAAATTACTAGGGAGGATATAAGTATATCCATTTTCAGACACGGTGGACATTGTCTCATTCCCACCAAACTGCACCGAAGTAATAACTGAAGTATGCTGAGTTGGATCAGTGCCTAAAGATGGAATAGGACCAGTTGATGAGGTACCATAGACACTCAATGATGAAATTTTAGGAGCTTTAATTGGATCAGAGACCGTCCCAGAGGCTGGGGTAAATACGATCCCTCCAGAATATTCTGTTCCTAAACTCTGCAGGTTTTCCCATACGTACCCAGTTGGTTGAAGACCTATTGAAACGTAACTCCATGAGATATCAATGGATTTAGTTTGTGAGAACCACGTGGTCCATTGGGCAAAATTAGAGGTAGCAATATTACCACTAATATTCATCCGTCCATAACCATACTCTCCAGATACATCGATAGCATCTATCTTATACTTAGAGATATGCGTCGGACCATTCACAACATTATCTGCAATATCTTCTGATGTACCAATATCTGTGATATTACCTACTGCCCCACTTGTACGAATAATATAATTACTAATACTATTACCATTATTATTAATCTTAGGTGGTGTACCAGAGATTGGCCATACGCCTCTACTGACAAATCCTCTCCATCTAAGATAGGTAAGATTTGGAAATACGTCATCCAGGCGTGGATTGCGTCCTAGCATCCTATCTCCGATATTTAGTTCTCTCATGGCACTAAATACTCTAAAATCTGTGCCTGGTGTACGGGTGATTACGCTACCATTATCAATGCTCGTGACTGTTGGGACCTGCGATGTTATATATTTTTGGAAGATGGTATCATTCCAACCATTACCGTTCTCATTAAGGATGGCTCCTTTCTTAGGTACTGTGAGATAACTCACCGCTGTGTATAACGGGGTGGAGGTAGACGGGGACTCTGAGGCATTTCTATAATCAAAATATCTCAATAATCCGTTGCGATAGGTATCCCCATCATCAGCAATATCAAGCACCTGAAGTTTGGTGTTGAGCGTTTTTAACCAGATAGGAAGGATTTTAATAGATGTTCCGGTCAATCTCAATGACGTAAGATTATTAAATCCAACAAGACCAATATCTTTGCCATCAACAAACTCTGAAACATTAATCCCATTGAACTCAATAGAACGAATCTTCTCTGGGTTTAAGTAGAGATAGAGGTATAGATCATACGCATTTTGGTATCCAGTAGTAGTAATATCAATATTTAGAGTGAAGGAATTAGATGCTACTGTCTGCGATATCGGCGTAAGTGGAAGAAATTGTGGTTGTTCGCCTACAACCCTAGATTGTAGAGGTTGGACCTGATATCCAAAAAAGAATGTCCCCACCTCGGTGAAGGTGAAAGTGATGCTCCCTGTGGCCATACGGCAAGGTATTCTCAATGGAGAGTTCTTAGTTGTGAGAAGTTTTAGAGCCTGGGAAGTCCCGGTGTTCCCATTATCTACATAACAAAGAATCTCATGAGAGGGGTTTTCTTTTACTGGAGCACGTGGAATAAACGTAGATTTATTAATTACAACTCTATTTACATGGGATCTACGACGGACTCTTATCAGAGATGGGTAGGAAGCAGATTTAAAGTATCCGGTATTTGATTCATTTTCGCCAAACTGCTCGGAGTTGAATAGACTGGCCCTAGAGGTCGATACGGATGTTAGTCTATTTTCCCCACCGGCGTAAAGACTCGTCTCTCCAAGAACTTTTGTTCGGTATTGAACGCCTTGACATTGAATCGAACCATTGTAGATAATTACATTGGGTACTTTGACAAGGTCACCTCTGAGCGAGGGATTGGAGTCGATTCCGATTTGCTGAGAAGAACTTACATAACGCTCATCGACATACAACGCGCTATTGATTCTCTCGAAAGTCTCATCTTGTAAATCTAGAGTAGGGAGCAAAAGCGAGGAAAGCCCACTCACTGCTCTGAGATCTTCCCTAGAGATTGTATTGGACAATCTATAGATAATGTCTAGGATCTCTGGGTTAAGACGGATATTTCTCAGAGCTTCAGGCTGATCCGAGGTATAGATCTCGGCGAGGTTCTGCACCCCGTCAGCAATTAAACCAATATCTGGACGGGTGAGTCGTCCGAATCCTAAAAATTCTGCCATGGAGTTTCCTTACTGCTCGTCGTAATTAAGTGTCATATAGATTTCTTTCTCCGATCCGGTCGGGATGTGGTTGTTCAGACTGCGTGCTATAAATATAGTTGCCAGGTTGGCATCATCTGAGTTCACTACTGATTCCGCATCGACGTTAAAAATCTCTTCTAATGAAATTTCAACTGATTCATTCTTTGAAACATAGAATGTTGCCAACGGAAGCCCAGAAGACTGAGCCGTTAACCACCTGATAGGGTAGTCAGTCGGTGTAAGGATACCAGCAGCATTTGTTCCGCCAGCAGATAGGAAACTTCCGCATTTTTTAGGATTAGAGTGAATGGACTTATATGTATCTAGGGTCGTTGTTCCGATATTATTTGTCGGGGCAGTAGACTTCCCAAATGAATCGACTTGAGTAAAGGTGTTGATTACCTTAATAGCCCCATCGGTTTTAGTATCTGGGGCAGGAAAACTTTCTCCGTGAGACTCAGAACCAGAATCTTTGATGTTGACGGTTGAGCGATGTGGAGTAAACGGATCGAGAACAATACCATTAGGGGTTTTTTGTCCTATCCACATTCCGCCCATACTCGCGCCTTGTCTACCTTGGATAAAGACACGAACATATGGTAGATCTCCAGGAGCAATCTTGGATGCCAAAATTGATCTGACCTTAGATTGCTTATCGATAGTGGCAATATAGATAATGTTATATGTAGCCTCAGCATTCCCCTCTGTCAATCCAATCGGTAATGATGTACCAAGAGGTAGGAGGTATACAATGGCATCACCGACAACTTTTGTAATAGGATTTTCTACTTGGATGGTAACTATATTCGCGCCTTGGGTGATTGTGATGGAATAAGGTTCACCAAGAGAGGGCCAAGGCGATAGATCTTGGAGATAATACGTATCTACAAAGACACCGTTTCCTTGGTCTTCCTCATAGACAACGATCTCGGCCTCGCGAAGTTCACGACCGGCTTTGCATCCCAATCCATGGCATTCTCCTCCTTCCACGCCTGGGACAGAGATCTCTCCTAAGTCCCAGAAGTCGTCAAAAACATCATATTCATTTACTTCTAGGTTATAAGTATTAATACCAACCTCAGTATTGGTCTCTACATATAGAGTATTTTCTTGGTAGTTATTTACAAAGTCAACAGGAATACCCTCATAGAATTTTTGTCCATCATAAGATACGAATGTTCCTCCTACGTCTGTCGGAGTTTGAATTCCCCAGTTATTTCCATTGCGGGAAACATGGATTAGGCTAGATGAGTTTGAAACATCAGGCCACACAAATCCGATTCTTAAAGTTGAGTTGTGGGAAGAGTCGATACCTCCCCTACCACCACCGGTCCAGAATACAAAGAACTCGTCAGAGATTACATTTACTGACGATAGTAATATTTGGTCTCTACGATAATAATCGAACTCAACCCCATAACCTGTAGAATACCCACCAATAGGAGCGTACGTAAATGGCAAATAGACGTTATTTGTATCGGCGATTGGATCTCTGGAAGAGAGATAACCTCCTCCATCTATTCTTTTAAGTTTAAATACGCTGTTAACCCCAGAAAGATTTTTCTGAGTTACTGATAGTTGGAATAAATCATCTCCAACCACTCTAAGAACTTCAGAGCCAACTACAGTGTAGTTCGCCGAGTCGTTAGGAGATCTCCAAGATCCTCCTGCAGTACCAGCATAGGCTAGTGTTGCAGTGTGAGATGTTGCATCGGCTAATGTAATCCCTAATGTAGACTCATTAATATTAAAATTATTTACACTAAACTTAGCCTTAATTCTCCTAGATTCTGGAAGTAAACCCCACGAATACCCTTCTTGGTGAGTATAAGCAAATTCAGGACAGGCTTTTTGCCTAATGATCTTGATCTCGCAATCTTCTTGTGAGAATATAGAGAAGCTCTTAGGGAAGATCTCTTTTTTATTATAAATCTCAGATCCAAAACGATTATAAAGATATTGCTTAGGCTTAATACCCATTAACACGGTCCAATCAATCGCGTTAAGATAAGTCTTAGATAGTGAAAACTTAGGATCTACAAGATCACGTTTGTTGGATTTTGCGAATGAGGAGTATAGAGTACCTTTGTCATATCCATCAATGTAGTACGATGCACCAAACTTATAGAGATATTGATCAACTCTGATTGTTGATGAATCGGAGACGTTGAGTCTATACTTGAAGTAGAAGAATGGGTCGCCAAGACATGGCTGCCCGAGTTGGTTTTCAATAACCAGCGTATGGATAATTACCCAACGGCATTCCCCATTTTCTTGGGGGATATAGGCATAAAATCTTGCTCCAATAGCACCATACCAACCAAACTCGATTTTGTACATGGTGACGGTATCTGGGTTAATAATATAACCACTTTTCCCCTCGCCATTGAGGGAATCACCATTCATGTTTTTTTGTTCAATAATTGTCTCGTATTGTCTACGACCATTACGGAAAATCTCTCTGGTGTTTTCTGCGTACCCAGAGTTTTCCAAGAACACGGTTTCCTCGAGTGGGATGATTGATCTACGTACGATAGTGAAGTCAGCTCCGTCTCTAAGGCGGAAAAAGTAACCATCAGTGTCATTTTCAACACCCCACTCAATCGTTGTGCCAGGACCAGCACCGATCTCCGAAGCTTTAGAACCATAGGTAAACCCACTAATCCTACCCGGTTGGTAACGGAAGGCCCTAATAGACTTAATAGTAATTTCCGAACTTACGCCCGGTGATCCGCCAATCTTATTCTCTGTTGTCGGAAGGTTAATTGCAGCTCCGAATTGCTGATTTGGCCAAGTAGAACTAAAGATATTAGTAGGATTGGCTTCGATAGGAGAATCTAAGATAAAATGCGGAAGTTTAAGATCTTGCTCAACATCAGTAACAGTGGCTGATGACTCGTGGATTGTGAAGTTCCAATTCTTAAGATCTTGACGGAGATAATCCCAATCAAGACCGAAGTATTTACTCCAAAGTTCTGGAGTTGGGTTTGTTTTAATACGGTAATGTCCTTTATCTTCTGGACTTCCATCTGGATAGTAGACTCTTGTTGTACTAAAGAAGAAACTATCCCATGCGCAACTCAACGTATTGGGCACGGCGGCTCCTGCCTGAGTGATGATCACTCTAGAGTCTCCATTCTGTCCCCAGAGTGCAGCGCTCTTAAAGGGAGTTAGAAGGAGTTGGTCGTTAGTAGTAGGAACAAAATTAATTGCTCTACCGGTAGGGATCAGAGGATAGTCAGATACAGCACCAAATCTTGTTTGTTGGATATCAAGCCAAATTTTATCCCAATAGAGTTGGTTAAATTCTAAGGATCCATTAGGAAGTACTTTAGGAGGGTACTTATTTAAGAGGTAGATAAGATTAAACTCTTCAAGTTGCTCGTTAGTAAAGTTTTTTACCATATACTCGATAAGGTACTGAGCAATAATCGAGTTAAGGTATTGCCCCCAACCTCTATACCTCTCAGCCCCGCCGGGGTTGATTAGTTGGTCTTGGAGTGATGGTTTGCCAGGTGGAGTGAAAGGTGAGGGATAGACAGAGATTGCTAAGGCCGAATTTGTTGTATCTTCTTCAAACTTAGTAAAGAAATAATTTCCTGAAGAAGATGGACGATTGTACCAAAATTCTGGTAGAATTCCACCAGTACCATCTACTCTCCAGTCTTTTTCATCGAGGCCATAGGTACTAACATTTCCAAAAAGACCCTGTTGACTAGTCTCACGATTTACCCCGAGTAATGACCTACTAACCTCGGATGTGTCAGCAAATTGCTCCACCATAGGCAGAGCAGCTGGATTTTTCTTACTAAATTGGTTAGCAGAACTAACTCCGTCTTTAAGATACGAGTCGCTATCAAGTACCACTGAAGGAGCATTATCTGCTCCATACTCACTTTTAGGATATGATTCCTTATCAGTGGTAAGAGCATTGCCCTCCTCGGTGGACAGAGGAAATCCCCTAAAGTCCACCATCTGTTTTCTTGAAATAGACTTCCTTGGCGGAGTTTCCTCCGCTCTTATAGAAGAACCGGAAGTATACTCTGGCATATCACTGCTCCTCCCAGGTTAGTGAGTTGACAATACTAATTGCCGATGTAGGTGCAGTATTTGCAGATGTTGATTCCCAGAAGGCATAGACACCTAGAATATCCACCTCGTTTGTAAGCGGGAAGGAAATATATTCCTTATTATACGAGAAGTAATCAGCTAGGTCGTACTGATCTCCGCCTTTATTGGCATAGATAGAGAAGATGTTATTGCCGGTATTGGCCACAGGTGCGAGTCGGAAGTCTTGGGAAATTTTGGCGCCCGAGAGCGAAGCAATAGATTCCCAGTTTCCAACTTCTGCCGCGTCCCATTTCTTCTGGTTCTCATATTTATTATGATTGCCAGTTGAAGCATTAGAGCCAATTGTTCCAGTAAAGAGTTGTATATCTCCATCAGTATTAAATGTATACATTCTAGCATACATTAGATTTCCATACACACTAATGTTAGTAGCCTGGGCCTCATAATTCTGGATGTAAATAACCCCGGCTTTATTAAAGAATCTTACAAGCATCTCGCCTTCGTCAGTGCCGGGATTAGTGGCGAATCCACTTCCTACGTCATTAGTTGGTTTAGAACGCATATAGGCATAGAAGTACTTCCCATCAGCATCAAGAATACCAATCAATGTCGAGTAGTTACCAGATGAGATATTGGTACCAGAAAGAATCTTCTTGGGTACTGTTCCAGATCCTAACTCAAATCCCTTTGCGGTTTCTGCAGAGTTTGTATAGATCGGAGTATTTACAGTGGCAGCAAGACCAGAGTTATTAAGATTATTGGTGATAAGGAGCGGATTCTTAATGAAGTTAATAGAGAGTACATTATCATCACCAGAGGAATCAGTTACACCAAGGCCATATTTAATCGGGTAGAGCTGGATACGATTTCTTACACCCGCACCTGAGGTATTGATTACATTATCCTTGGCTCTTAACGCCATCATTGCTCTTTGACGACGGGGGATAATGATCTGGATAGGATTATTTAATGACAGGAATGTTGATACATTTCTATTAAAGTAAAGTATGACTCTTCCAGCAGTTACACTATTCTCTACCCAAATTACTTTGGTAGTTGTATCGGACTTCAGATAAGAACCGATTAATTGGTCTCTGAGATTCTGATCAAAAGTTATCTCAAAAGAGTTGGAGGCCGGGACAGTAGCAACTGTAGTGCTCAGAACGCCATATTTGGTACTCTTAGGGTAATCAGTTGCCTTAGAAAGTAGTCTTACTGTACCTTTATCTCCACCATCGATGTAGTAAGAGGCACCATATTTAACAAGTCGGTTACCTTCTGGGAGGTTGTTGGCTCTACCTCCGTGGGTTAGATAAGTGATGGGGAGAGTAGCGTTACCGAGTGATGCCACATCAAGTTGGTTAGAGGCTCTCATGTGATGGACTCTTACCCATCGAGCCTCACCATTGGCTACTGGAACGTAGCAGAGGAATAGGGCACCAACAGCTCCGTACCATGAGAATTCAATCTTCCACATGGTTACCTTTGTGAAATCAATGTTATACACTGACTGGTCGGTAAGTGTCGAGCCATCAAGGATGATGGGATCACCAGGGCGCTTAACAGAGATATCTGTAGGATCTACGTTGGCAGTTGAGACATCGCTCCAGCGAACAGTGTTATTTTGTCCATTGAGTTGGTCACCTGAGAACATTGCTCTAACAGGTCTCCACTCGTACACCATGCGATATTGCTTTGGAACACAAAGATGGAACCATTCCTTGAGAGTGATATTTTTCTTACCAGCATCGGAAATACCGGCTCCAGGATCATATTCTTTTGCGGAGGAACGATGAGAATCAACACCAAAGGTATTGCGGAATTGAGTCTGAGTTACCTGAGTACCACCTTGAACACTCACAAGAAGGTTCCAAATCTTAACCCCACTATTTACTTCAGAAGGATCGGTATCAAATCCAAATCTTGCATCGGTAGTATTAGCAAGGATCGAATCACCAGAGATACCAATTTCTGGGCTAAATGTGGCCCCACCACCACGACTCAGGTTGGTGACGATATCCTGCCATTTGCAATGAGCATCTAGACGGATATACTCAGAAGCGGGCTTAAGGAATAGATTATTCTGTTTCCAGTTGAGGTAATCGGCACTGGCCTTGTCTATGTTCTTCTGGTCGAATGGGAACTGGAATTGACGACCTGCAAGATGTTCAACAAAAATGTTCGCAGAGTTTCTATACGCTAGTCTAACTGCATATCCTTCTTCAAACTCATAGTCATTAAGATCTGCTCCATTTTCAATGGCAAGAACATCATCTGGATTATAGCATAGGCTGGGGTCGTAGATCGCAGCAGCAACATAGGCTAGACCGTTACGGAAAATTACTGGGTCTTCCCCGGCAACACCCCAGTTACCTGCTTTCATATTACTGGAACCAGTGGCCGAAGTCGCGATTTTATTCCAGCCATCACCCGTTGTTTCTACGCCAGCTGGTTCGTCGTAGGTAAGAGCCTGAGTTCGTCTTACGCAACGGAAGTCGTTATTATCGCCACCATTAGCAATCTCGAAGTAATAGCCATCAAACTTATCAAAAATACCCCACTTCTTGATTGAAGGAGCGCCCTTCATCTCATCGCGGTTAGGGGTGGAGGTATCGTAGGTGGAAGCAGTCTTATTCATCTTCACACCCATGGTCGAGGATGAAACACGACCTGGTTGGTAACGGAAGAAACGTTTAGAGGTGAGGATGGTTGTTTTGCCAGTCTGAGCGACCAACTCCGCCCCGGCTTCCTCAGCGAGGTGGTTAAGTCCTGTTAGAGTGTTCCCATCTCCATCGATTTCGTTTTCAATGGGGAATTGGGACCATTCAGAAGGGTTGATGTCGTAGGTGTTTACGTCAGCAAAGATACCTAGAGCAACTTCAGCCCTAGGAATACCGAGAAGGCTGAGAGCAACTTCCGACTGAATTTTATTCTGCTCTTCGACGGGAATAGGAGGTTGATCCTCAGCAAAAACAACGGGAAGAGAGTTTACAGCTTTTTGTTGGCCAAGAGGCACTGGGGCTGTTTTTCCGATAATAGTCTTTTTGTTTGCCATGGTAGAGAGAAGTTAGTAAATCAGTTTACGATGATGTTGCCGTCGGCAATCTGGTAGTTAGAACGCTGGATGTAAAGTTGGCCCCCTAGGAAATCAACTCCTGAAGTCCCTGGTGAGAGACTCGGGATTGTATTAAGGAGGAGAGAGTTGGTATTGATATCTACGCCAACAACTCTGTAGGCAGAATTCTGATCCCATCCATTGAGATTCGTGTTAGAGAATCCCTCAATGATGATGTAGTCATTCTCTGGACTATCAGCATCAAAGATTAAGAACGATAAAAGCTCGGATGAGTTTCTTAGTCTAATTGCTAAATAGTTATTACCCCCGATATTGGCATCGCGGATATTAACTGGAACATATCCCCGTCCTGAAGCACCGAGTCTCACTGTCCCTGAGATCTCATACATATAACCAAACTGATCACTTGCAGGGTCTAGGAGAGCAAAGTCCGATGTAGCAGGGACGGTGTTTCCGTCGATAGTAGCCGATTGGAGACCTGGTAGAGTGACAGAGAAGATACCCGCCTCAAGTTGATCTGCAGTTTGGATTACTTTGAAAGAACCAATTTTTTCAGATGTATCTTTACGCCCTAAAGAATCAAGGCCATAAATATCCGCAACGATGGAGTCTTTCTTGATGCCGATCGTCTCTCCACCATTGGTTACAGTGAAATAGATAGGTTCAAGAGCTGTACCTCTACGAATCTCAATAGCAGCCTTAGAGTATTCGTTATTGTACTGATCTACTGAGCGGATTAGGGAATCAGTGTCAGAATAGGCAAGGTTGTTGGAGGCATTCCACTGATACGAGGTTTCAAGGACCACACCTTGGTCCCCGCATGAGCGGATGATATTATTATTAATCGTAGAGAAATCTACATTGAAAAAATATGGGCTAGATGTACAGAACTCAAAGATATTTCCTTGAACTATTGAGTTAGATGTTTCATAGACCTCAATAGGGCGGACTTCGGACTCATAAGATCTTCCCATCCGACTAAAGATATTATTAGTCATCAAGATGGCAGAACATGACTCAGTGTGGACGCCTGCTCCACCGGAATCTGCAAATCTACATTCCGTAACAGAAACACTATCCGCGTACTTTAAAAATATAAGCGTCTCAGCCACAGACCTTGAAGGGTCTACAGATCCGGCCACGGGCCCAACTAAGGATGCAGTTGAAGAGCGATTGCCATCGAAGACAATGGATCTAAATCTGATTCCCTCGACTCTTAGAGTGTCTCTTTCACCAGAGAAATTAAGTAGGCCAGGATTGATTGATCCAGAGACACTTGCCTGAAGGCGTTTAATCATCGAACCCTCTCCTACTCCTCTGAATGAGATATTAGAGTAGTTTGTGGAGGCAGTGTTTATGAACGATGAGTTTCTAAAGTGATATACACCCGCAGGGAAGAAGATCTCTTTGATATTGCCCTGGGCTGCTAGGTTAATAGCATTTCTGATAGGCTGGGTATCATCGATAATGAACTTCACCTCATCGCCAAACTGATAATCCTCTGGATTTACTAGGGGACCATCTGGTACTGCTTCGCATTGGATGTAGTTAGGCTGAGAACCCTCGATCCTTGGTCTGATCTTGAGATGTTCTTTACCAACAATTTTCTTGAGTTGGGTAGGAACTCCGCCGAGGATAGAAATCACTCCATCAAGGAACTCAGGCGTCCAGTAATCTGGATCATTATTCCAACTCGGGATTTCTTTTAGACCATAGTCACGGAACTTAAGCACCGAGGCGCCTGGGAAACCGATCTTACCATTACCTATCATCCCCAAAAACTCTACTCTGTTACCCCATACTCTGTAGATGATGGGAACAACGTACTGGCCTGTTTTTGTAAAATTGATATCGACATACTGATCTTGGTTCCATCTATTAGGATCGAGAACCTTCGAATACTGACCAGATTGCCCAACAATCTGCACTGCATTGGGCATCTTGCCGGTTGATGTATCGTACCCAAAAACGTAATACTTCAGAGGTTGGATAAGACTGGAACTTACCGCTGAGCTTGAAAAGTCTACGCCTTGGAGGGTAACGCCTGATACAGAAATGATGGGTGTCTCACCACCACCGCCGCCAACACCGCGATAGATATGGGCCTGAAGTTCAATTCCAACTGATAAGATGTCAAAGTATTGCTGAAGAGTACCTCCTTTACCATCAGAAATTGATCCAATGGACAGTTCGTCCTCGAGCCCGGAAAAAACGCTTCCAGTGAAAACTGTGGAAAGTCCCCGCGCATCGTAGTTTTTTACATTGATGTAAGAGTTTTTATCCTCGGGGACCTGAAGGACAAATTGCTTTCCTGTATCAGGTATGTATCTCATGTCTAAGAGCTAGTCTTAGTTACTTTAAACTTTTTTCAGGAAGACAAATCCCGCTCATGTTCAAATTTTTGAACTTCTCTTAGGACATTTGGGTTAGCATCTAGTCGACCAGACTTGACAGCATCAATCAGTTCTTGTTTACGTTCTTGCGGAGCAGACTTAATTGCTTTTACTACATCATAGGGATCAGCATAGATCCCCTCGATTTTATATACCGAGCTGAGAGGATCGTTATGCATCAGACTGTATATGGATTGTTAGGAACGTGGATGGTATAGGAAGCAATTACATCAATGACATTATTTGATGTGGAGTTGTGCCAGACATAGAGGCTATCGCCCTCCTTGAGGATAAACTTATTGCCCTGGATAACCTCAAAGGCGGTTCCGGCAGGAATGCTTACGCCATAGAGGATGTAGGCGGATGATGTAGAGTTAGTAACTCTTGCATTTACTTCAACAGCGCCGAGAGTCTTATTAGCAATTGTTAATGAAGTCACAAGTGCAAAATTACGTTCAGCTTCGGTGAGTGGGTTGGTTGAAGCGGGAACGGTGATAAGACGATTTGCTTCTGCATTCTCGATATTTGTCGGAGAACGAAGAGCGTTACTAGAGATATTTGCGGGGAGAAGAATGTTTGCCATGGTGGTAGATCAGCTCCAGATAAGATTATGGATGTATTGTTGAGCACGAATAGCGTGCATATCGCGCCTACGGATTACGGAGTTCGCAGAAAGAGGATCCGCTTCCACCTCAATAAGGTTACGTGAAAGAACCAGAGGGATGGCCGTGCCAAATCCATCTTGGAGTCGGCCTTGGGCACGGAGTTGGGTGTATCCCTCGAGTAGGGAAGGGATAGAGATGGTAGGGACTCCATCGGTATCTGGAGAACCTGTTACAGTTGTGAGAACTACGTTATTAAACGTTTTTGAAATCTCAAAATCTTTAATATTGAGAGCCATCAGGTAATAAACCTCGAGGTTTTAGTTTATAGGTCTAAGTAACTTTAAACAAGACAGAGTGAATTGGAACCATGGGAAAGAAAGAACTAGCCACACTCATCGATGCATATAGCGATGCTAAGTCCTCTGGGAATAAGTACCTCACGCAGGTGATGATCGCCCAACTTGAAAAGGCCCTTGATGAGGTTTTTGGTGCCGATGCTGAAGCACCTATGATAGAATCTACTCAGTCACCTGACGAGTACTGATGGGAAATGCAATGATCATCACCAGACTCCGTGGAGGTAATGCTCAATTCCCAGAGTCCAAGGAACCTGGGGATGTAGTTGTACTCGCCAACGGAGATATTTTTTGCTACGATGGGGGAATTTGGCAACTTATCGGAGGCAGATTTTTACCACGGGCAATGAGAGAAGGATTTCTTTCATATATCTCTAGCGGTTGGCCCGATTCTAGTAGCGCTCGTTTCGACCTCCCATCCATCTTTGACTTAAGTATATTTACTGACTATGGTCCAGATGATCTGGTACCTGCCGATCCTAAATTTGTTGAGAGATTTATCAATAGGGTTGTGGAGGTATCCGAAAGATGTCAAAAAGCAAGATAAGGGTGATTGGGGAGGATGTGGATTTTGCTTCGGTGGACCCACGATATTTGACCAATGATTGTTATGGGATTACCTACTCAGAAGAGGAAGGGGGAAGGGAGATAACGGATATTGTCAAAGGGCGAAGGGTGGATGTTTTTGATGAGTATTATGACCTTGGGATGAAGATCAAGCGGATATTTATGGCAGAGGGAAGACGAAATCCTAAAAACTCCGATCCTGAAGTGGTAATGAAGCAATAAAAAGGCGGGCTAGGAACATCGTTCCTTCCCGCTATTTTCTTATCCTAAGTCGGATCAATGGGTGGGGACTTTGTCCCCGCCTCATTGCTATGATCAAGCAGCGCCGGTGGTTGCTTTGCCAGGCACTACTTCGGCTACGGCCTCGGTGACAACTTCACCTTCGGCGCCTTCAGCGCCTGCGCCTGGCTCTTCTCCAAGCTGGAGTTGCATTGCTTCAATGGCTCCTTGGAGTTTGATGGCGAGTTCTTGGCGTTGGGCCAGGGCGGTGCGGAGTTGACCGATTTCTTTCTCGAGTTTTTCGAGCTGGGCAGTAAAATTTTCCTTAAGTGCAGTGGGTTCCATACGTATGATAGACATTAATGTTGTACACTTCTATTTTAAACTGAAAATGGTGGTTTTGTCAATAGACTTTTGTCAAAGTCCCAACAGTTCTTTTAGATCGTCCACTGTCAACCCAGCCGCTTCTAATTTTTGCTGCGGAGTTAAAGGTTCTTCAATTATTTCTGGAGGCGGGAGCATAGGAGAATCCTCTATTTGAAGTTCTCCGTTTACTATGGAATATTTTTTATTAAAATCAAATTCGAAACTTACATCTACGAGATACTCGATTAGTTGACCTTGATCTTCAAAAATAACGGAGTCGTATTGATCTTTGTCAATTAGCGCTACGAAGGATCCATCTTGTCTGAATAGGAATTTTTTCATTGTATTTACCATACGTAAAGATTCTATTATGCTCCTTCAACTGTTACCCAGAAACTCGATTGACCGTTATAGGTTCCGGCATTATGAGTCACTGTTAAAGTATTTGATGCCCAAGTAAATGTCCAGTTTCCGTGGGTCGTGGTGACGTAGTTATGTAGGTTGGTTTCAGATGAGTTTGGGCCGGTGCACATATAGCTTTGCCTCATACATTGATAGGCGGATAGCCCGTAATGGCTTCCAGCGGCTGTTACAAGGTACGTGGAATCACCATTAGTTGAGAATGTCCAGGAGAATGTTACGTTACCTTGACTTGTCATGGCAGCTGATCTTATGCTATACGCTGAGCCAGGGGAGATACTGTTTGCATACATGTTTCCAGCAAAAATCGCATTACCATTTCCATCTACCCGCCCTATTGCGGTTGAACCATCACCATTTCCAAAATATATTCCGTTATTACCACCATACCAATTAAGATACACCGCGTGACTTCCTTCACCAGAATCTAGATGAAGATTTCCGTTTGTAGTAACAACTGAGGCGACATTAGTGTTTGCTTGGTTTCCGTCACCTCCAACTGCTAGATAGGCGCCCCACGTAGGATTAGGTCCGTAGAGAGTTCTATTACCACCGGCTACTGTGATTTGACCTTGTACATGAAGAGTTGATGTTGGATTTGTGGTTCCGATACCGACATTGCCATTGTAACCAATAGTCATTTTGGTGGTTGGTTCAGCAGCAACAGAACCATTATTCGATGTTTGAAACTCTAAACTACTTCCTAAAGTTGTGTTAATAGAATCATCCCATACTCTATGAAGAATCCTTCCAAGTGGTCTGTATGTCGAGACGTTATAAGATCTTCCTCTAAACACGAGTCCTTGACCAAATCCGCCATACACGGTAGCCCCTGGATTATCTGCGCTGATAGATAAAACATCTACTGGAGTGTATCTTTCTGCTCCTTGACCTTGAACTATTAAATGTGTTTCTAACTTAGTTGCCGGGTTTACAGTGCCAATACCAACATTACCAGAACCGGCTAATATAACATTATCGCCATCACTCGATCCGTTGGTAGTATTTACAAACAATGGCGCCCAACCATTTAATGCGGAGTTATGGGCAAAAACTCCGGCACTAGTACCATAGATTCCTAAGAATGATGCTCGTTGAACTGCGCCGTCGGGGTTTTGGGAGATGATTCGGGACCTCCATGCTGTGCCACTCCCCGCCTCCGAGGCCCTTATCAAACTATCGATACCTTTGACATCTAGAGGCACCCCAGGGTTTGTGGTGCCGATGCCGACATTTCCGCTTTGGGTGAAAGTTACCCTATCCGATCCGAGGTAAAATCTTAGGTTCGCGGAGGAGTCTAAGTACGAAGTTGCGCCCCCGGCAGTATTTACGAGATCCAGGCCAGCCGCGGATGAAGTCAGGCTTTGTATCCTAGCCCTTGGATTAACGTTTCCGTAGACGTGTAATAGAGCGAGCGGGTCTGTAGTGCCAATGCCGACATTACCATTAGGAGCTATATATAGAGCATTAACAAAAC
>JACCEC012006434.1_pt1 | contig 23277 bp, 44 predicted proteins | sample 7450121 | NCBI WGS metagenome assembly JACCEC01 (sample SAMN15323455, study PRJNA562643) | freshwater metagenome | isolation source: river surface water | place: USA:Blue River Watershed | collected 2017-08-18 | reverse complement strand
TCGTTCAACCTGACGCAATTTACAGGCATCTACGGGCATCCTGCGGTTCCGGTTCTTTCTTCTCGTTTCGGGAGCGGTTTTAGACCGGGTCGAGGCTGGGTCTGGGTCGAGTTTCGGTCTGAGTTCGGGTCTGGGTCGTGTGTGCTGCCGGGCGCGGGTCGTTCGAGGCTTTTCTTTTTTGATGGGAGTGGACGTGCGTGAGTGGGGGTGGGAAATAAAAAAGCCGCTACTGTTCGGTAGCGGCCTGAGCTGGCGTTTCGTGCCATATCTTTTCTTTGTTCGATGTTCTCCATCTTTGGTACTTGTTGATTCTCCCCTCCATCACACCTAACTTTCGAGACCATTGAACTTTATCTCCATTGCAAATTATGTGCATGTCTCCATCTTTTTTCCACCATCTAATTGTACCTACTCCAAGTTTGTCAATTTCCTTGCAATACATTTCGTACTGCTCTTCTGAAAATCCGTAAAATCCGATATTTAACGGGCACAATAAAACGAGGCTCAATCTTCTTCCTCCGGGCCTTCCTGTAAATTTGCAGCCCATGTACCACACTGCCTGCTGTAGCATATATCCGTATTCTTTCGGCTTGGTAAACGGGTCTCTTCTTTTAAATTCAATTCCGATGCAGATATTTTTTACGGCCCAAATTTCCGGCTCTTTTGGCTCTATGATTGCGTCGATTATGACTTTATTCCCAAAATTATCAACTCCTGAAACCTCTTCAAATATCCAAAAGTCTTTTTTTAGTCCGTCCAATATGCTTTGCTTGTACTTACTCTCTTCCATGTACAAAAGCTGCGTTTCATCTATGTACATATTTTGCGTTTTTGGTGAAAAAAAACATCACCTTCCCGACCTCGGGAAAGCGATCACTCTCTGCCTGTTTCGTTCTTCTGCCCTTTCGGCTTAATGATGATTACGAGCTCGAACCGATTATCGTCTTCATTGAATATCGTCAGGTCTGTTTTGTACTCCCTGCTTGGAAACCATCCATCTATTACGATCTCCGTCGTAATGTCAGATATTGCGTCTTCGATCTGTTTTTTATGTTTGAACATTTCGTACAGTTTCCTTTGATTGGGCGAGTTCTCGTAAAATTTCCTCAATACTGGTTTGCGTTCTTCGTGTTTCATTGCGCGTTCTAAATTTAGTTGGTGAAAAAATCATCGTTTTCCTGACATCAGGAAGGTGATACTGCCTCCGTCGTGGTCTCCTCTGCTACCCTTACGGCGACGTCAATTCTATACAAAAGGCCGTTATTGGCGCGGATTCTGATTCCGGTATCCAGTAGCCCTTCCTTTTCCTTCTCGGTGTGAAAGTGCTGAACGATTGCGTGTGCGCATTCCTTAAATGCGTCTGTAATCAGATTTACTTGCAGTTCCTGTTCAAAATCATCTTTTGGTTGTGTGTTGTTTTTCATCGTGTGCGTTCTCGTTTTAGTTGGTGAAAAATCATTTCTTTACCGGGCCTCGCTCGCGATCTGGACAATGATCTCGTCAACGCAGCGCTGTATGACCTCGTCAACGACGAGTGCCTCGGGGAGCGACCACTCTCCGGAGTTTTCCTTTTCGTCCTTGAGTTTTTGAATTTCAACCTTTGCGCGTTCGAGGGCGTGGACGGCGGCGTTGATCGTGGTCTCGGTTCGGGTGGGCGCGTAGATCATTTTTTTCAGGATACGGAATAACATATCCTGGTGAAATTCGGCCTCCTCCTTTTGCTTTTCTGTGAGGTAGTAAAGTCGTGCCATGTTTCAGGTTTTGCGTTTTGTGTTTTGCGTTTACTTTTTTCGTTCAATGTGGACATAAACCTGGTAATCGCCCTGTTCTGTTTCGACGAGAATAGCTTTGTCAAATGCGTTATCCTCCCCGGACTTGTTTAGCCTGGTGACGAGGTTGTTCACGGTCACTATTATTGCGCCGAGTTTCTCTTCGTCAATTTTGTGAAAATTCGGAATTTCAATCATTGCGTTTTACTGGTGAAGTCCTTGTTCGGATTGAACATAGCAAAGTTATGAACGACTTATATACATATTGCCGTACATTTGTATAAATTTTTCAAAAAACTATACACGTCAAACGTTAAACCAGTGCGCAATGGCTGAAATAAATATCTCGAACCTCGGGGGCGGTGGTGGTGGTACGCTCACGCTGACGACCACGGGCACGGGCGGGGCCTCGACCTATGTCGCGGGGGTGCTGAATATCCCGGTCTATCAGTCGGCCCTGACTAACCCCGTGACGGGCACGGGTACTGCTACCCGGGTCGCGTTCTGGGACTCGGCCAGTTCCGTATCGTCCAGTTCAGACCTGTACTGGGATAGTTCAAACAGTCGGCTCGGTATTGGTAGCGCTACCCCTGGCGCACGTTTGCAGGTGAATGGTTCGGGCCTGACCTCCGGAACGACGGCGCTATCTGTAAAGGACTCCGGCGGCACGGATAATTTTACGGTAGCGGATAACGGGGCTACATTCGTTCGCGGCGTTCTGACTGTTTCGGGTTCCTCGGCCTCGAACGCCACTACGCTCATGGGCCGGACGGTGTCGGGCGAGGTGGCGAGTATCGCGCTGGGTACAAATTTGTCGTTTTCGGGTAATACGTTAAATGTTACCGGCGGCACTGGTATCACATCGCTGAACGGCCTGACGGCGGCCACTCAAACATTTGCGACAGGAACATCAGGAACTGACTTCAATATTTCATCCGCTACATCTACGCATACATTTAACCTTCCTACGGCCTCGGCCACGAACCGGGGCGCGTTAAGTAGTGCGGACTGGACTACGTTTAATAGTAAGCAAAACGCGCTGACGAATCCGGTGACGGGCACGGGCGCGAATGGGCGTGTGACGTTTTGGACTGGAACAAATACAGTTTCATCAAATTCGATTTTATTTTGGGATAACGCTAATAATAGACTTGGCGTTGGAACGGCGTCTCCATCTGCAGAACTTCACGTTGCAGGGTCTGGCCCTGGCCCTGGCGGAAGGACATTTGTAAGAGCATCAACTTCTTCGGTGGATTCTGCGGCCGGTTTTCAACTTTACAACTCTGCCGGCCGTTATGCTGCGCTTCAATATAACTCGCCATCTTATGTGACTGGCGAGTCAGCAGGTTTTTTTACAAATAATGATTATCCAATATATTTTACAACAAACGGCTCAACTGGAACTGGTGGTAGCGCATTTATTGCCTTTAGCGTAGGCGGATATTTTTCCTCAAATACCGTTTGTTCATACCATACTGCCGGTGTAACTGTCGGCAATTCAACAAATGCACCTACTGCACGACTTGACGTTCGCAGTGCCGGAAATACGTCCGGCTCCGATATTGTAAACTTCGAGAGACTTGACGGAACAGACGTTCTTAGGATAAGGTCTGATGGGAAAAATGTTTATCTGGCCACAAATACCGCCACTGGAACAACAGGAAACGTAACGATTGACCGGCCATCAGGAACGGTAAACTTTGCGGCTGCGGCCTCGGCGCTAACTGTTACCAACGCGCTATGCACAACTTCCTCCATCGTGTTCGCAACTGTGCGCACAAACGACACAACTGCATACATAAAGAACGTGGTTCCGGGCGCTGGCTCTTTCACGATCAATCTGGGCGCTGCCGCGACTGCTGAAACATCGGTCGGCTTTTGGATTATTAACTAAACACTCAAAAACAAAAATACAATGGCACAAATAACAACCTATTTCACGTCATCGGGCGGGGGTATTTCCGGGTCGGGGGCCGCGGGCGAGATAGCGTATTTCGATAGCGCTAACTCGGTTGACTCAAATAGTGCCCTTTACTGGGATACATCCGGGAATTGTCTTGTAGTTGGAGCGCTCGCTCCGGCCCCTGGTGTTGCTATTGCGCGGATTCAGGCCTACGGAGTAAGCGACCCGGGAGGTTCGCTCCTGGCTCTTTACGCTGGAAACGTCTGGGGCAATACTCCGATTATGCGGCTCAGTGAAAAAGGAACTCTTCAGCTTTCGTCTAATGCCGGAACTGCTGGATCTACTCAAAATATTTTTATCGGTGACTCTGCAATAGGCCAGAACGCAACGAGTACGGCGACGGGAAACATAGCGATAGGACACCCCGTGTCTTCCGGAATTTCGCCAGGCGGGTCTTTAACTACGGGAAGCAGTAATACTCTTATTGGGTCATCGGCTGGAAGTTCAATTACTACGGCCAATGGAAATGTAGCCGTTGGAGCGAATTCGTGCAAATCTGTTACAACTGGCGTGGCAAATGTTGGCGTTGGGGGCGGCTCAGTGATGAAATTAACGACCGGAACTTCAAATGTTTTTGTTGGATTTGGCTCCGGAGGAGAGGCTACTGTCGGAGACTCTAATACGTCTGTTGGCGCGTTTAGTTTAGCCAAAGTTGTATCCACTGGGGAAAATACAGCTATCGGTATTTATTCTGGCTACTACAGAGGAAGTACTGGTTTCGACCCTAATGATAGCTGTTCTCGGTGTGTTTATCTTGGCGGATTTACGCGATCAATAGCCGCCGGCGGGGCCACAAATGAAATAGTAATTGGGTACAATGCTACCGGGAACGGCTCGAACTCCGTAACGCTCGGAGATACGACGGTAACAAATACCTATTTACGCGGGGACATTCGTCTCGTGGAGGGCGGGGATATTGTCGCTGGCACTTCCACCGGCACGCAAATAGGAACGGCCGCTTCTCAAAAGCTCGCTATCTGGGGCAAAACTCCGATCGTTCAGCCGACCACCGCCGGAGGCTCCGCTACGGTCACAAGTCCAGGCGCGGGTAATACCATCAAAACGGATGATACTTTCGACGGTTACACGCTCGCTCAGGTTGTCCGGGCGCTCCGGAATATCGGCGTACTTCAATAAATTGCAACCTTAACTCTCATCATTCAAACATAAATACATCGCATGAAAGCAATTCAGATCAACACGCCAGTCAATCTCAATTCAGGCCTCCAGATACCATCGGGCGCGGTCGCGGTCGTGGCCGAGGGTTTGGCCCAGGTATTTCAGCAGAAAGACGGGCTGATACCCGCGCAAATTGTGACGTCGGTATATACGTCGAAAGTGAATTACGAGACCGGGAAAAGTCCGGTAGACGGGAACAGTATTTCCGACTTCAACCCGGTTAACTACGGCGTTCGGCTTCCGGTCGTTGCTTACCAGACACAAACGGCGGAGGACTTACTGGTAACGGCCGTTTACATCGGCCTCGATCAGGTCTATCCCGGTCAATGCGAAATTATTGACGTAGCGAACCCGGCTGACATTGCGCCGGTGAGTCCGGAAGTGCAGCCACTGGGCGGAGATGGTGTCACCCAGCAAATGATGGCAATGGCAGCGCCGACAACAACAACCAGCGAAGTAACAACAACCACTCAATCAGCAGAGCCGACTCAGGAGCTATCTGCCTGGGGTCGCTTTTTGAACCTGTTTTCTTAAACCTTAACAATGCCCACAAATGACCATCGACGAACAGATACAGGAGCGGGAGCAAAAGAGCGCTGTCATAGGTAAGGCTGTCGGAGCGATGCTTCCTCCGTCAGTCGGGTACGCGGTCGCGCTGGGCTCTCTGGGCCGTTACCACATGGGCGCTGAAGGGGCTCTGATCGGCGGGCTGTTAGGGTACTTTATCGGATCGAAAACCGCCCATGATCCGGAGGCCCGGCGCTCGATTATCCAGGAGATAATGTCGGGAGGAGCAAGGCCCGGAAACGGTATCGGCGGAAATGCGGATACGTCGTCGGGCATTATGTCTGCTCGCGAGCTGATGAACTACACGTACCAGCGATACGGCTTCGATGGTCGCTGGGGCGACTTTGTGGGCCAGCCTTCTGTCAATTTCCATGCGATGATATTTGGGCGCCCAAAACAGGGTAAGTCTATTCTGTCGGTGCAGTGGGCAAAGTATCTCTCTGAAAACTTTGGTCGGGTGCTGTATGTAGCCAGCGAGGAGGGCTTTTCTGTAACACTTCAAAAGAAGGTAGTCGAGTTCGCGATGGATAACCCCAGACTCGATTTTGCGAACTTCCGCGACTTTACGCAGATTCGCGAGGCCGTGAACGCTGGAAATTACCAATTCGTGTTTATTGACTCTGTGAACTTTATTAAGATCACACCGGAAGATGTGGAGGAGATAAAGGCCGAAAATCCGGCTACCGCATTTATCACCATTCAGCAAGCTACCAAGAACGGAAACTTCCGAGGCTCTCAGGAGTTCGCCCACAACTGCGACATGGTTATCAGGGTCGAGGCCGGCGTCGCTCATCACCAGGGCCGATTTCAGGAAGGTACGGAGATGGCTATTTTCGACGGGCCAGAAAAAGGAGATAAAGCAGAAACCCCCGGGGCTAACGGCGTTGAAACGTCGGCGCTCGGGGGCTCTGAGATGGGTAACTCGGATGGGTACACTAATGGAGATCAGTTAGCTCTATTCTGATTTCACGACGATCCTTTCCTGTTCTGTTCTCTTTATGCGTTCTTTAGGAGCAGATACGCCCCAATGGACAAACCGATAGCCGCGATCGGTATTTCAGGGCTTTCTGTGAATGTTTGCCCTATGTAGGATATCGCCCGGTCTCTAAGCTCCACTACCCTGCGACTCCACCCGGCTTTATATTTCCACCAGTCATCGAGGCCCTGAAGATACTCCAGGCGCTTGTTGGCCAGATAGTCGATCACTTGCCTCTCTGCTGCCTGTGTAGCTGCGTAAGAATTGAGTGCAGCGAGTGTTTTTGGCCCGAACGCTCCGTCGGCCTGTATCTTGTATCCTCTGGCGATCAGGAATGTTTGTAGATCAATCACCAGCCTCTTAAGCCCTCCGCCCCAGACTGCCTCAAACAGGTTTTCAGCGATGCCCTGAGACTTGATCTTGTCTCCGAGCACTGCGTCCCAGTAGAGCGTTTTTAACAAGTCTTCCCACGTAGCAAGGCTCATCTCTGTAAAGTTCTTTCCGGTCGGCTGGAAGCGCTTTTTCTTTGCGTAATTCTTCCACGTCGCCCACGTTACGCCCCGATAAGTATGCACCGGATAACTGGGGTATCTTTTATCCAGTCCCACCACTGGCGAAGAGTCGCGAGAGGCATTATCCACCGGGTCGGCAGAATAGCCACCTTCAAACGATTTTACGTGCTCGAGTATTTTCCGGTAGTCTGCCATCGTGTTTATCAGTTTGAGCCGTTTAGGGGCATTATTTTTGTCACGTAGAGCTCGTTTGTCGATGCTCCAGACTGGAAGGCCACCTCATATTTTGAGTGGTCTGTATCGCCCACATTTTGCGCGATGGAGAATGTTTGTCCGGCCTCGAGTGGGAATCCGGAAACGAGTACCGGGTTTGAAGTGGTCGGCCTGAAAAAAGCAATCGCGAGGCATCCGTCCCCGGTTACGATCTGCGATTTACCGACATATAATACCTCCGTTGTGGTTTTCATGCTTTACCTGTTTTCGGATTTATTTCAGATGAAAAATTTGTCTCTGTTCGCCTTGTCCAGATAGTACTGAACTGTCAGCGGGCTTATATTTCCCCGGTCGAGTCCGAATCGTCTTTGGTATTCTGCGAGTGTGACTGGCCCCGGCTTACCATCAACAGCGACGCCCAGTATAGCCTGAATGAGCGCCACTTTAGCCGCAAATGACTGAGGATTTTGTATTCCGCGTGCCTCTGCTTCTGCTCTCCTTCTTTCATATTCAGCTTGGTTTTGGGCCTGTGTTTGGGCCTGTTCTCGTTTGATGTTGTCGATCACGTCCTGACTTTTTTTTCGGGCGCTTTCGTCTTTGCCGGCTTGGCTTTTCTTCCAGGCTTTATATCCGAAAAAAGCAATCGCCCCGGCGGCGGCTGCGTAGTATAGCCTGGATGCTCCTGATATTTTTGCTTTTGCCATTGTTGTTATGGTTTAAAACTTCGGTTTACGGGCCACGTTCTGGATAATCCGGTTGTAGTTCTCGGTTGAAAGGCCACCGGTAAAGAAATTGAACGTTTTGTTCCCCTGCTGAATGTAGGTCAGTACATCCTTGCCAAAATTGTCGTAAAATGCCTTGGCCACCTGTGCCACTTGTATTTGAGAAGGTAGCGACGTGAACACGCCCACGACAATATCCTCGTTCTCGTAGGCCACTACGTCCAGAGCGTTGTATATCTGTCGGGCCCGGGCCAGCGCTGCGTTATACTCCAGTACTTTTGTTCCCTTGGGCACTCTTGACCAGTCGAGAAACTGCTCGAACGCGAACGGGTTATTCGTTCCTGCGGTCTCGGCTCCCTCCTGCTTCTTTTCGTCACCGGTCTTAACCACGTCTTTGAGGAGTTTATAGCCGATGTATCCGACTACGCCAGCGACGATCAGCCACTGGATCGGCTTTTGGACTACACTCTCCCCTACTGTCTTGGGGCCGCTGCTTTGGCTTTCAGACTTGGGCCTGATCGCGGAGGCTAATATGGCTGCACTTGCTACGCTCATGGTTTTTCGCTTTTGAGGTTTTACAGGGTTTTCAAGTATTGAATTGCCATCTTGTACACGCCGGGGTTACGACGGGCAATGTCGGCCAGTTTTGCGATGTTCTCGGGAAATTCCGGATCGGCTTTTTGGAGCTCGTTAATTGCCGCTACCATCTTTGTCTGGCGCTGGTTCAAATTGTTGTTAACGGCCTGTGTGATCGGGTCTTTTTTTACGGTTGCCATTGCTTCCTCGATTGATGATGTTTCGGTTATTACGTCCTCTGCCGTTGCGACTCCGGTCATAGGGGCCGGGTGTGCCGCCTGGGGCTGCTTATTGAATAGCTGAGAAACGCCAGCGATCAGGCCCATAAGAACCTGAGGGTCTGAAAACTGTTCTCCCAGACGATCAGCGAGGGCGCCCATACCTCGAGATTTGGACTGCTCTTCTTTCATGCGGTTAATCTCCGACTGGAGCTCCTGCACCTCTTTCCAGTGCTGGAAGTCCTTTTGCTGGAGCTTCATCTCCTGCTCTACTCCTGCGAGCTGGCCCAGCACCTGGTACATATTGGGCGCGTGAGCTCTTGGGTCGTCCGGAGGGAGCATTCCGTAGCCTGTGCTACCCATACCGGTAAGGCCCTGGACTCCACCGGGTAGAGGCTGATCCACGAGCTCAATCGCGTATTTGGCCACGTACTTTTTGTCGCGATCAGAGAGGCTCCGAGGGTTCATTTTCGCGTTAAACACGTATATCTCGAAGTATCCGGTGTTGGTGCGTAGGAAATTACGCAACTTGGCCAGTGAAACTCCCGGCTCCAGGGGCTCCATCTGGCTGTATTGCAGGTCGTGATCCGAGTCGTAAATCGAAAAGAACTTGTAACGCTCGTTCTCGAATTGCTGGAGCACAAACTGGAGGGAAGATAGTTTCATGGTCTTTATCGTTTTATCCTGCTGCTTGTAGTGCTGTTACCCCTTGTCCTTGGTTCGATAGTAAACCGTGAACATGATCGCCTGGTTCGTGTATGTTCCCGAGGCCGTGAGCTGGACGTAGCAATTCTGCCAGACTTGTTCGTCGAAGTGAGTCAGGCAGGGCCGGCCCGGGTTGGTGTCTGTTGTCAGCATTTCGAGCGGAAGTTCTGCGACTATCTCCCGACGCAAGTTCGAGATAAACAGGACGGCGTTTTTCAGGGTCGCTCTGGAACTTACATTGCTTACGCCCTCGGTTGTCTTGTCGAATTCTGCCGTCGTTGAAACGCTGATCGCTGTAATCGTGCAGTTATCCCCGTCGAGTATGGACTGGGACGGAAAGTAAATCGGGCTCTGCCACGTGTAAGACGGAGGTATTACGAGCGGAACAAGTGCCACGCGATCGGCCCCGAACTGGGTATAATCCCGCGACATATTTTGCTCCCTAAAGTACCGTATAAGTGGAGAAATTATACCCTGTTGAGGCTGTTGCATGGCTTTTTTGTTTAGCGTTTCAGCGATCAATTTTCGCCGACTATGGAGTAATACAGGTTCAAACAGGCTACCTCGTTGGCGTTGATGCCCGAGGCGTTTGTGATCTGAATGTACGACCGGGTCAGGTTCATAACAAACGGCTTCACGCGGAACACGAAACCGTAATTCAGCGAACGGATACCTGTGTAGTACGGGAGCTGATAAATGCGTTCCTGGTTGTCGTTGTCCACCAGTGTAACGCAGAGCTGATCGGATACAGTGGAAGCGATCACGGTGTTATTGTTCGGGGTTACTGCGAGCTGGGCCGCCGTGAAACACTCGAAGCCGTAAATAATGATGTTGTTCCTCGAGATGTTTGGAACCTCGGTAAACTGGTATCGCTTGCCGACGGCTGGCGAACCTGTTATTTGAGCCTCGACGAGCTGCGAGCGTTTAATTACTAAATTGTCGATCATGGTTGAAAGTTTTTTGTTGCTTTTGAAATGGTTAACGGTGCAAATGTAACGTTTTTTGCCAATTATACAATTATACGAAAGCCCCGCCCGGAGAACCGGACAGGGCCTGTATGTAGTGCCTGTCAATCTTTCAGGTTACGACTTCGAGTTAACCACCAGGTAACCGCGAGTCTCAAACGTAGCGTACACCATCGGATCGGTTCCGACTGTTGCGATCGAAACGGCTGCACCGAGGTTCAGGCTAATATCGATGGTCTGACGTCCGTCGATGAGTGTTGGCTCGCTCACATAGAAACCGAACAGGCCGTTCTCGTAGCCATTGATACCGATGTTTGTATTGAAGTTCGGGCTCGCGCTTCCGGCTGCATTCAGGAACGCTTTTGACTGTGTGGTTGGCACACGGTAGAATGCGTTTGTCGGGAATGCAGGAAGAAACTCTTTGCGGTCGATCGTGAACGACAGGTTTCCGCCGTACACGGCTGCTGCGTTGGCTTGTGTGCTGGTGAATACCTGCGGATCAGCATACGTGTACTGGGTTGCCGAAAGCTGCTCTGTAGCCGTTGGCGCTGCTGTTGATGCCGGGTCGATGTAACGCAGTGACACGCGGAAATGCGTGATTACAAACTGGTCATTGAGCTCCAGCAAGTTCTCAGTCACCAGGGGAGCAGCCACCTGGCCACGCTGGAGATAGAACTTATAGGTACTCAGGTTGGAGAGCTGCGTTTCTGCGCGCAGGTACGACTGTGAAAGGTTCTCGTAAGGAATGCCGAGACGCTCCTGGATGAACTTCTTTTCTGATACGACACTGTTCATAGTGTTTGTGTTTGTTTGTAGTTATGAATTCCTACAAGAGTAGGGTGAATTTTTGGATCAACTTCGGATCAATAGTCCATTTCGCCAGCACTGCCGGACGTGATGTCAGTGTTCGGGGCCGAGAAAATGTCGGAAGCACCCATCAGGGGACTGCCTTCTGTTGGAACTTCGCCCATGAGCACCTCGCCGACGCCGGTAACGCCCACGCGCTGGAGGTACGGATCAACCAGACCGGCAACAGACGCAGCGATCATACCAGCGCCGAGGCCAGTACCGATCGGGCCCTTAACGATCTGAGGGGTAAAAATACCCATGCCCAGGGTGATGAGGTTTTTCACTTGCTCGGAAGCGGTCGGAAGTACCATCGGAACGAATTTCTTTTGTACCACTTTGGCGGCGATAGCGCCAGCTCCGAGGGAGGCAGCGCCGATCAGGGTTTCTTTGCTTATCAGCATTGTTTGAATGTTTTTGAGTTAACGTTTTTTGTTGAGAAGTACGTAAAGAAGTACAGCTCCCAGAATCCAGGGGGCCCACTTCTTCAGGTTTTCGGGAGAAAAAGGCTCTCCTGAGGCCGTTTGTTCGTTTCCACTGCTTACAGCGCTGTTTGTTTGCGCCGGGGCCTGTGGGTTTCTTGTTTGCACCTGCGTAACGCCGGCACGTTGTACGGGGTCTATTGCTCCGAGCTGCATGGTTTTTACTTTTTCCTGGTTGCGAAATAAAGAGCACCAGCACCGATCGCGATCAGGGGCAGGGCCTTTGAGATGTCAAATTTGGTTCCTTCCTGTGTCGGCTGGCCCGTCTGGTCGGTCACGTCGCTCTCCGCACTTACAGGATTCGGAATAACTGTGTCCGTCATTTCTGCGTCCGGCGTCTGGGCGACCAGGTCGATTACAATAGGGATCAGCGCCACCAGTGCAGCTCCGATAGCCGCTCCGGCTCCGCTTCCTACGGCCGGGGCAATGGCAGTACCGACAGCAGTAGAGCCAGCAATAATCGCTGCCTTGATGTCGTTCTCCGAGGCCGCTCCAATACCATACATACCATTTACGCCACCTTTCGGCCTCAGTCTTTTGCGGATAAACCCGAGAAGTCCGAGTTTTCGGGCCGGCTTCGAGGCCCCCGTCTTGATGGCAGCTTGAAGTTTTGAAAAGTCGCCACCTGCATTCTCCCAGGTTTTCTTGAGTTTATTCTGATCTACCTTTGTGAGTTTGGAAGCGATACCGTCGAGGTTCCCTTTCACGATTCCAAGAAACAGCCCGCGCCCGGGAGCGAGTGCGATCCTGCGAAAGCCGGGGCCTGATACGCCGCGAACGGCTTTCCCTTGCTGGAAGCGGTAGCGGTTTCCGCAAGCGCCCAGAGCGTTCTGTGTATTTTCGCCGGACGAGTTCGAGTAGGAGTCTATCGACCCCATATACCTTACATTCATGTTTTGCGAGTATTTATAGGTTGGAGTTTTCTCCTGATCAAATTTGCCATATACCGCGTCGATGATACAACCAGATTCAGTAACGACGTAAACGTGACCAGGAACAGGGTTAGTATTATAACTGGCATAGACAAATTTGTACGGGATTTTCAGATTTTCAAGAATGGCAGACGTAAAAAGCGAGTAACTTTTACAGTCTCCGGTTTTGTACCTCAGCAGCGCCGACGGGAGCTTAATAATCTGCTCTCCCCCGTCCGCGACGTACGTAAAGTTGTTTTTCAGATAGTCAAATATCCGTTTGCAGGTCTCGCGCTCGTTCCGACCCCGGAACTTGGCGGCCTGATCCTTCATTTGTTTGCGAGCTTTTGGAACCAGCGACATTAACAGGTCGCGTATGTCCTTGTTATCCGCCTGGCTCTTGTAAACTTTGTCTATGCCTTCAAATGGTACGTTCATAGCCTTGTCATTTGCACTTTGATCGATGTTTGCAATTGCATCTTAGCGACTTTGCAGAAGATGAGCTTCCGCTCTTTCTTAGTGAACTGCCAAAAGAAGAGCATTTCTTTGCAGCTGATTCCTTCTGAACAGGTTTCACGGCCTTTTTAGGTTGCTTTTCAGTGGCCTCATAAACCGCATATCTGGAACCTTTCTTTTTTACCTGCATTGCAGAATAAACCCCCTTGCTGTTTGTTATTGTAAGGTCTGGACGTATTTTGTACGATGTCGAATAAAAATACCTGTTAAGCATTTTTTCGAGGCCTTCAACTGTCGGGGAGCTCATTAAGACTTTCATTTCAGACGCTTTGTTTAATTTACGAAAACCTGATCCTGGTTGGTAATTTCCGGGTTAATGGCAAAGGTTTCTGTTGTTGAGAAAAACGGCAGCCTGGTTGTCATTTCCACGTAGAAAACAGGAGCCTTCTTATTGATAATGGCCTGCACCAGTGGGGCGCCGACGTTTTTGGCGTCGATCCGAAAGTCGAGAAAAAAGTAATTAAGCCCCGGGTTAATGGTAAACGCATTACTCGCAAAATACCCGACTGGCTGGTTTCCAGTGATGAGTTTCCCGTGTATCCCCCGCACCTTAACGGCTGTTTTAGCCGGATTCAGGAGCTCCATTTTTACCCGAACGACAAAATCATTCAATGTAGCTCCGCGCCTGAATTGAACAGCGACGGGCTTATATATCACGCCTTCGCCCAGCTCGTACAATTTGTAAAGTCGGTAGGCCACGAAAGCGCCGCCCCAGATCAGAGCGTTTTTGAGCGTTTTGTTTGAGATCATGTTTTTCTGGTTTCTTGTCTATGACAATCTTTATGACAGTGCAAATGTAAGCGGTATTTTCCGATACTTTTTTTGGTCGGGGCGAAGTCGGGGAGTTCTGGAGTCTGGAAAACTTGTAAATTTGCATCAAAATTGCATCATACAACTTTTTTGCAATATGACGGAAACTGAGAAAAAGCCCTACAAAATGAAGTACGAGAACAGTGTTCGGGTATCTTATCCGAAATCTATGTACCTGAAAGTCCGGTCTGTTTCTATTTGCCTGGGAGTTTCTATTCAGGACGTGCAGAGAATGGCAATGGATCGCTTTTTGAGTGAAACAGAAAAGGAGTCTACCCATGTATAAACCCATCGAACAGAACGAGTTTGTATTCGCCACACTCGTCATTATCTGCCTGATAACAATAAGCCCGTACCTGGCGCTCGTTGCTGTACTGGTGTACATGATTTTAAGGAGCAGACTGTTTTAACTTCACCGATAATTCACTACTAACAAAATCACAACATGAAAGACGCAATCAGCGCAACACTCAGCTCAACGGAGCAGGTAAAAGAAAGCCTTTTTGACGGAGCTATCGGCCTACAAAAGCAGGTATCAGAGCTCATACTCACGGGCATAAACACAATACCCATGTCAGAGACCAATCTCATGCTTAACAGTATGTCGGGGGCCATGAAAGTATATCTGATGGCACTGCCAAAGGACATAAATCCGGCAGACATAGAGCTTTACGTAAAGAGGTAAAAAAATAAGCCGCCCTGCACTATTGCAGGACGGCCTCTCTCACCTTCGTATGTTTTTATTCTGAGCTACCAAAGTATCTGATCTGCAAAATACCCCGGCGTTCCTTTTTCGTGTCTGTTCGCTTCGTGCCGGGCCTTGTATAGCCGTCGGCGTGTTTCTGCCTTTTCCAGACTCTCGCTGAGGTAGGCATCATAATCCTTATACCCACGCGCCCCAATACTGGCCACCTTGCGCCCGGACTGGTACACATCTATTTTCTTTCCCTTCGTCTTGCTTGGCTCGATCTGAACCCCGATCCGCCTGGCGTTCGCTCGCTGCCTTTCCGTGATGGTGTACTTTTTCATTGCTCTGTGTGTTTTGTAATTTCAAAAAGCCCGGTATATTGCTACGCCGGGCCGTCCTGAAACCTTAATCATAACCAACTATTAAACTGCATGGAATTGCCTCAGTTTTCAACTTCTCCCCGAATATTGCGACGTGTGCGCACCATTCAGGGCCAAAAGCAGAAGAGAAACCGACTTAACGGCCTCGGCTGCCCATGATGGCAGGGTAAAGATTCCCAGCGCTGTACCTTGCTCAGCTGCGTAAACAGCGACGATCAGCACCAGGGCAATAATACCAGCGACTGCCGGGTTCTTTTGTTTGAACTTCGCGAAAACTGCTGCGAAGAATTGGATAAAGAGATTCATTATTTTTCGGTTTTAGTTGAAAGATCGTTTTGCTGGTTTTTTGCGTTCGCCTTCTGACTCTCGAACGGGATCAGATACGGGTCAGTCGAAGTTTGAGACCAGATGGGCCGTGATACCGTGCCGGTAGCAATACTCGTCTCGTTGTACTGGGCCGAATAGACTATATTCGGGTTCCCTTCGATGCTGACTTGTAACTTTGTCATTACTCTTTTTTTTGCGTTTTTTGCATTAATTGCGATACAAAGTTAGGGTTTTCCTCGATTCCGATCACATCGCGCCGTATTTTCTTTTTTACGGCCTCCGGTATTATCGGGTTATACTCTTTCAGGTACTCTTTCTTTCCGTCGATCTCGAAATACTTGATCGGCCTACCCTCCTCGTTTACTCCCGTGCGCACGATGGGTGCTGGATCAAAACGCGAACATACCCGGGCCTGTACTGGGTGAAAGTGCCGAACGTGCATCTCGCACCATATTTCCTCCAGAGCGCTACTTTCATGCGCTCGAGTGGTGCAATACTCGCAGTTAAAGCAGGTCGTTGTACTGCTCTTTACTTCAGCGCTGGAAAATAGCTCTGATTGTTTATACTGGCCAGGTTGCTCAGATTGTTTCATGTGCTTTTGTTTTTAGTGCGTTTAGAATGTCCTTTGCCTCCTTGAGATGGTTCTGAGAGAACTGATAGCGCTTCCGATCTCCGTTTTTTACCATGTCGATCGTGTACACTTTCTTTTTATCCAGGGTAAGTTTAAAGTCCTCTACCAGCTCGTACTTGTAATGATAGCCTTTGTCGGTGAGAATGTTCTCCACCTTTGTAATCAATGGCACCGGGGTATTGTAGTCAAAAAAGAAGCCGTCCACCCAGTAGAAATAGAAATACTTTCCCAGCTCCCATTTTACCGACTGCATCACGTAGTTAATCTCCGCGATCAGGTAAAAGAATATCTGGGCTGTGTCTGCTCGCTTTGGTACAATTTCCACGCACTTACCGTCCTTATACACCCAGCTACAAGACGACCGCGCCAGCATTCCCATTGCCGGAAGCCGCTCTTCCTTTTTCATTCTCCGGAGGTAGGCGTGTGTTTTTTCTGTGATCATACCCGAATTATACAAGGCGCTGGCGTAGGCGCTCGATATATCGATATTCAGCACTCTCTCGGCCTCGAATGGAATAATGCTTTCATTATAACCAAAATTGGTTCTCGGTTGGCTGCTGGCAATTATTTTTTGTCCGAGTTCTGAGGCCAGTACATCGCGGCGTATCATTTGAGAGGCGATAAAAACGCGCTGATCGAAACTGGTTGTCTGGTACTTGAGTTTACCGTCCGGGTTGATGATCTTTGTGGTGTACGTTCCGTGCTGGACCGTAAAGGACTTTTTGTTATCCGACAAAAAGCGGATCATCTTTTTTATACCATCTGACTGGCGGAGAAAGTGAACGTCGTTCATTGGTTATTTATTCAGCTGGTTAAGAATGAATTGCCCCCACTGCCATGCCATTGCGCTTGCTATTCCTTTATACGTTCGGCTTCTTTCTTTCCATCTGTCAGGCCCTGGCGACATTTTCCAGATATTTTGCTCTCTGCCTTCCACTATATCAGTAGGCTCCAGCTTTGGCAGACTTTTTAACCATAAACAGGTACTTTTTGTCTCTCCGTGTCCGAATTGCCACGGCTGTATAATCTGATCAGGCTTTCTTATTTTGGTGCTTATGACGCTTATCGGGTTCTCCAGTGCGATATATTTTATGTTTGCGCTGAGTAGCTGCTCGACAAATAACAGCGCCTCTTCCTGCTCCTTTTTCTTATCTTTAAACCACCGGGCCCCACTGACTGCTAAATGAGTGCAGGGAGGGTGAGCGATCATTGCATGATAATAGTCGGGATTGTTTTTCAGGTGCTTTAAAACATCTCCCTGGATGTGATGGCCGGGTATTTCAGTCGGAAGTAAATCGCAGCTCCAGGCATTAAATCCGAGGTCTCTAAATGCCTGTTTTACGGTTCCGGAATACTCGCAAGCTACGAGTATATTTATTTTTTCAGGTGCAAAAATTTCCATGAGTTGCGTTTTTGTTGCGTTGTTATTTTACGGTGAGTTTTGAACGTCTTTTTGGCTGTCGTTGAGGTCTATTGTAATCGTTCCATTTTCTGCATCAATTTGGCCAAAGTGGGTAAAACTGATAAATGCCGCCGTTGGATCAAATGCCTTTTCTGCGTCTGCTTTATTTTCCTCCCACTCGCGTATCTTTGTCAGGGCCTCAATGCGGTTGGTTATCACTTCGCCTCCGGCCTGAACCTGGTTAAATTCATCATCTACCAGGGGAGCAGTAATAACTATAAGATCAAGATCGCAGTAAAGACTGCCTTCTTTATCGAGCGCTTCAGCAATATCGATCACGCTTTTCATCTCTACCCGGCCCCGCCTTTCATTCGGAAGGCCGATCGACGTTTCGGGTATTTCGACTGTCAGGGGAAACTCGTTTATCTTCTTAATAAGGTCGCCGTAATTTGTTACCGCCGGAAATTCTTTTTTTAGCTCTCTATTGCTTTTATCGCTTATGAGCTCCAGCGCCTGGAGTATAGATTTTAGGTACTTTGGTATAAACCGGCCACCGAAACGAAAATTCTGACTGGCACGCTCCTGTATCTGTTCCTTGTTTATCTCTGCTGTTAATCGGGCCCGGTACGATCTTTGTTCCTGTTTGGTAAGTCTGTCGGGGTCTATGGTATCAAAATTCTGTCGAACGTACTGTTTTGCTCCCCGGGCTGCCGGTATCCGCTTTCCGCCCTCAAAGTAGTATATCTGGCCGGATTTTGCCTCCGTTCTTTTTAGTGCGAGCTGCGGTTTTGGCTCTGTTTTCCGTGCCATTATTTTTAGGTTGTTTTTTCTGAAAAAAGAGGACGCGGCGAAGAAATCTTCAAAATCCGCGCCCTCGATCACACCTGATTTACTTCAATTTGCTGGAAAATCACTTTTTGGCTTTTTCGCCCAGCAAATTTATGCTATAAACCTTGGTATTGCCGTTCTTTTCTTTATACACGATCTCCAGTGGAGTACCGTGTTGAACGTTTGCGCGCTTAAGGTCGGTCACCAGGGCCACGCCTGAGTTAATCACGACCTTGCGGTTCATCACGAACTTAGCCGCCTCCATATCCTGCATCTCGCCGGTACCCTGGTTGATCTTGCTGATCTTTTGGTACCCGATGAAAATACCCCTGAATGACTCTCCCGGTTTTTCCAGAGAGATATATTCTGCTGTCAGGGATATTACAGGCTCCATCTTTGTCATGGTCGCGGACGCCTCGACGAGGCTTGTGAATGTTTCGATATCGGTGTCGAGTGATACCTGTACGTTGTTTTCTTGTGTTGCAGGAAAGTTCTCCATTGTGTAAAAAATTAAGTTAGTGAGTGAATGAAAAATCAAAAATTGAGTGTTGTCACATGGTTACACATAGACTCGACCGAACAGATCATAAAGTGCGTGTACCTCGCAAGAAATACGGTCTTGCCCACGTTATTGATGGTAATTTCAACCTGAACAATCTTGCCGTCGTACCTGGCCCCGTGATCGATAATTTGAACACTGGTCTCCAGGTCTTGTCTTAACTGAGATACGCGCTGCATTGCTTCATACAGTTCGTACTTTATCCACTGGCGGGTTTTCTTTGGGGTCTTGTGCGCTTCGATACTTGTACCTGTTTCCTCCATTGCTGTCATTCGTTTATGCGTTTATGAGCTCGCGCCCGGTTCTTTCTTTCCAGTTCTTTATTCTGCAAGAGTCTGAGCAGAACTTTTGCCGGGAGTGCCCGTAAATGTAAGTCGTTCCACAGTGAGCACAAAAACGACTTTCCGCTCCTGCGTTTCCTCCGTTGCTGTTCGTTACGTTTTGCGTGACGTTTTGCGTGTGTGCCCCTGTCGTTCCATACTGAAAGCCTATCGGCCTCTGCTGCGTTTCGTTCGTTACTGGCTGCGTTCTGTGCGTTCCTTGCGTTCCATTGTGTGTTCTATATCCGTTATACGCTCCGTTCTGCGTTCCGTTCTGCGTTCCTGCGTGTGCGTTCTGTGCGTTCTTGTCCCTCGAGATGGCATATTCTGAAAAACTGCGATAATCGTAGTACTGCATGAAATAAAGACAAGCGATCAGCGCGATTTCACAAATGAGCGTAAATAGCGCAAATGTACTTGCATTGGTTGTCATTTCTCCAGTGTGCGTTTCTGCGAGCTCATCATTTGTCATATCAACCCGCTCCCGTGTCCTTGTGAGCTCATCTGTGAGTGCTGCTCGGCTTTCTGTTAGGCGCTCAACTGTTCGTTGGGCCCGGGGAGTTAGTCTCCCCTGCCATGTATTGCGCTGAGCTGCCTGTATCTGCTGATCTATGCCGGCAATTTGGCCCTCTATTCCGGAGGTCTCCTCGGCTACATCTGCCAGCGCCGGAGGTGGTGTCAGGCTCTCGACAATCTGAGCAGCTCCGAAGTAACTGGCCGCCGTAGAAATGGCGGAGAGCAAAACGACAGTAGCCACAAGTCCGAAGGCCGCAGACTTAAACTGGAGATATCCGTGGAATAGCTTTGCCCCGGTCTCGCGCTTCATATACTCAAGGACTGAGAGGAGCAGAACAGTAATAACTGCCGAAGCGGTCGCAGAGCCCGTCAGGCCCTGGATAAAGAAGAACACGACCGCCGAAGCCGTAAGAGCTGACAAGATGTTGAACAGAAACGACGTTCCGACAATCGCCCGATAAATGCCCTGGTACTGCTTCCAGTACGGCTTTGGTTGGTGCTTCTCCTCCAGGCGCTTAAATAGCCGGCTGTTGGCGAACTCTTTGTGGTGCTGAGAATGCGGATTTTCAGTAGGTATTCCGCCGTTGGCGCCGGTTGGAAACTCCGGCTCTGATCCTTTAAAAAAGTTGTACATTTGTGCTTGCGTTTTTCATTGCGTTCTTTTGTTCCATAGAACACAATTTGGTGAAGGAAGCCCGGGCCTGTCGAAAGATGTCCCGGGTTTTTCTTTTGGCTTTTTGTCCTGACCTTATCGCCAGTCCGGGTCGTTGTTGTCTGGCGGAGACTTCCAAAACATAATGGCCACCGCCAGTACGACAAGAAATACGATCATGTCCTGAATGAGTTGACTGTTCATTTTTGAATGCTTTTCAGATTTTTCTCAATTGGTCGAAAAAGTTTCAAATTGCTTTCGTACGAATAAACCCACGTTCCGCGCACGAGGTAACGAGCTTTCTCCCAGTACTCCAGGTCTTTATTTCCGGGCATGGCCCGAACCCTGGAAACATAATCGAAAAACTCGCTTTCTGTAACAAAGTAGTACCCGAAGATAAACCGGATAGTTCGTTCGGGGGAGTAGGGTATAACAGGCATGGAAACTTTTTCCGGCAAAATTACCCCTATCTCTTTAGACAGGGGAACTTTGCGGAATCGTAAAGATGCCTCTCATGAAAAATTTTTTGTGTCAGGCAAAAAGTATCGTCTGATTGGGGTCTGTTTCGGGTTCCGACTGACCATCTACGCAGAGATGATCAAGGCCGGCCATGTAGATCAGTTTTTCAGAGCTCGCGACCAGCTCCTCAAACTTTTGTATCATATCATGCGTGACGGCTTTCTTTTCGTGCAGCTCCATTTGTAGCATAGTCAGGCGTCTGCGATTTTGGCCCAGTGTGTGCGAAAGAAGAAGTTCTCCGGCCTTTTGAGTGTCTGCCTCGTAAACTGCCACGTCATTGATGTAGTTTTGAATTGTACGGGAGGATAGTTCCCAGTTTCCGATGTTTGCCATTGCGTTTAAATTTATTGGTGAAGGTGAAGATAAAGGCTAATTAGACTCAATTAAGGGAGGCGCTGATTTTCGTGTTGCACTCTGCGGCCTCTTCTTTTTGCAGAACTGCCGCGTACATTTCGGCCCAGTAGTTAGGGCTCTGTGCAAGTGGCCAGGGAAAGGCCCAAAACATAGCGGAGGAAAGGCAGGAGAAAAGGGAGTTATCGTGCGTCCTGTTTTCGCGGCCCAGATGCAACTGGTGTTCCTGCTGCATCTTTTCAGCGAACGGGTATCCGTGCGCCCTGGCGTAGTCGATCCATTGAAGTATTGTTTTCATGCGTTTAAAATTTAGTGATGATCGTTTCAGTGATGGCACAAATGTATGTGCGCTCAATTCAGACCGCAAAATATTTTATTAGATTTTTTTTACTTTTTTTTCTTGCCTGTTTTAATGTATTGATTATCAGCAAATTAAAATAACCGTAAAAAATAATCAGAAAATAAGAATCAAAATATTTGACAGTTTGATTAGTAGCCCTATACATTTGCCGCCGTTGAAACAATTTTTCACCACTAAATTAAACGCACAATGACAAAGTACATCGTAAAAACAAAAACCGACCGGCCCTCGATCCGGGAATTCTACTCGATCAAGGAGGCCAAAGACTGGGGCAAGGCTCACACAGAACCCGGGGCCCAGTTTGAAATCAGCTACCAGAACGACTCAACCAGCGGAATAATATGGCGGCAGAGAGTAATCTGATCGGAGCACTGGAGGAGATACTGGCCCGGGTCGAGGACAACGCCGAGAAAACCCTCAAGATACTAAACGCCAGACCAGCTCTTCAAATACAGCAGCTAACCGACTACGCAGAAGGCGTAAAACTCGGCCTCGAAATAGCCCGCAACGAAATAAAGGCCGAAATCGAGATTATCAAACAATCAAAAACTTTTCACAAGTAAATTTCAAACACAATGACAGTAGAATTGATCACATTTGTTGACAGCCTTGGAGGCCAAGACAATAAACTCATTAAAGAACGCGCCGAAAGATGGACCGCAGAAATGGAGGAGGACTTTAAAAGGCGCGCCTTAATTGAGAAGGCCATGAGCGAAGTGGCAAACAAAATCGTAAAAAATGGCGACTGCTTTAATAGCGCATACGATACAGGCATAACGCTGATAGCTAAAAATGGCGACCGTTATAAAGTCGGAATTGTCGTAATGCTGGACGAAGAAACAGCGACAGGAAAAATAAATAAATGAACAGTAAAAACGCAAAGCAATGAAAGACGAAAGCACAGAACAAATCGCGGCCCGGCTCGCAGTAGTCGCCCGGAACATTCAGGACACAGCGAACGAGCTGATCGCACAGGCCAAAGTAGTCGAGGACGCCACCGGCTGGAAACTCGACCTGAACGAAGCAGACAGGATATTCCGCATGGCCTCAGCTCTCACATCGGCCCCCAGACATCTGGAAGCCCTCGCAATCAAAGCGAAGTCCATCGCCGAAGTGCTCCGGGACGAGGTCTACGAAATGCCCGAGGCCCTCAAACGAAACGAGCTATGATCACGAGCCTGGATCTGATCGGGGCTTAGGGCGAGGCCCGGTTTTTAAATCAATTTTTCACTTTTAAAGCGAGAATGCACAATGAATGATGAAGATAAAATGATTGAAAACGCAAAAAGAGCTCACAGTGAATGGCTCAAGCACAAGAATTCTGGAGTCATAGACTCAGTAGTAAATAAGGCCACGCAATTGTCAGAATGCTGCATGAAAGATATTTTTATCACCGGAGACGACGGGTCATGGACAAGAGAACAGATATTCTCTACCGATGACTGCTACTTTACGCTCACAGTAAAAGTTGAGATAACCAAAAAATAACACAACCTAAATAAACCAGCCACCCAGCCGCGCCAGCTAACAACTGGTTGCGGCTTTTTTATTTAACTGGAATCCGGAAAGAGCCCGCCCCGCCCTGATGGAAAGCGCCTGCCTCTTGCCCCCACTCACGCGCGTCCACTCCCCCTCAAAAAAGCCCGGCGCCCAAACACACGCGCAAGCAGCACACGCCCCAGACCTCGAACTCAGACCGAAACTCGACCCAGACCCAGCCTCGACCCGGTCTAAAACCGCTCCCGAAACGAGAAGAAAGAACCGGAACCGCAGGATGCCCGTAGATGCCTGTAAATTGCGTCAGGTTGAACGA
>JACCEC010069739.1_pt1 | contig 23301 bp, 27 predicted proteins | sample 7450121 | NCBI WGS metagenome assembly JACCEC01 (sample SAMN15323455, study PRJNA562643) | freshwater metagenome | isolation source: river surface water | place: USA:Blue River Watershed | collected 2017-08-18 | reverse complement strand
GGCTCAAGTTTTGCTTCATTGCGGTCGCCGCAGGCTGCCAACACATTGCGTGCCATGGCTACGCCCACGGAACGAGAGCGGAAGATCGACTTCGGCAAGCGGCTGGTCGCGGCGCGAGAGGCCCGCGATCTGAGCCAGGCCCAGCTTGCCCGCGCGCTAGGCGTGACCCCGCAGCGGCTTTACCTTTGGGAGACCGGACAGACCCTGCCCAACGCGATAAAGCTACTTGAACAGATGAGCGACAGCCTGGGCGTGACCCTGGATTGGCTGTTCCTCGGCCGGGCCGCCGGCCTGCACCACGAGACGTACAAGCAGCTTGTCGGGGCGCCTGGGCGCTCCAAGCAGCCCAAAGCCTGACTGATCCACCGCAAAGCTTTTCTTGACCGCACGCGGTGCGTCAATCAAGCTGCCCAGCGATGGTGGCTTTTCTCTTAAGGGTTGCCTCATGGGCGGGGAATCAGCGGCAAGAAACGACCTTCTCGATCCGTGCTCATGCGAGGATCACGCCGGCTGCCAGCATCTTAAGGTGCTGGCGAAGACGCCCGCTAATCGGCTGGATCAGGTGCGAGAACGGCTCGAGAAGGCGATCGAGATCCTGGGCGCCGATGAGAGCGATCTCGTCGTCAGCCTGATCGCACGGGCGCTAGATGGCGTCCTCGCCATCGGTCGCAACGACCGAGGCTAAACAAAAACTTTAGCGCTGGCCCTCAGCAGGCCTTGAGCGACGTAAAGTTTTCCTTTAGTGTCCTCCCCATCGGCACAACACCCGCCGCCGGGAGACCTCCCATGCATTCTCCCCGCTTCGACTCCAGCCTAATCCTGCCGCCGGCGCACAAGCTGACGCCGGCCGGGCTGCGCCGCATCGCCGACTACCTCGAGGCCGCCGGTCACAGCGGCCACCTGGACGAGCTTGAGACGATCGAGTGGCAGGATTTCGTGAGCGAGATCCGGCTGGCGTCCCAGGCCGCCGATGAGTGCAGCGCCCGTGGTCCCGCGATCGACGCGCCGGCCGCTTCACGGGGCGCCGCCCATGATGCCCGAGACCCAGCGCTTCGCCGAGGCCCGCCGCTTGGCCGGCCTGCGCCGCATCCACGAGGCCGCCGATATGCTGTGGCCGACCTTCAGCGGCTCCGACGCCCTGGCCCAGGCGCTGCGGCTCAGCCGTGCCGCCCGCGAGGCTGCGGAGCCGGCTGTGCGGCGGGAGCTTCGGCATGTGGAGAGGAGGGCCGCGCTGTGAGCCGCGATTACTACTGGGGCCAGCTTAGCGCCTGCGCGATCCTTGGTGCGATCTTGCTGCTGAACCTCGCGATTGATGGGCGAGGTCTCAACGGAGGCGCGCTCATCGGCATCGGCGGCTATGCCGGGTTCATGCTCTGGAGGTCACGCGGATGACCCACCCCGACGACGAGATGGGCTGCTGGCACCCGGAGCCGCCGCCCTACGACCTGGACGAGACGCGCCGCATCGGCCGGGCGTTGATCTTCGGGGTTGGCTTCGCGGCCGTGATATGGGCCGCGATCCTGTCGCTATGGGTGCTGGCATGACGCCTGAGAAAAGAGTGGAAGCTCTGGAGCAGCGGCTCCGCGAGCGCGAGAGCCTGGGCCACGCGCTGGCCATGATTGCCGCCGCCATCCGCGAGGCCGAGAACGCGGCGCTGGAGCGGGCTGCTGCGGTTGCTGCATCTGGCCGCGAGGTGCGCGCGCCTAGCGGCGCCAGCGTTATCGTGGATCGGGGCAATGACGAGATCATCGCCGCCATCCGCGCCCTCAAGGCCCCCGCGTCATGACGCCCGCCCGCAAGCTCATGCGCGCCATTGAGAACCCCGACGCCACGGCGTTCTTGTTGCGCCTCGAGATCGAGGAGTTGCGCGGCCGGCTGGACAAAGCCGAGCGGCAGCGGGCCGCCGTGCTCAGGGCCTACCGCGGGCTGTGGAGACGGCTGCCGGTGGCGGGGCTGGTCGTGGCCAGCGTCGGGTGCTGGCTGCTGGGCTGGTGCATGGGAGTGATGATGCGATGATGGCCGACGCCGCCGTTGCCGATCTCTTTGCCGCGTGGTGCGAGGATCTGCAGGGCCCGCCCCGGGCCGGCTACTACAAGGTTCGCATCGTGCCCTTCGGGCCGTGGGTCAGCGCCAGGGTATGGCTCGACGTTCCGCGCGACGATGAAGGCCGCGTGGCCGACCGACCGCGCCGCCTCGCCTGCCAGGTCAACGGCCAGTGGGCTGAACTTTCAATTTGGTGGCCTCGCTTCACCGAGATCACCGCCGACGAGTACCGAGAGATCGTAGCTCATCCGCCGGCCGATCCATGGGCCCGCGTGAAGCCGCAGAGAAAGGACAAGGCCGATGGCCGTTAGCACCCAGGTCGTAGCGATCGACCGCTTCAAGAAGCAGATCCAGAGCGAGGCTTTCCGAAACGAGATCGCCGCCGCGCTCCCGGCGCACGTCAAGCCCGAGCGGTTCCAGCGCGTGCTGCTGACCAGCATCATCAACGACGACCGGCTCTTGAAGGTGCCGCCGCATGCGGTGATCAAGGCTGCGCTGAAGGTGGCGCCGCTGGGCCTGTTCACCGACCCGCTGTTGGGCGAGGCCGCACTGGTGGCCGACCGCAACAACGAGGTGCAGGTCCGGGTCATGTATCGCGGGCTGCTCAAGCTGGCCCGGCAGTCGGGCGAGGTGGTCGCCAGCCAGCGCCGCGAGGTCTGCGCCAAGGACACGGTGAAGGTCAGCCTCGGCACCGAGAAGAAGCTCCTCCACGAGCCCAGCATCATCGAGCGCGGCGACGTCATCGCCTACTATGCCGTGGTTCGGTACAAAGATGGCGAGGTTGATTTCGAGATCATGACCCGGCCCGAGATCGACAAGATCCGGGACAAGTCCGACGGCTGGAAGGCCTACAAGCGCCAGTCGATCAAGGACACGCCGTGGGCATCGTCCTACGACGAGATGGCCAAGAAGACGGTCCTGCGCCGGCTGCTCAAGAGGGTACCGACCTCGCCCGAGCTGGCCGACGCGATGCGGGTCGAGGACGATGCCGACCGCCGCGAGTACGGCTCGCCGGTCACGGAGGCCCCGCAGTCCGCGGTCATGGATGAGCCGAGCTATGTCGAGGTCGTCGACCAGCACGGCGCGTGCTTCCATCTGCCGGCCGAGCAGGTCGAGAGTTGGGCGCGCGAACGGGCCTACGAGGCGACTGACGAAGAGCTTTCCGAGCTTGAGGCAAACAACAAGGCGGAAAAGGCAATCCTTGATGCCGTGGCCGCCGAGCGCTCGGCGAGGGTCAAGGCCGAAGGCGACGAGCCCGGCATGTTCGACGGGGAGGCCGCGTGATGAAATGGCAGCTGATTGAGACCGCGCCCGCGGATGGCTCCGAGGTTGACCTTTGGGTCATAACGACCTGCAATGGTCAAGTAATTGAGGCATTCCGCTGGCCGAAATGCTGCTGGCAGGATGGCGAGTGGCAGGATGACTATAGCGCCGTCGAAGAAGAGTACATTGAGAGCAGCAACGAATACGTGGTCAAGGCCACGCACTGGATCCGCATCGAACCGCCTGCCGATGGAGGCGCAACATGAGCGTCCACATCCACACCCTGCGCAACGCCTTCGCCGAGCCCGTGCTTGACACGATCGACCCGGAGCACTTTCTCAGGGCCTACGGTGAGGAGAAGCGCCGGATGCAGTCGGCCGCGGTCCTTGTCGCGATGGTCAACCTGCCGGAGCTTGAGCGGCTGCGGCAGCGCGCGGCCGGGCGGACGCGGGATCGCCTGGCGCTGGACATCGAGGCCGGGCGACGGTGCCGGCAGGACCTGATGAGGGAGTGCGAGGCGTGAGCGAGTTAAGCGACCGGCTGCGCGGCATTTACCGCATCGCGATCACGGACGGGCTCGGCCCTGCTGGCGGCGAAGAGCCGGCCAATCCGCACGAGTTCGTTAGACGCTTTGAAGTGCCGCCAATCCAGATCGAAGCCGCCGACGCGCTCGACGCGGCCAAGGCGAAGATCGCCGACCTTGAGAGCCGCGCGTTGGACCTCGCCTCGATCATCCGCGAGCAGGGCTGCGACCTGAAGGACCGGCGCGACCAGCTCGCCGCCGCCGAGGCCCGCGAGGCCCGGCTGCGGGAGGCGCTGGAGAAAGCGGCCGTGCGGTTGGTGGATGCCTCAAATTGCATCGGATACGGCGGAATGGCCCTGAAGGTGCAGGAGTGGGCTCACGAGGCCCGCGCCGCCCTGGAGGCCGCCAATGACCCGTCGTGACACGCTGGCCGCGCTCCTTAAGGCACTGCTCGCGCAGGAGGAGGCGCCGTGAGCGAGGTGGAGCGGCTGGTCGAGGTGATGCAGCGCGCGGCTGCGGCCGAGACCGGCGGGCAAGATGCGATCTGGCGGGCCGCCGTTCTCGCGGTGCTGCGGGACAAGATCATTGGCCCGCGCTTGCTGGACGCCGCCGATGCTCTGGTGCTCTACCTCAAGTACTACGGCGATTCGGCAGTCGAGCCCGGCGACAAGGAGTTCATTGCCCTCGCCGCCGAGCTGTGGGGGGAGGGCTGATGCGCCGGCCTCCATCCTCAAGCGCAGGGTCAACTCCACCTCGGCCGCAAACCCGCGCGGCGCCTGCATCAATGGCTTGAGGATGATGGGGTGGTTTTCGGGCCGAGCGTTGAAATGGCTCGAAACCAAAAACCTCGAAACTGCGATATGACAAATTGCTTGCTGATCCGCTGATCCGGGCCACCAGGAGGATGAGATGAGCCAACCATACCTTCTCACATTCGATGAGATTGGCGAGACGTGTGAAAATTGGACATGCGCCGAATGCGATGGGATCTTCCCTCGTAATTTCATGGAGGGCGGCGGAACCGACTATTGGGGTGAAAGACAAGACGCATATTGCCAGTTCTGTGCGATGTTTCCCACCGATCCACTCCTTGCCAAGCTGAACGAATGGAGAGAACGCGATGCCATGGAGCGGCATGGCGTGTCCGTTCTCCGCGAGCCGGGCAAGGACAAGGCCACTTTCTATATGTACCATCGGGGCTGGCTGCGACTGTTCGGGGAAGAAGACCCGGATGCATTCATGGGCACTCCTGCGGAGTACCGACTGCAACGCTCCACCCTTGGGGCCACCCGGCACTACCGCCGGCACTACCGCCCGCAAGTCGGTTGACCGATGGCACTGCCGCCGGCACTACCGCCGGCACTACCGGGAGGCCGCATGGTCACGAAGCTGGCGGACGGGCGCGGGCAGATCACCATCAAGGGCCATGGCGTCGATGCGGAGTGGGAGGCCCTGGTCAAGGAAGCCGCCCGGCGCAACGGCATGACCGTGGCCGACTTCGTGGTGCATTTCACGCGCGAGGCGGCCCAGGCGATCCTCAAGGGGCAGTCGGCAGTACCGGCGGCAGTGCCGGCCCGGCTCGAGGACGTGGCCGACGCGTTGACCAAGCACGTGGCCGACCTAGCGCAGGAGCTGCGGACGCAGCAGGCCGAGGCGCTGGAAGGGCTGCGGCGGGACAACAGGCTGGTGCGCGTGCGGCGCTGGAGGAGGTAGCTCGCCGCGCGCAATCCACCCCCATGCGCCCCCTAGTGCCGCCGCTCTGTGCGAAATGCCACGGTTTTTCGTAAAATGCGCGCTATCGTCCGCAGTTGTACCTAGCTGCGGGAAAAAGGAAATGTCACCTGACAATGGAAAGATCCTGCTTTACCTAACAATCGGAGCGCTCATCGGCGCCGCCGTGATCTGGTTTTTCGCCTAGCTCAGCGCTCCACGAGTGACCGATGGATCGAGGCCTGCCCGGTCCATCCGTCCTCGCAGGGCGCCCCGTCTGGCACGATCTGATCGCTGGCAACGCCCAGGATGTCCGAGGCCGGCATCCCGACCGGCAGCCACACCTCGAGCTGCACGCCCGGGGTGCGGCCGACCTTGGTGCTCAGCAGGTACTTCGCCGCCAGGCTCTTGCCCAGGTTGTCGGCCCCGATCTGCCCGCCCACGATATGCGCCGGAACCGCGATGGTGCCGTGCCGCGTGATCAGCGTCCGGGCGACCAGCACGGCCTCGCAGTCGCGATGGTAGATCGCCCCGTCGCTCTCGTAGACCAGCCGCCCGTCGTCCAGGAGCACCACGCGCGGGTTGAGCGCCTCGATCGGCGGCCGGCTTTGCGCCGCGGTCTCCTGCAGCGCGTGGATGGCCTCGCGCAACGGCAGGACGCCGAGCACCGCCAGCCCGACGCCGGCCAGCACGTAGCTCAGGATCTGGAACCAGCGCGTGCGGGCGAGCGCGTTCATTCTGCCGGGCCGAGGAGCTGGACGACCCACTGGATAGCCCGGCGCAGGCCCTGACTGGTCGTCGCGCCATAGATGCTCATCACGGCCCCGGCGCCAAACAGCACCCAGACCTTGATCTCGCTCCAGTACTCGCGTCGCCATTTCGCTCGGTCCTCTGTGTCCTGCATCCTCTCGCGCACCGCTCGCGCCTCTTGGGCCAGCGTCTCGATCCGCTCCCGCAGCCGCTCCTGATCCCGCTCCAGAGTTCGCAGCCGTTCCGCCAGACCATCGAGGCTCGTCACGGGGCGTCAGGGCCGACCATGGCCGTGGTGAGCTTGATCGCCGGCACGCCGGTCGGCGTGCCGGCCGTGACGGTCGTCCCGGTTTGGTTGCCTGAGACCAGGGTCACTGTGCCGCTGTTGCGCAGAACCGTCGTGCCGGAGACTTGCGTGCTACGGGCCGGGTTGGTGTTGATCTGGTTGCCGATGCGAAGCGCCGCGATGTTGTCCCGCAGTATCGCGCGCCGGGCCGCCGGGTGGCCGCCCTTGCACTCGCCGCCGGTCGTTCTCACGACCGGACCCTTGCCGTTCTGCGCGAAGCTCGTGCAGCTTGATGGCGTGGCCGTGTCGAAAGTGCAGTTGCCCATTTCGACACGGATCAAGGCGCCGTCGTTCACGCGGTTGTTCGCGATGACGTGATCGTCGCCCAGCACCATGAGCCAGGCGCCGTCCTCGAGCCAGTTGCCTTCGATCAGGCAGTCTTTCGTGCTGCGCAAGGAGATGTAGCCATTGCCGCTGTTGGTGATGGTGTTGCGGCGGAAAATGGTATTGCCGGCTTTGATCGAGATGCCTTCGGCCTGACCGAGGGCCCCGGCGCCTTGGACGCATCGCTCAAAAAGATTGTCCTGAATGATGTGGTTGTAAGCCCGGAAGGCGTCTAGCAGCAGCGTAATGAAGGCCTCGTTGTCGCCGCTGAGCGAGTGCCCGTCGACGTGGTTGAGCTCAAACGTCAGGTTGCCCTGCGCGGTCGGCGAGGTCAGGTTGCCCCGCCAGATGGCGCCTTCGCAGTCGAAGAAGGCGTTGCGGTCGATCCGCATGCCGGTGACGGTGCCGCCGTTGAACCAGACCACGCCTTTGGTGCCGACGACGCAATTTTGAAATGTGCAGCGGGTCACCCTGACATTGGCCCCGCGGATGAAGGCCTTGCCGTCCAGCGACGGGTTGCCGCTCAGCAGCAGCCGGTGGATGCCAGTCCAGGAGCCGACGAGATCGATGGAGCCCGTGAAGGTGGCGCGGCCGGAGCCAGAGGTGGCCTCGGTGATGAAGATGGGGTTGGCCTGGGTGCCGGCCCGGTTCAGCGTGAAGGTGCCGCCGTAGGTCACGCCCCGCGCGCAGACGATATGGTCGCCGGCCTGGGCGTTGGTCAACGCGGTGCGCAGCGTGTCGGCGCTGTTGACGTTCACCGTCCGGAGCGGGGTGCCGATGCCGCTGTTACCGGGCTGCGATGGGTTGACGGTCACGGTCACGGGCGCCACCGGGCCTCCGGCGAAAGGCTCGTACTCGAATGTCGCGCTCGCGGCCTGGGCGGGCGCGCTGTCGGCCACGAAGCGCACGGCGCCGCCGGTTTGCACCGTGGCCGTCCCGGCATGCCCAGCCGTGGCCGTCGAGGTGCCGAACGCGCTGCTGCTGTTGCGCCGGACCCGGACGCTTGCGGCCTGCCCGGCCAGCGTGTCGTTGTTCAGAACCGCGATGTCGACGGCCGCGGTGCCCGTGGTGCTGGCGCTGTCGGCGACCGCAATCGGCGTGGCCGTGGCGGAGACGGTGACGGTGATGGTCGCGACCGGGCCGCCGGCCACGGGCTCGTACTGGCAGCTTGCCGTGGCCGTGGCGCTGGGCGCCGTGGTCGGCTGGTAGCGGACGCTGCCGTTGGCCAGGACGGTGAACGTCCCGGCATGCCCGGTGGCCGCGCAGCTCGAACTGAACGCGGTGGTGCTGTTGGTCCGCACGCGCACGGCCGCCGTCTGGCCGGCCAGGGCGTCATTGGCGAGCACGTTGATGTCGACGGGCGATGCGCCGCTGGTGCTGGCCGCGTCGTTGGCCGCCGTGATCTGAACCGCAGCCGAGGCCACGACGAACGCCCGGCCCGCGCTCTCCTTGCCGCTGGGGTCGCGCAGCCGATAGTCGATCGTGACCCGCCCGGCAGCCGATGCCGTGAAGCGCAGCAGGCCGCCGGTGATGCTGACGGTCCCGCTCGACGCCGAGGCGCTGCCGGCCACGATGCTCAGCGCGGCGCCCGGATTGCTGTCATAGCCCGCGGCCGCGACGTCGATGTCGACCGGCGTGCCCACCGTGGCCACCACATCAAGCGGCTGGGCGACCGGGCTCTTGTTCGCCTCGTTGACCCGGTTGGGCGACCCGTAGGCGTAGAGCCGCCGCGGGTCGACCAGAGCCGCCGTCATGCATTCCATGGCCGACTGCGGCAGCCTCTGCGAGCAGAAGCCCAAGAAGCCGAGGTCGCCGTCCCACGGGTTGATGGTGCCGCGGACCTGCCCGCCCTGCTTGAGCGCCGCCGTGACGGTCGTCGTGCCCGTGCCGGCGCCCGGTGCCGTGGCCGGAACCACGAGCGCCCCGTCGACCGCCAGCGCCGGGACCTGGCCCGATTGCCACACGCCGCAGGCCGCCTGCACCCGGCCGGGGACGTACGAGTTGTCGGGCCCGGTCAGGGCTAGGGTCGAGGTGCCGACGCGGACGACCCAGCGCAGGCGCCGGGCCGTGTCGTTCGCCGCCCAAATGTTGAGCTCGTTGACGTCGCCCGTCGCGTAGCAGCTGAAGATGTCGCGGCTCGTGCTCGAGGCGTCGCCCAGCCAGGCAGCCACGGCCGACAGGGCAGACAGCCCGTTGAGCCAGGAGACGCTGGCCGTGGAGGCAACGCTCGTGGTGCCGTTGTAGGTGCCGCCGGGGAACTCGCCGACCGTGGCCGCCGTGAGGTTGGCAGGCGTCAGGCTGCGGCTCTGGCCGCTCAGGTCGACGCCATCGCTGCCGCTGTACCATGCGAGCCAGCCGCCGGCGCGGGCGTTGCTGGCGCTCTCCTCGCTCGCCCCCAGCCCGGACTTGCCGGCGTAGAGGAAGATGCTCTGCGCGGCCGTGAACGTCCGGCTCATGTTGACCAGCGCCACGACGCGGCCGGTCGTCGCCGTGTAGCTCAGAAGCTTGTGGCCCAGCTTGACGCCGTTGGCGTCCTCAAACCGGATATCCCAGCCGCTCGAGCTGTCGACGCTGCCGCCGTTGGCCGTGGTGCGCAGCGCGTCGGCCTGGACCAGGACCGGCAGGAGGAAGGTCGAGAGCGAGCCCGAGCCGCCCGGCCAGGCCCGCAGGCGCAGCTCGATCTGCTCGACGAAGCCGTTGCTCCAGACGCCGCCGGCACCGTTGGCCGTGGTGCGGATCTTGACGCCGGTGCTGGCGAGCACGCTGATCAGGGTGCGGCTGCGGATCTTCAGCCCGGCCTGCGCCCGCGGGCTGCCGTTGGCCGCGCTGCGGATCTTGAGCGGCACGCTGGCGACCGCGATCGGCGTTGCCGTCCCGCTGGCCTCGCTGCGGATCTTGACGCCCACCAGCGCCTGCACCGGGCGTGGCTGCGGGATCGGCGGAGGAGGTTGCCCGCCGCCGACGATGAGCCACCACACCACGTCAGGTGTCCTGGTTGAAGACGGTGAAGTTGCCGACCAGGATCTGCACCGGCTGGCCCGAGACCCAGGAGAGCGGCTGCGAGAACTGACCGGAATAGTAGAAAGTGCCGCCGGACGAGGCCGAGAACACGGCATAATACTGGAATGGCCCGGCATTGGCTGCGGCGCTCGCGGTGAACTGGATAACTTCATCGTTGGTCATCGACCCGCCAGACGAGGCGGCCATCTTGTTGTCGATGCGGATGCGGGCATAGCCGCTCGTCGCGGTCTCGGTCCCGCCGGTGCCGTCGCTCTGCCAAGCCGTGGTCCCGAGTGCCAAGTACCAAGTCTGGTTGGCCACGGCCAGGTCGAGCAGCGCCCCAACCCAAGCGTCAGAAGGTCCCTGCGCCATGCCTGCTCCTACGGGTCAACGTTGGTGGTGCCTTCAGTCGAGGTCGTCGTCCGGGTCGGCGAGAAGCCGACGCAGACGGTGAAGCGCTCGCGCCAGTCGGTGCTGGTGCTGGCCTCGTTCAGGATCGTGCCCTGGACGATGTTGCGAAACTGCCCAAAGAAGAGTTGGACCGGAGCATTGCTGAACCGGACGCCTCTTCGAGCGCCTTCGATGACGAAGTTGGTGATCCAGGGCGCGGCCACGTTCTCGACGCTGATCGCGTACTCGCCGACTTCCTGCCGGCTGCTGCGGAGCGTGATGCCGTTCGCCTGCAATTCGTCGGCGTTATCGACCCAAACGGCGTTCTTCGCGAATTCCAGGATCTCGGAGCCGCTGATGTCCAGCCGCGTGAACGGCTCGGCCGAGCCGCCCTCGGCGTCCATGTCGCAGCGGATGCCGTACTCGCAATGATTGATCTGCGAATTGAACCGGATGCTGCCGATATGCAGGTCCGTGTCGTTGTCCTGGTTCTCGGCGTACAGGCCATAGTAGACGCGGCGGAAGTCCACATCCCATACTTGGCAGTTGTCGCTCGGCGCCCACACGATGACGCCGCCGCTCTCAGCCCCGTCGCAGCCGGAGACCTCGGAGCCGAAGACGCCGCAGTCGAAGCAGCCGGCCCGCCAACTCGGGTTGCCGAACGCGACCGCGAACTGGGCCGCCAGCCCGCCGCCCACGGCGCTCAGGTTGTAAACCCAGCAGTTGATTTCCCGCAGGCCGTGATAGTCGATAGCGTTATTGCGCCACGAGCGAATCACCGGCTCATCGGCCCGGCAGTCCGTGGCCGTCGAGAACGAGATCCCGTGCCGGGCGCCGATGCTGGTGAGGCGCGACACGCGGCAGCTGGTGGCCTCGCGCAGCTCGACCGAGCGGCCCTCACCGGCGGCGACGTACTTGCTGGGCCCGTGGTAGCCGTCGTTGACCGCGCACTGGTAGGAGCGGAAGATCCGGAAGGCCTGGCCGCGCGACCCGAAGTTGTCGTCGTTGGAAACCTGGCAGCCCTCGAAGTTGCACTGGTAGGCGAGCGAGGTGCGGAACGTGTCGACCCGCGTGCTGGACGGCGCCTCGATGAAGGTCACCTGGCCGTTGGCCACGCTGGCGTTCGTGCAGGGGTTGAGCCGGATGATCCGCGCCCGGTTGGCCGTCGTGAAGCCGTGGCGGACGGCCCGGTCCAACTTGATGGTGCCCGAGCCGAAGCCGACGATCTTGGCCAATTCGCTGTTGACCAGCGTCGCGCCGCCGGTGCCGTTTTGCAACGTCGTCTCATCGTCCGTCAGCCAGACGACGTTGCCGACCTCGAACGGCGCCAGCGTGTCGACCGCGATCTCAATCGGGTCGTCGCCCCGGGTGATGTTGGAGGTCAGGTAGGCGAACAGCAGCTTGCGGACGCTGCCGCCGGCCGTCAGCGCCTCGGTCGTGGCCGGCGTGACCGTCAGCGTCTCGGCATCGTCGTCGACGCCCGTCACCCGCACGCGCTCGCCGCTCGGCAGTTCGATCTGGTCATTGGCGGCAAAGGCAGAGCTGAGCGTCGAGCCTACGGGCGTGACCGGGACCACCGTTGCCCCGGCGCCCGTGGCCGTCGTGATTGTCCCGCCCGACGTCTCGCGGCCATAGTTGCCGAGCATGACGATCGAGCCGGCGGCCGAGAAGCGGAGCGGGCTGCCCCAGGCAAGCTGGATGCCGCTGCGGACCTTGAGCTCGCCCGTGATCGGCCAGTAGCCTGCCGGCGCCTTGAGGTAGACGATGGCGCCGCCGTCCTCGCTGATCTCGAGGAACTTGCTGTTCATCTCGGCCAGTTCGTCCGACCCGTCGCCGCGCAGCTGCAGGTCGTTGGCGTAGAGGACCCGGATCTCCGGAACGTCCGTCAGGTCGAGGCTGGTCTGGGAGTCGATCCGGTATGCCCCGGTGCTGAGAAGGGTCCACCGCAGGTATTTGCCGTCGCTCGGGACGATGCCCGTGGTGTCCAGGCTGTAGCTGGGTCCCAGCTCGAGCGATCGGCCTTGCCGCTCTCGCAGTGCCTGCGTCTGGTACGTGAGCCGGTCAAAGCTGCGCTCGATCTCCGCGCCGTCGAAAGCACTCTGGTTCCGGTAGCCGGCCGGCTGGACGAACGACGGGTTTCGCCGCAGCGTCACGAACTCGCCGGCCGGAACGCGCGCCGTGCTGGTCGGGTAGGTGACGACGCCGCCGCCGCGCCCGCTGTCCTGCAGCGCCACGGTGTAGAGCGCGCCGTCGATGACGGTATCCGAGCCGCCGGCCGAGCGGCGCACGAGCTGCACCTGGCTCGCCGACTGGACCGGGAAGTCGAACGACCACAGGTTGTTGCTGCCGTCGCCTTCGCGCGGTCCCGTGGTGCTCGTCTCGGTGCTGACCGTCATGCTCGCGCCCGTGCTGAGTCGGGCGGAGTGTCACCTGCCGGGGCGAGGCGTTACCAATGCGGGCGGCTAGAAGGCTGGCGCTGTCTCGCTCGGCGACAGAAGGAACCGCTGGCCGGTCTCCTGCTCCATCCGGCGTTCCATCCGGCGCAGGTAGCCCGGGTTCAGCCACTCTTGCATCGGGTAGAGGAGCAGGTAATTGGCCAGCAGGCGGATATAGAACAGGTTGATGCCCGGGACGTTGGTATAGAGTGCCCGGAACGCCTTGGCGCCCGCGTCCTCGCCGCGAATGGCCGAGGCGTAGATGTCGGCCACGCTGTCAAGCTGCCCGAACAGCGGCCCGGCCATGGTGGCGACGAAGGTGCGCCCATAGCGGTTGTGCTCGCCCAGGATGAAGTCGCCGAAGATCCCGGCGCCGCTGCCGGAGAGGAACGCGCGCTCCCAGAACCGCGGGTCGGTCGGGCTCATCGGCTCCTTGCCCCCGGCGACGTCGCGCGACATTCCGCTTATGCCGCCCATGACCGTCATGGCCAGGATGGTGGCGAACAGCGACGCATATTCGCCGTGCCGCAGCCGTTCGCCCCAGGTCCGGTTGAGCACCGCGACCGGGAAGCTCTTGAACTGTCCGACCGCGCGCAGGATCTCGCCATCAAGCGTGCCCGGCCGGCTGTTGCTCAGCAGCAGCGCCCGCTCCCGCGCGCCGGGGTTCAAGACGCCGGCGTCCATGCGGTCGGAAAAGAAGGTCTCAAGCTTGCTCAGAAGATCGTCGCGCTGCCGACGAGCCAGCCGCCGGCCGGCTGCGTCGTCCGCCTCGCCCAGGCCCAGCGCCTGCGGCACCACGTAGCGCACGCCGCTGACCTCGTGCCGCGCGTCGGCCAGCCGCGTCCAGTCCTCGGCCGTGATGCCGTAGGCCTCGACCATGCGACGGTAGTCGTCCGGCAGATCGGCGAAGCCGCGGTCAAGATAGTCGGCCATCTGCGCCGACATCATCCGCGCCAGGCCGCCCCGATGGACGTCCGTCCACCAGGAGAGGCCGTTGTACTTCATGAACTTGCCGATCATCCAGGACACGACGCCCGGGCCGCCGTCGCCCATGTCGAACCGGCCATAGACCTCGCTCGAGACGCCTTCGCTGTAGGCCGTCAGCATGTTGGCGACCCGGCGCTTTTCCGCCCGGTCAACGATACCATCGAACAGGTTGCGGATCGGCAGCGTCGCCCGGCTCACGAACGGCACCCCGTGCCGGCTGAGTTCGTTGGAGATCAAGGGCGCGTCGGAGAACGCCGAGAGCACCACGGCCCCCAGCTTGGACAGGATCTGCGTCGCCCGGGCCACGACCATGACCCGGCTCAGCCGCTGGTTGGCCGGCATGTTGGCCGTGCCGCTCACGATGTCATACAGCACGCCCGGCCGCATCAGGATCAGATCATCGCCCGTGCGCGTGCCGGCCTGCTGCGCCGCCTCGTTGAGGCTCTGCACCCAGCCCTCGTGCATCTTCTCCGGGTTGGTGCCGTAGGTCTCCATGAGCGCCACGGCCCGCGCCTTGGTCTCGATCGCCTGGCTGACGTTCTCCATGATCGTGCCGGAGCCGTAGGCTGAGTGATACTCGTACCAGCCCTCGCCGCTCTTGAAGTGCAGCGCCCGGCTCTGGCTCAGCCGCTTGGCCAGGTTGGCGGCGCCCTTGAACGGTGCGGACGAGATCAGGTCGTCCTCGCCCATCGGCTTCTGGTGCCGGCCAGCCGCCAGGTCGTTGTAGACCGCTTCATAGACGCCCTCGTGCTCCTGCTGCGTCAGCAGCCGACCGAAGGTGCGCCGCTCGTCTACCTTGGGCGCGATGTCCTGGTACCACTTCTGGAACCCGGCGTTGCGGATGCGCCGCGCGTCGTGGCTCTGGCGCACGATGTAGCCCGGCAGCCGGCGGATGTAGGCCCCGGCCCGGTTCAGGCGGCCAACCATGTTCTCCTGCATGCGGTTGATGATCCGCGCCGCGTCCAGGGCCTCACGGGAACCCGACACGCCGGGCCGGCCGCCGGTCTTGCCCAACTCCCACAGCTCTTGCGCGATCTGCCGGTCAAGCGCGCCGTGCGATACCGCCTTGACCAGATCCTTGCGCCGCAGCGCGTTGTCGAGCGAGCCCATCCAGAACCGGGCCAGGGCCGTGCCCTGCGCAAAGACGCTCCGCTTGCCGTCCTTGGCCGTAAAGCCGATCTCGCCCAGGTCCTTGTCGATCACGGCCCGGATCGGGTTCTTCTCATAGGCCGCCTGCGCCGCGAAGTTCCGCAGACGGTTCTCGCGCAGGTTGTTGATCGCCTTGTTCCGCCGCTCCAGCAGCAGCCGCTCGCGCGCCTCCTTGGCCATCTTCTGCGCGTGGCCGAACAACTCCTCCTGGACGTTGGCCCAGGGCTGCCGCTCGGCCGTGGCGCGCGCCACCGCGTCGAACTCTTCCAGGACCTCGAGGATCTGGTCGTCGCTCAATGCCTGCGCGAACGACTGCCGGATCTCCTCGAGGCAATCCTTCGTGCTCATGATCTGGCCCTTGCGATGCACGCCGCCGCGGCCTGAAAGCCGCTCTCGAGATCAAGCTCCGGCTCCGCCACCTCGGCCGCGTCGTCGGCAGCCCCCATGCCGCGCTCCGCCCGCCATTCCATCTCAGCATCCTGCGCTAGGCTCTCGGGGTTGAAGTAGCGTTCCGCGTCCTCGTCCTCGAACCGCCGCGCATCGTCGTCCAGCGCCATCCAGTCGTCCTCATCGGCCACCGGCGGAGCCATGGCCAGATCGTCGTCGGCCTGGTCCTCGAACGCCCGGTACTCGCGCAGCACGTCCGCGTCATCGGCCGACCAGACGCGCCCGCCGATGTCGTCGCGTGCCTCGACCGTGCGCCGGATCGCCTCGACCAGCTCCTCCGTAGTCTGCACCGTCGTCGGTAGCGGCGTCCCGTCCTCGGCGACGTCGATGTCGCGCCGGCCAATGTAGCCGGCCTCGGCCGCCCTTCGCGCCGCATCCTCAAGCGGCAACCCGCGCTCGCTCACCAGCGGCCCTAGGAACTGCTCGCCGCCTGCGAACCGGGTCCGGCCCCGACCCTGCGCGGTGTTACGGATGTCGTCGGCGCGAAGCTCGCCGCCCTCGTCACGCACGCCGCCGATCGAGCGGAGAAAGGTCACGATGTCCATCGGCCCTTTGCGCGTGACCTCCTTGCCGGATGGCAGCTTGATCTTGTGCGAGGGGAACGCCTCCTCAAGGAACCGCTCGGCCTCGGCCCGCCGCTCGGCCAATGGCCGCGTCCGCATGGCGTCCCGCTGCCGCTGCTGCGCTATCTGCTCCCGCGCCCGCCGCACGGCCTGGATCTCGGCCGCTCGCACCTGGTCGACCGCCTGCGCGATGTCGGCCCGGATCGGCGCCGCCTCGGCCGCTGGCATGGCCTCGTCAGCCGGAGCCCGCGCCATCACCGCCCGCACGTCGACCGGCTGGTCTGCCGCGGCCTGCGTAATCGCCAGATCCATGGCCGCACTGTGCGTCTCGACACCACGCCGCCTGATCAGGTCGACGATGGCGCCGCCGCCGGCCCGCAGCCCGGCGCCGAACACGCCGCCCATGCCGACGTTCACCAGGCTGTCGACCAGATCATAGTCGAGCTGGTCGGCCTGCGCCGCGCCCAGAATCAGCGGCTCGAGCGCCGCCGAGCCGACAGCACCCTCGACGCCGCCGGCCGCCAGCCGCGCCGGGGTCCGGCCCATCCGCGCCAGCCACGCCGCATAGCGGGCCTCGCCCACGACCGGCAGGAAGCCCAGCGCCAGCCCCACCGGGTCGGCGGCCTGGGCCAGGAGCCGGGCCGTGAAGATCGCCGCGTTGCGCCCGAGCCCGCCGGCATCGCGGGCCAGGATGTCGGAGCGGCTCTGACGCGCGTCCGCCCGCTGGGCCAGGATCTGTGCCGCCTCCTTGGTCATCCCGTCAAAGTAGCTCAGGCCCTTGCGGTAGTCGGGGGATGCCTTCCAGGCAGCCTCGTCGAGCGGGGTCACCGGCCGCCGGCCCAGGTCGACCGGCTCGACCTCGATCAGCCCGCCCGGCGTATTCAGGACCTCAGGCCGGGCCAGCGCGTCGTCCATGCGGTTGAGCCGGAGCGCAGCCCCGGTGCCGCTGTAGTCGGCCATCTCCTCGCCCGCCGCAGCGCCCAGGCTCTGCCCCAGCGACGGGCGGAGGAGATCGTAACCCGTGGCCCGCAGGGTCGGGCTGTCGTCCTGCTCGGGACCGACCAGCGGCACCCAGGGCATCAGAAACCACCGCCGAACTTCTGGATCACCGGCCGGCCCGCGGCCAGCACCGGCAGCCCGGTCTCATCCATGAGCACGAGCCCGCTTTCGTCCGGCAGGGTGGCCCATCGGCCATTGCGACGCACCTGTTCAAGATAGACTTGCGCCCGGCGCTCGGCCGGCACGTCGCCCAGCGTGCCCGGCACGGTCAGCAGGTCCGGCGTCAGCGCCGCCTTGGTGTCCTCGAGGCTCTGCAGGAACCGCCCCATCTGCGGCTCGAGCGGCTTGGGCATCCGCCAGCCGTCGCGGTAGACGTAGCGCCCGTTGGCGAAGGCTTCCGTGGCCATCCGCACCGCCTCGTCATAGCCATGCGTCCGCATCAGGGCCATGGCCGTGCGCTTGGTCACGTCCACCAGGTCGGCCTCAAGCTGCGCCCCGCCGCCGCGCGGATAGGTGGCCGACAGGGTGCCGCGCCAATCCTCAAGCTCGGCCATGACGTCGCGCTCGAGGTCCCGCTCCGTGCGGTTGGCCGTCGTGAGGTTGATCTTCAGATCCTCGGGCTTGAGCGCGAACGCCTCCCCCACCGCCGGCAGCACCGGCGCCGCCTCTGGCCGCCCGGCCAGCAGCGCCAGATACTGCGCCTGCCGGTCGAGCCCGCCCTTGCCGCCAAGCTCGCGCATCACGTCCGGGAAGGCATCGCCTGCCGCGGCCTGGATCTGCGCCAGCGTGTTGGCCTTGGCCTCGGCATCGAGCCCGGCCAGACGCGTGGTCAACTCGGCCCGCTCCTCTGGCCGCAGCAGCGCCACCGGCGCCCCCAGGAACGCCGAGGCTGCCCGCGATGCGCCCAGCCGGGCCCGCACGCTCTCCGGGTCGGTGATGTCGATCGGCGCCACCTGGACCACGCCAAGCTCGGCCGCCCGGTCAAGGCCGCGGTCGCCGTTGATGGCCTCGAGGTTGGCCCGCACGACGGTCGACGCCGCTTGCAGCCGCGCGAAGCTCTCCGGGTCCTGCGGTTGGTTGCGAAGCGTCGTCAGCTCGGCCGCCTGCTCATCCGCCGGCAGCAGCGCGAACCGCTGGCGGTAGCCCTGCACCCGCATCGCGGCGTCGAGCGCCTGGCCCACCTCAGAGCCGCCCGCCTGCCGCCGCAGATCCGCCAGCCCGGCCGGCTGCAGGCCCTTCTCAAGCATGTCGATCGCGAACGTCGCGCGCCCGCGAAGCTCCTGCATCCGCGCCGCCTGCTCGGCCTTCGCGATCGCATCCAGCCGCCGCGTCTCGGTCTCGGCCTGGTTCGCCAGCCGCACCCGGTCGCGCAACTCGAGGCCCGGGATCTCGTTCTCGCTCTGCAACAGGCCCAGCATGCCGCGCGGGTCGCGCTGCACCCGGCCCTCGAGGCTCGCCGCCGTCATGGCCGCGAACACGTCCCGCTGCATCTTCTCCTTCTGCTCGGCCGGGAGCGGCAGGCCGGCCAAGGTCTCCATGCGCGCCGCCAGCCGTGCGCCCAGCATGTCGGGGTTCGCATAGACCAGCCCTAGGTCATCCTCGAACCCGCGCACGGCCGACGCTTCCGCGGCCTTGCGCCGCTGCCGGGCCTCGAACTCCTGAGCGCCCGTCACGACCACGGCCTCGAGCCGCGAGAAACGCCGCTGCAGCACCTGACGGGCCTGCGGCGACTTCACGGCCTCAAGCTCGGCCTCCCGGTAGCGCCCGAACTCCTCGGACTGCGCCTTGGCGAACTCGCCCGGGTCGCCGCCGGCCTGCTCGGCCGCAATCTGCGCCTCGGTCTGCCGCTTCTGCCAGAACACCGACGCGGCCACGTCGCGCTCGTCGGCCTCGATCGCCGCGTTACGGTCCTCGACCGCCTGCTGGGCATCGAACAGCCGCGCGGCCCCGACGCTCAGCGCCTGCCCGGCATCGGCGATCTGCTGCCCCTGAGCCGCCCCGAAAGCGACCGGATCGGCCCGCACGTCGACGCCGCCCCGGAGCGGGGCAACCTGCGCCTGGCCTAGTCCTGCCTCGCTCGCGGTAGGGACACGGGCCATCAGCGGCTCCAGCTCATCGGGTCGGCCAGCCGCGCCATGTCCTCGGCCGCGCGCTCAGAGGCCGGGCGGCCGTTGCGCTCCAGGATCTTGATCAAGGCATCGTCGAACATGACGACGTTGCGCGTGCCGTCGCCATCGCTGCGGCTGCCGGCGTCGAGGTAGCGGATGCCGGGAACGCCGGCCTCGCGGAGTCTGCGCGTCGCCTCAGACTGCGGGCCAAGCTGGTTGTAGAATTGCCGCCCGGTCATGCGAGGAAGGCTGTCGGGCGATGCCTGATGGGGCGCCCGCCCCCCAGGACGCGCCCGCTGCGGCATCAGCGATGCCAGCCTCTCGCGAACGTTCAGCGGCTGCTCGCTCAGCGGCTTGTCCCAATCAAGCAGGTCCTCGGGGTCGACGTCGAGGTCGACAGTGTAGAGGGAGCCCGTTTGGGCCTCAAATCTCAGGCGCCCCTCGTCCGTCATGCGTCGGAAGGCGTCGTAGACTTCAGCCGCATCGCTGTCGTCAGGGCCGCTAATTCTGTCACGCAGCAAGGAATCTGCATCAATCTCGTCAAGCCACCCGGCGTCAGCCTTCGCCTCGGGGAGATAGTCCACCACCTGCCGCTCTGCAGCGTCACGGGGGCGACCGTCCAGACGGTACGCTGTACCTGACAAAGACTCCTGGTAACTCTTGGCTACGCCTTTGCTTTCGGCGAAGTACAGCCCGTGCCCGTAAGCCTGCGCGCCTTCGCCCGTGCCGATCTTGTCCATGCTGAACTTGTCGAACTCGTGCGGCGTGCCGTGATACGCCCGGATGACGCCCGCCAGGCTCGGCACCGCCGGCAGCATGCCCACGGCGGCCCCGGTGCTCTCGACGAACGCCCGCACCGCGTCGGCATAGCGCCCTTCGCGGATAGCCGGGCCGATGCCCTGTCCGATGCGGTAGCTGTCGCGGATGGCCACCGCGATTTCCGCGCCCGGCAGGTTCTCGACCGCCATCGTCGCCACGCCATCGGCGCCGCGCATGTCGTCGGCCGGGCGCTGCGGAACCTGCGGCGGGGCAGCGTCGCGGAGGCGGCGAGGTGCGGCGGGGACCTGGGGCATCAGTCGGTCGCTTTTCGCCCGCCATATGCGGTGTACCAGCTCGAGGCAAACTGCTCGCCGCCGTTCAGCAGCGTCGTCCCCGCCGCCAAGCCTGGGCTGATGCCCTTGGCCCTGGCGCGGGACATGCTGGCCTCGCTCTGGAAATTGGCCGCCTGCTGCCGGCTGGCGTAGGCCTCGCGGTCGGCGTTCTGCCTTATTACGGCGGTGTCGATGTCGCCGAGGTAGCTCGTGTCCCGCTGGATGTCCAAGGCCGACCCGGCGCCCACGTCCGCACCGGATGCGGCAATGCCCGCCCGCTGCTGGCCACGTAGCTGACTGATGTCGCGGCGCCGCGCGTCGACCTCGAGCTGCCCGCGGGCCTGGGCATCCGTGGCCTGCCGGTCGGCAAAGGTCGCGTTCTGGCCGGCAACCTGGGCATCAAACTGCGCCGCCTGCTTCTGGCCCTGCGCCTCGCGGTAGGCGCCGAAGGCCTGGACGCCGGTCCCGACAGCCTGGGTGGCGAGTAGGGCCGGAGAGGCGAAGGCGCCCATCAGGCGGCCCTATCGCTTTCAGCGTGCGCAGCGACGACCAGGGCAACAGGCGGCGGCTGCCCCATCACCCAAAGCTCGACGCTGCCGCCCGCGTTGAGTAGGGCCATCTCGGATGGCGTCGGCTCCCAGCGGGAAACGCAGCAGCCGTCAACGACCTTGACGTGAAGGTCTCGCACTTCTGGCTGCCCAGCAGGAGCCGTGAAGATGCGATTTGCCCCCTCAATGCGCAGCGGGATCATGCCGACTCCTTGTACAGGCGGGCGCGCACTGCAGCATCCTTACTTTCCAGCAGCTTCCGCAGCGCGACCGTCCGCTCCGGGTTGCGTGGCAGCGTCGACACGATGAGTTCGGCAAGCTCTCCGAACGGCCGCGATACCTCTTGGAGGTGGGCAGGAAGATGAGCGTATGCAAAAAACTGGATAATCTGGTCCATGGTCACCCTATGTCCATCGTGAAGCGCCGGAACTCGACGCCCGCTGCCGTCATCTGCGGCTCGTGGACCGTGAAGCCGAGCCAACCGAGCCACTTGACCGCGGCCCCGTGGCGCGCGTCGCAATAGCCATCTAGGACCTCGCCGCCTTCGTGCTTCATCGCCTCAACCCAGGCTCGGGACGCCGCCAGGAACCGCCGACGGTGTCGAAGCACCAAGGCAGTGGTCAAGCACCAAGCCCGGAGTGTACGGCCGTCGCACTCTGCGTTGCCAACGCCCCAAGCCGCTACGAGCCCGCCCGGCTCCTCCGCCACGTAGGCCCAGCGGCTGGCCTCGAACGAGTGCCGGACCACGGCCTCGACGTCGCCGAGTGCTGCCACCTCGGCATGGTCCTCGGGGCGGAGCGCGGCAGCCAGGGCCGCGGGGTCTAGCGGCGTGGCGCGGCGGATGCTAAGGGTCATGGCGCCGCTGAGGCGGGGGAGCAGACCCGCCCGGTAGATCGACGTAAAGCGCCGGCTTCACCGCCGGAGACGCATCTGGGCCGTAAACGCGGACGTCGGGGTAGCGCCCGGCCAGCGGCAGCAAGCGAGATGGCCTCCGTATGGCGGACGGCGCTTGCAAGGCGTGAGCAGGACGAACCAGCCGCTTGCGGTTGGCTCTCATGCCCGAGCCGGTGGAAGGCCGGCACTTCACCCACCCTGCTGATACCCCGGTAGGATCGCTGAAATTTCGATCGGTAGCGGCTGATCCTGCCGCACGCACACCTTCCCGCTGCTGTTCCACGTCCGCGTGACCGTCACCTCGACCAAGCCTGATTTGGGCCGCGACGGGTCGCCAAGCAGCTCGTCTGTCCGCTCCTTCAGCTCGCTCAGCATGGCGAACGACGGCCCGGCCTTGATGCCGCGCGTCTGGTCGACAAAAAGCTGGACGTGGCTGACGTTCTTCCTGGCGCCGAACAGGTCGCCGCCGCCGGCCAGCGATAGCGTCTCGAGGTCCATCACGTAGGGCAGGCCCACATGCACCCGGCTGGCGTCGATCCCGAGGTCCGCGATGGCGCCGCCGGTCACCGTGAACGGGCCGACCACCGAGCCATCGGCGAGGCAGGTCACCGTCTGCCCCTCGAGATGATCCAGCCCGGAGATCGACCGCACCGGCCGGCGCATGACGCCGCCGCCCAGGTACTCGCCATAGGCCCGCCCGTCGATCATGTTCTCAGGCGCGTCCCCGTCGCCCTCCTCGCGCTGCGGATCCCGAAGCTCGATCGTATCCGTGGTCACAGCCCCCGCCAGGAACCGCCGGCCGTTCAGCTCGGTCATGCCCTGGCAGGCATCGATGTCGAGCGGATTGCCCGTGATCAGGCCGTGCGCGCGCACCGTGATGACCACCGGCAGCGCCTGCGTCGCGGACTCAATCGCCAATGGCGCGTCCAGGCTCAGGCCGGCGTCGACGAAGAACGCATCCTTGATGTTCTCGATCCGCCGCGGCGCCTGCCGCTCGATGAACCGCCGCCAGGCGCCACCGATCCGCCTGCGCACGACGAAATACACCACATCCTCGCCGCCCTCGGGAATGGCGCAGACGCTCTCATAGAGCCCTTGCGTGTCGTGCCGGGCCCAGGCCGTCACCTGCTGCTCGCGCAGGTAGGACAGGCTGAGCAACGCCCCGTCATCGCAGACCGCCCACACCAGCGAGTAGGGGTGCTTGGCGTAGGTCCAGTCGGCGATGATCCGCGTCTTGGTCAGGTGCTCGGCCAGCTGCGTCAGCCGCGAGCCCGCGTAGCCGTCCTGGCCGATGTCATAGACCAGCTCCTCGACCACGCGGCCTTGCCCGTCCACGTAGAGGCAGGCGTTGCCGATCACGAGCGGCCGCACCCTGGACACGCCGTCGCGCTCCCGCTCGACCCGGAGCCCGCCCTCGAGCTGCGGCGTCAACCCACGCTCGCCACGGTCCAAAGACCAGATGCCGCCGGCCGTGAGGATCAGCAGCGAGCGCATCGGCACCAGATGGCGGATCTGGTTGACCTGCTGGCTGGCAATCCTCGCCTCGATCGCGTCGTCATCCTTCAGCGGCAGGCTCTTGCCGAAGTTGGAATAGCGGCCAGTCTGCGACAGGTGGAACGTGTCCGGCGTCTCCACCGCGCCGCCGAAGGCGAGCCGCTGCTCAAAGTAGCCGACCGCGCCCGGAAACAGGCCCTCGCCTGAGAACGGATTGCGGCCGCTCGCGGGCGTGTC
>JACCEC010340912.1_pt1 | contig 23308 bp, 48 predicted proteins | sample 7450121 | NCBI WGS metagenome assembly JACCEC01 (sample SAMN15323455, study PRJNA562643) | freshwater metagenome | isolation source: river surface water | place: USA:Blue River Watershed | collected 2017-08-18 | reverse complement strand
GGGCCGACATCTCTTCTGCAACAAGCCTGACCTACACACTGGCTGCGGCTGATGCTGGAAAATATCTGAGGTGCCGCGTGACCGCGACCAATAGTGTTGGGTCCACTATTGCCTATTCGAACATTCTCGGCCCTGTGACTTAACGAAAGGAACTAAACAATGCCCGCTATTGCCGGAAGGAAGGTTCGCATCAAGCGCGGCAGCACTGCCGTTGCGGGTGCGCGAGCCGATAGCTTCACCATCAACAACGAGCCGATTGACATCACCGAGAAGGATGACGCGGGCTGGCGCAAGTATCTTGCGGATGTTGGCGTTCGCTCCATCGATGCGGAGGTTGAGGGCATCCTTGAGGATTCCACCTTCCTCGCGCTGGCAGTCGGCACCGCTTCGTCTCTCCTTGAGTCCTACACCATCGAGCTTCTCGGCATTGGCTCGTTTACCGGGAACTTCTACCTCGCCTCGTTCGCTGTCACGGGCGAACAGGCAGACGCCACCACCTTCACGGCGTCTATTCAGTCTTCCGGCACCATCACCTTCACGGCGTCCTAACGCATGGCGGTCTTTCGGGAGATGACGATTGCATGGAAGGGGAAGGAATACACCTTCACCCCGTCCATGCGGCTGATGCGCTCGATTGAGATGGGGGATATTTCCTTCACGGACATTGCTGTTCGCACCTCGCAGGGCCGCCCGCCGATCTCGCACATCGCCTTTGTGCTGGCGAAGATGTTGCAATCGGCAGGGGCAAAGGTGACGGATGAGGATGTCTACGAGGAACTGGTGACGGGTGATCAGGAGAGCATCACCGCCTTGATCTCGCTTGTCCTCACGGCCTTCTCACCGAGTGACCCCAAGCCAAAAAATCCAGACGCCCAGACCGGAAGCCAGTCGAAGGCGAGGGCGGAGGAGACCACGGAAAACTAGACTGGGATGGAATGTACCTTTGGGCGAGGGAGTGGGGCATCCAGCCAAGCGAGTTCTGGGCGATGACCATTCCCGAGTGGTGGCTTGAGTACGAACTCAAGGCACCGAAAGACCCGAAGGAGAACTACGCCGGGAAGCTGACCCGGGCCGATGTTGAGGAACTGAAGGAACTGTTGCATGGCTCAGGTTAGCGGGATTCAGGTACGGTTTACGGGCGACACCACTGGCCTTGAACAAGCCGTGACTCGCGCGGAGAACAAGCTCGACACATTCCAGAAGGCCGCGAACGATGCGGTGCCGGGGGCCTTCGCCAGCAAGCTCCAGAACGCCAGTTACCAGATACAGGACTTCGCCTCACAGGTTGGCTCTGGCACATCCGCGATGCGGGCGGCAGGGCAGCAGCTTCCACAGTTGCTCTCCGGGTTTGGAACCTTGGGTGTTGTCCTCGGAACGGTTGCCGCTGTCGCAGTTCCGCTTGCTGCCAACTTCCTCACCAGTGCAGATGCGATGGGTTCGCTGGGCGACAGTATCCAGACCATTGCCCCTTATGCGGCGGTTGCTACGGCGGCCTTGGCCGGGTTCTACGCGCCGTCTCTGATCGCTGGCATTGGGGCGACGAGCGGGGCCATCGGGGTTGGCCTCGTCGGTGCCATCAAGGCCGTGACGGCTGCCATGATGGCGAACCCGCTTGGCCTCCTTGTCGCCGGCGTCTCTGCCGCAGCGGTGGCCATCTTCGCGTTCCGTGATGACATCAAGAACGCCATTGGCGTTGATATTCCGGCCATCATCAAGGATGCCGTCAATTTCACCATCCGGGGGTTTATGAACCTCAAGGATGTCGTAGCCATCGCCTATGAGAACTTGGGCGACATCGTTGGCGCGGCTCTCGTTGGGGTAAGCAATGTGGCGCTGCGGGCTGTCACTGGCCTCATTAACAAGGTGGTGGCGGGGATCAATCTAGCCATCGATGCAGTCAATTCACTAGCCGATTACACCGGAATAACATTGTCACGCTTCCAGGAGATGGAAGCCTTCCAGTTCGAAAACGTGTTCGCGGAAGGCGCGGCCAACGCTGGCAAGCAGATCGGTCAGGCAATGGCCGAAAATGCCGCCACTGACTACGTTGGCACGATGGCAACCCTTGCCTCGGACGCCATGTCCAAGGTGGGTAGCTACTTCTCTGGCGGGACGGCTGCGGCAGAAACTGGGACAACAGGTAGCGGTAGCGGTGACGCCAAGAAGGAACTCACCTCAGTCTCTCCGTCTCAGGAGCCGGGAACGGCTTTCACTGATCGCCTCAAGCGCATTCAGGATGAGTTCAAGACAGAGCGTGAGGTTCTGGCCGAAGAGTATGCCCTTAACCAGCAAGTGCTGGATAACGCTCTCGCCAACAAAATGATTAAGGAAGAGGAATATCGCCGACTTACCGAGCAGCTTGAGCAACAGCACCAGGACAAGCTCAAGGGCATTCGTCTCTCTGCGATACAGGAAAACCTCGGCTATGCGTCCGACTTCATGGGATCAATGGTGCAGATTGCGGAGCTTGGCGGCAAGAAGACCACCAAGATTGCCAAGGTCTTCGGCATCGCACAGGCTCTGATCTCGACCTTCCAGGGCGCGGCCAAGGCGCTGACGCTTCCGTTCCCGGCCAATATGGCGGCATATGCCAGCGTTCTCGCGCAGGGTCTGAGCGCGGTGGCGTCCATACGCAAGGTCAATGAAAATGGCGGCAGCAACGGCAGCGTTGGCGGGGCCTCTGGTGGCGCGTCCATGTCTGGCGCAAGCGGGAGCGGTGGTTCTGGCGGCGGCACAGGACCGACCACTACATTCTCATTCACGCTCGTCAATGACCCGATGGGCTTTGGCGAGAAGTTCGCCCGCCAGTTCATTGACCAACTCAACAGCACCCAGCGCAACGGCGGCCAGATCAGGGGAGTTATAGCCTAATGGCGGATGTGAAGATCACGGCTCTGACCGCGCTTACCGGAGCGAACACTGCCGTTGATGACCTCTATGTGGTGGTTGACGCCAATGTGCCGGAAACCAAGAAGCAGACGCGGGCGGAACTGTTCAAGAATATTCCGGCTGCGGAGTTCGCGGATACCCTCGTTTTCAACGAGGCCGGGGCTGACAAGGATGCCCGCTTCGAAGGCGATACGGACGCCAACCTCCTGTTTACGGATGCCTCAACAGATCGCGTAGGTGTCGGCACCAACACGCCAACGGCGAAGCTGCAAGTCAATGGCTCATTCGCTGGCCCCGTACCCGTTACCGTGACCACAGATTACACGGTGGCCGCAAACGTGCTGTTCGTCATATCAAACCGCGCTGCCACGAATACGCTGACGCTCCCCACGCCCGCCAGCAATGCGGGCCGCCTGCTGTTCGTTTCCAACATCGGCGGCGCGTTCGCCGTCAACTCGGCATCTGCAAATGTAGTACCGCGAGCTGGCGGTACGGCTGCGGCGAGCATTCTCCCGGCCTCAGACGGCGCATGGGCCATGCTTGTCTGCGATGGCACCAACTGGATCATCATGGCGAGTTCGTAATGACGATCTATACATCAAATTACACGCTAGGTAGCAACCAGCCTCTCAACCATGCGCGGATACTCTATACGCCCATCACAGGGTCAATTGTTGCAAACGGCTTAGTCGGAACTAATCCTGAGTATGCGCTCAATGACTACACATCGCAGCGGTGGAAACTGCAGCCAGGGCCTAACTCTTGGGATTTGGTAACGCCGACTAATGTGCAAGTGGATAGCGTCTTCATTGCCGCTCATAACCTCGCCGGGAAAACCATATCGATCCAAGGCTCTCCGTATGCAGACGCTATTGGCCCTGACCTCGTTACAAACGGGACGTTTACAACCAACACAAATGGATGGGTTGCGGGGAACGGTGCAACCCTCGCGGTCGATTCAGCACGGTTAAGAGTCACGAATGGTAGTTTCGGGAATGCAACTCAAACGATCCCATCTATTGTTGGGCGCACATATTTGGTGCGAGCAACAGTTACAAACGGGACGGGAACCGGGGTCATTGCTTTTGGAACACCAGCTAGCTTTGACGCATATGGCGCATTTGGTGCCGGAACAATTGAGACAACAGTAGTTGCGACAGGCACCACGCTTCAGATTACAGCGTATGTTAACTCTGCCGTAGCGGTGCAGACTGCGTTCTTTGACAACATATCCGTACAGTTGACAGACTTTCAGTCATTTCGTTTGCCTTACACTGTTCCTGACAACTCTACCTTTTGCGCCCTGTTCAATGATTTTGGAGCGCCGTTCGTTATTCGTAGGTTGCGGGTTTATGTGAACGATGGAACGGATGTAGCCATTGGCATCATTCGCGCGGGCGTGTCTTTGCAAATGCCTATCCCCATCTATGGTGGGCATCGGCCTTTGAACCTCAACCGCGTCACTGAGGCGCAACAGCAGTTCTCAGAAACGGGCCAGTGGCTGGGCCGCATCATCAAGCGCCGCGCCGTGACGAGCGCCTATGAGTGGGAATACCTCACCCCGTCCTGGTATGATGCCAATTTCGAGCCATTCGCGCAGACGCTGCCGCTGAATCCGTTCTGCATCGCTGGCAATCCGTCGAAGATCACTTCCGATGTCGGCTTCGTCTGGACTGATAAGGACGTGGAACCTGTCCAGATGGGAATACAGGCATTTCGTTCTGTGAGTCTTAACGTGACGGGCTATTACTGATGGCGACATTCGCGGCCCGCCCGATTGAGATTGTCGAGATCATACAGCCGATCTGCTCGCGCACTTTCGGCTCTTCGCCTTGTCTCGCCACGGGTGACGCATGCTGGAACACCGACGAGACATGCAAATTCCGCACGGCTCTTGATTTGTCGAAGATAATCTCACTCCGCTTCGTGGGTGATGATGTCTATGATTGGCAAGATAACAACATCAATCTGCTGGCAGAGAATGGCAACACGTTGGTTTCGGAGGCCAGCGAGCCCTTTCTGATCGATTACCTGTACCAGCCCGCGACCGACATTCCCGCGCTCATGGGATATAAGACGGCCCCCACGGTGCTAAACGTGGCCTCCGGTTCAAAAGACAAGTCGCCACTCGGCTATCGTGCCGTCTGTCAGGTCAGCATCAAGGATTTCCCTTGGAATGACGTTCTGACCGATCCGTATGTGACAACGCGGACTTATAGGCCACAGAACCAAGGCTCGTTCTGGACGAAGTGGCTTGCCCGCAACCCGTACCATGTCGGCTACACGCTGAACATATATGAAGGGCTAATCGGCCAGCCATTGAGCGCGATGACAAAGCGCGAATACGTGATCGAGAAGATTGATCGCGGCAAGGATGGCGTCTCGATCACCGCCAAGGACATTCTGCGCCGCGTCACGGATACCAACCTCACCGCGCCATATCTGAGCAAGGGAGAGTTGGCCTCAGCCATCACCAACTCGCAAACCAATATCACGGTGGCGGGGGCGCTTCTCTCCGACTACGAGGAAGCTGGATACCTTCGGATCAACTCCGAGATCATGTCCTATACTCAGGTCTACGAAACAACAGGCGGAAACCTGTATTTCTCAGGCGTGACGCGGGCCATCGCCGGGACAACGGCGGCGGCGCATAGCCAGAATGATCGTGTCCAGCGCGTGATCTACTACAACGCCAGACCCTTCAATGAAATCCTCTACGACCTCTTCGTCAACTGGGGCGGCATCCCGGCGCAGTACATAGACTTAACCGCTTGGGCCAGTGAGAAAACCACATATCGACCCGATTTCAATTTCACGACCTATATCGCGGAGCCAGCCAAGATCGATGAGCTTGCGGGCGAAGTCTGCCTTCAGGCTGTTTCAAATGTTTGGTGGGACGAGCGCGTCCAACAGATCATCATGCGGGCGGTCAGGCCGAATCCGTCGCCCTATCTCCTGACAGATGATGATGCGATTGTTGCTGGCAGCCTCTCGATCCGCGAGAAGCCGGAAGAGCGGGCCTCACAGGTTCATGTCTACTACTTGCAGCGAACCCCGGTGCAGAGCGTCACGGACAAGACCAACTATTCCCGCGTCTCCGTCTTCATCGATGTGAACAAGCAAATCCAGTACGGTGGCGAGCCTCAGATCAGGGAATTGTTCTGCCGCTTCATCCCTACGCAAGCCATCGCAAACAGCCTGAGCCAGACATATCTGAGCCGCTTCTCGGATGTGCGGCGCGAGATTGTATTTGACCTCTCTGCCAAGGATGCGGAGAGCATATGGACGGGTTCCGTTGTCACGATCCAGCATTACCTTGATGTTGATTTCACGGGTGCAGCGCGGCACGGGGAGTGGCTGATCACCTCGGCAGAAGTGGCCCGCAACGGCCTGACCTATCGCTTCACGGCGGAAGACAACGAGAAGGGCGGCGCTCTCTGGACATGGCTCACGGACGCGGGCCTTGACGGCAACGGCGTGGCCCAGCCTTGGCGCTGGCTGGACAATGACGGCAAGGACAGCCTTGGCGTCGAACAACCCTATAGGTGGCTCTGATGACAACGTGGACGAATATTTCCAATGCGGCGGTGGCGGTAGGCGGCATTCCGTCCAGCACGACTGTTACGGCCCTTCGTGACAATCCCTCCGCACTGGCCGAAAGCGCATCCGGCGCACCTGTCATTGCGAGTTCCTGGCATCCATACAACAAGGTTTCCGTGGGTGATGGTGCTGCGGGCCTGATCTATGACTCGGCGGTCAACGGAACCGTTGCGAGTGTCGTGACGCCTGATTTTGAGGATGGTTACGAGTATCGCCTGATTGGCGTGGGATTGAGCCACAATGACGTGTCAAGCCGCGAGCTGACACTTGAGTTCTATAAACAAACGTCTGCAACCTATGTGACGGTGATTTCTTTTGGTGCGAATACTTCCGCTGCTCTCTTCGGGTTTGACCTTACAATCTTGCTCCCGCGCATTGAATCCACCATGCACATGGGTGCGTTCTTTGCGTATTCTGGAAGTAGCCTCTACACCACTTCAAATGTGGTTGGCGCTTATAATGCAACATCGCAAAAGGTGCTGAGAGCGCGGGTTGATTTCTCTATCGGCAGTATCGACGCCGGGAAGGTTTGGCTTTTCCGCCGCCGCGAATATGCCTCTGTTCCGTGACGGGTCAACATTGCCAAATTCTAAACAGGCTTCAGTGAGTGTTAGAATGCCGTTAGATCAACCACCGGGAACTGGCATGGACCCGCTACAGGCTTTTATCGGGGTCAAGTCATCCCACCTCGTTGCTGGCGTGGCTGGTGGCGTTGTTCGGGCTTTCCTGTCTGGCAGTGATTGGATGACGGCCATTGCCTCTGTGGTGATCGGGAGCCTCACGGCTGGATACCTCACAACGCCTGTTTATATGGGTCTGATTCATCAGTTCCCAGCAACTGCCGATCCATCAACGGAACATGCGGTTGGTTTCCTTGTCGGGCTTACCGCGATGCTCATCTGTGAAGGTGTCCTTCGGTATGCCCGCCAGTGGTCAAAGAATCCAAAGCTTCCGGGGAACAAACCATGAACTTGAACAATGCCTCCCAGGTCAAGCTTCGCGGCGTCCATCCTGATCTTGTTCGTGTCGTGAGGCGCTGCGCCGCCGATTGGGCAGACCCTGAAACGGGCTTCATCGTCACTTGCGGGGTCAGGACGATTGAGGAGCAGCGGGTTCTCTTCGCCAAGAAGGCAACCCGCACCATGAACAGCCGACACATTCCCGGCAAGAATGATCTCTCTCACGCTGTTGATCTTGCGCCCGTGGTGCGCGGCCAAGTGCGCTGGGATTGGCCGCTTTTTCTTAAACTCGCAGACGCGATAAAGGCGGCGGCATCCGCGAAGGCCGAGAACGTGCCGATCCGCTGGGGCGGTTCCTGGTCGCTGCTGTCCAGCCTTCGGAGTCCGATCACCGCATCCATGCTTAGTAAGAGTTTCGTAGACGGCCCGCACTTCGAGCTTCCCCGCAATCTGTATCCGTAGGAGTTCCCAATGCCTCCGATGACCGCTCACAAAGCCGTTGCGGGTTTCCTCACCAGCCTTCTCGCCATCGTCGGCATGTTCGGCGTTGCCACTGATTGGGCCTCGCCGTCTATCATCGAGGCGCTGGCTGGCATCTTCGCCGCTGTCTTGACAGGAGCCGTCACCTATGTGGTTCCCAATAAGCCAAAAGGCTGATGCGCTTTGGCTGGCTGATCGGCGCGGCGTTGTTCGCGGTTGCGGCTCTTGCGGTATGGGCCAGCTTCCGTAGCCCGGAGTTCGTTGCCGCTCTCGCTGCAATCGCAATAGGAGCGGCGTGGAAGGCAGCTCTGCCGAAGATCACGGCAAGGATGCCTCCAGATGAGGAATCCGCCTGGAGGGCCGCCGTCAGGGCAGGGCGGGGCGACGAGTGGATCAAGCGCCGGATGACGCGAAACCGCCGTCAGGGATAAGGGCGCGGATGGCGGTGGCGATCTTGTGTGCGGTCAACGGATCATCGTGCGCTTCTTGCGGCTCTGCACAACGTGCAGCCTCCTCCAGCGCCACGGTGAGGGCGGTGGTGGCCATCGTGTAGCAGCTACAATTTTCTGGCTTTTGGTACAGTTCCTCACCATAAGCGCCAACCTTACCCACCACGGATTTATCGCAGCAAAGGACGTGCCGACCGTCAACAGTTAGCCCGCATCCATTGTCCTTCATTGCAGCAATTGCCACCATCTCCACCAGCGCGGCACGGCGTTCAGCGTCAGTCATTCGTCACCTGTTCCGGCGTTATGTCCAGCACGTAGACGCGACTAACAATGTCGCCAGCATTGTCGCACTCAGTCTCAGTCCACGATGGCTTCCATGCCATCAACGCAAACGCCACTATCTCCCTCACGACAGGATCACAGAACGCAATCGCTTTCTCTTCTTTCCAGCCATTAGCCAACGCAAGTCGCTTGCATCCTGCAATGACAGCTTCGTGGGGAATGTTTTCAGGACTGATCATGCGTCACCTCCCAGATCACGCGCGATCTGAGCTTCCCACGCCGCGTTACGCCGGTCCAGCTCGTCGGCCAGTTCACGCAGAATGTGGGAGTTGAAGTGCCCATTGCATCCATTTGGCCAGTAGTAGACGAACCCGTCAACATCCGTGACGAACTCGCCGCGCTCGTCTGCCATCTTTATGATGTCAGTCATGCGTCACCGTCCTTCTGCGGCAGGGGGAGGATGAGTTGAGGCACGGCCGGCCCATGCCCGCTAGGGTGAGGCCCGTACATCGTAGCCCCCGGCCACGCCGAGAGAGCGGCGGCGATGGCTAGACGCTGGTTGATGCGCCAGCCTTCACGCTCCTTTTCATAGCAGTCTTCAGGCCACTTCTTGCATGAGTGGCGGAAGTGATGCTCGTACTCGGCCTTTACAGCCGCCTCCACCACCTCATCGGGTATCTGGTCGGGACGGATCATAGTCCTTCGCCCTCCTCGCAGTCGATCATCAACTTCACACAAGCGATGCGCCCGGCCATTGGCGTGTACTTGTTCGCTGCCTCTTTTGTTAAGACGCCATCAGGATACACATTCACCCACACCTCACGCTGGATGCGGGGTTTCGCTTCGATGAGGTCATCATTTGTCTCATCAAGCTTTGACCGCCTACCAATCGCGTTCCAAATTGTTGCCATCCACCCGGCTTCTCCGAGTACAGCGCCGTGAACACTCCAGCCATTCCCCCCATCCACCGCATAGATGCGGACCTCGCGGCCATCGCGGGTGCGATACTGCTTCTTTGGGTCAATCATACATCACCTCCAATCGCGCTCGGTCTTGAGAGCTACCGCAAGATAATCGTGCGTGAAACCCATCGTGCACGTTCTCATCGCAAGCCTAATCAGCGTTCGCGTAACTGCCATTCTGATTGTAATCATGCGTCACCTCCCAGCGGCGCAGCCGCGCCTTGCGCGAGTGCGGCGCGGGCGAGCATGATGGCGTTCCAACAACACCACGCATCATACTGATGGCCGGGGCCGTAGAACTCCAGCGCCGCATTGTGGTGCGGTCCGGCTTGCGGGTGCGTCACGCCAATAATGCTGACCAAGTGGTTGCCGCCGATCATTACGGTATCCAGCGCCGCCCGCAGCCGCGCGATCTCATCTGCCTGCGCCCGCCACGCCATCCATGCGGCGGCTGCGGGGGTATCCGCCCACTCGGCGCGGAGGCTGTACGGGCCATATTCCCCGGTCCACCATGCGTCGAAGCGGGCACGTTCGTTGGTGTCAGTCATTATCCAACTCCAGCGCCTTGCAAGCCACGGCCACAGGATCGCCCTTGCCTTGGGCGATGTTCACCAGCGCCATCCGCCACCGTTCCAGCTTCGTGTCCATCTTGGCGATGTAGGCCGCCTTGTGTGCAGCCTCGACGCAGTATTGCGTGGTCTTCTGGTCGCGGGCGCAGCCACCAGCGCGAAGCCGCTCGATCTCATCCGCCGCCGCCCTCATGTGGAGAACGACATGGTGCGGTGCGTGGGCCAGTTCAAAGGCGTCCGCAGTGTCGCGGAGCCGCTGCACGGTGTCAGTCATGGGTGTCCTTTCTGGTGATGGGGTTTCTGGGTAGTACCCGGAAACGGGTGAACAGAAATGGAATAAAGAGTGAACATACGCGAACGCGCGGCACGATAAATCAATGACTTAGCTATTGCACTTATTCTGGGGGGATAGGGGTCGCTGGTTCGAATCCAGTCGCTCCGACCATTTTCAAGCCCTACTTCCCGGAAACTACCCAGAAACCCCCTCATTGGGGGTTCCTCGTTTTCGGGTTCACGAAGCCGCGCACCTTGCCCTCCAGCTTGTGATGACCATACACACGGTCGATTGTCGCAGCGTCAGCGCCCACAATCTGCCCTACCTCCCAGGTTGTCTTTCCGTCCCACAGGTGCCACGACACGCACGTATGGCGCAGGACGTGCGGCGTCACGTCATCCCCGAGCTTCGCGGCGTCCCTGACCGTGTTCCAGGCCCGTCGCATCTTGGCGATGGGCTGTCCGTCAAAACTAATGACCCATTTTCGAGCTTTTCGGCTGTCGCTTTGGCTATGTCTTCGAAGATGAGCCGCCAACCGTGTTCCAATTCTGCATGGCGGACGGCGTTTTGATGTTTCTCCTTCAGATGAACCACGGCGGTAAATAATACCGCGTTCAAGATCAATGAACCCACCGCTATGGCTAGAAGTCCATCGAAGCTTAAGAATGGCGTCATGGCGGGTTCCTGTATAAAGCCCGATCAAGATGAAGCGGGAAACGTGGCTGTAGTCGGTGAACTGCACGGCCCCATTCGCGGCCTTCCGGCCTTGCCTTGACAGGCGGCGGCAGGCCCACAGCAGGGCGGCGACCTCATGGCGTTCAAGCACCCTTGCGCGGCGTTCTCCGGGCTTGGGAAGCGTGACCTTTGGCACGGCGCTTAACGGGCTTTCCCGATGCCAGTGGTTTATTGCGCTTTGGAACGTTTTCAATTCCTGCCGCGCTGTTGAAGGTTTTATCCCACGCTGAATTGAATGCCCTTTCCCATTCGCGGCATTTTTTGATGGTGTCTTGGAAGAAGGTTGTTTCTTCGGCGGTGAAGTAGATGACAACTTCCCCGTCCGAGTTTTCAAGTATTCTCGGCATGTTGATCCTTTTACGTCGGCCAGTGACTTCTCGCCCCAGAATGCACTCAGCGCCTTGATGTGGTACCGGATTGTCTCCCGCGTCGGGCTGTCTTCTGGAAGGTCGGTGAAGTACAGCATCAAGACCTCGGCGCAGGAGATGCGGTTGAGGCTGCGTTCTCCCGTGTCTGGCCGGAAATGGTCTGCGAGGTAATCGCGCAGGGCTTGTGCTGCCCCGTCAACATCCGTTGCAGGGCGTCCAGTGCTAATTTCCGCTTCTCCGTCTCGGATATAATAGACGGCCTCCTGACCCGGCCTTTTCCTGAGATAGAGGCGCGGTCCCTTGCGCGGCCTTGGCATGTCTCCCTCCACGTCTGAATGGCCGTCTCCGTGACCATGTATTGCCGACCGATGTATTCGGCGGTGAGTTCCCCGGCGCGGATGGCGCGGCGCAGGGTCGATACGGTCGCCCCGCCATAGGGGAAGCAGCGCCGCACGGCTTCCGGCAGGGGCATCGGCGTCATGTCTGCCATTGCAGTTTCCTCTTCGGCCACTTCCACTTTCGCTTGACCCCGGCTGCAGCTTTCCGTTGTCGATCCGCTTTGGCCATCACCGGACGGTCTTCTTCGTGCGTCTTGATGCGGTGGCACTTGCCGCAAAGAACGGCGCAGTTCTCCAGCGTCGGTTCGCCGCCAAGGCCATCCGGCTTGATGTGGTCATACTCAGGGAGCCCGACGATGCGGAGGCCGCAGCCTTCGCAGTGAGGTTTCCCGTCGCGCTGGCAGCGGTCCCAGGCGGCAAGTTTCACCTTGGCTGGAAACTCCCGCCTCATCGCGGCTCCGCGAAGTTCATCACGGGCGGCACCAGCCTGTACCCGGCATCGTCGCGGTCCAGCCATCCGCGTTCGACAAGTGCCGCAACACGGGAATGGATGTTCCCCGACGTAGACGCCATGAGGTGCGCGACATGACGGAAGGACACCGCAAAGGGCCTGTCGTGCGGACGGTTCTGCACCAGCCAGCGGTAGACGTAAGCCTGTTCCGGCGTCATCGAATAGCGCGGGCGACCGTCTACGGGCTTTCCAAGCGGGTAAGCGGGGCGGGTCTTGAGGGCGACCGCGGTCATGTGCGGCCCTCCGCCTTGGCGATTGCGGCATCAGCGTCTTGAAGCTCTGGAGTGTAGTCGTTCGGGTTAATTTCAGACATGGCCACGGAAAGCCTTTTCAACGCAATCAGCAGATCAGGCGCGGCGGCAATGAGGCGGGCGTTTGCAACATCCTCTTCCCGTTTCCCGCTTTCAATTAGCGCGATTGTGCTGGGACGGCCCGCGCGATGAGCGACAACAGTGGGCTTCCCCTCGCAACCTCGATGCGCCACAACCCACCTTCCCGGTGTGTGCTTTCTCATGCGATCCTCTCGACTTTGCAACCCTTGACGCCGTTCTTCATCACGGTCCTGCACCGCACCTTAACACCGACCTTTCGGGCCAGTTCGCTCATGGAATTGGCCCGCTTATTCGGGACAAAGAAGCTGTCCCCGACCTCCATCGTCTTCCACGGGTACTTGTGCGGCCTTCCGCCAGGGTGGCGCTTGAAGTCCGTCTGTGGGCTGAAGAAATTCATGCGACCTCCCTTGTAGCGCCAGCGTTGTCAGACCTGATGCGCAAAATCGCATCCTCGCTCAAACAAGCGAGCGCCCGCTGTTCAGGTGATTTTGGGATGAGCTTTGCTCGTAGGCTTTCGGCAGCAGGCCATACGGCAACAACGTCATTAAATGTGCGGCTGCCGACTATGAGCCGCCGATAGTCTTCAATTTTCTGGTCAAGTGCTTTGCGGTGTGCATGCCTCGCCAGAACGTAAGAATTTAATGCATTAAGTGCATCGCTGCTCCATTCGTAATGAAGTTCACTGCACCCCGTATTTCTTGGGACAAGCGGCACGGCCTCACCAGTGTTAAAATGAAATACCGAGTCGGCGTTATAGTACCCACCAAATCTGATGCATGGGTCTTCGCGGGTCGCGCCATATTTCTGCATAATCGCCATATCGGCAGGTGGAAACCGCTTTTGAACTGCTTCCAAAACATAGGGCTTTGCCTTGTCATAAGCTGCATCAAGTGCAGCCTTTTCAGGAGGGCAGGAAATGTTTGCTTTCGCAAAATTAAACAGTGTTTCTCGGTCGCTCTTGTTAAGTGTCTTGTTGCTGCGCATTACGCGGCCTCCTGTGTCTCTTGAAGGGGGTCAAAGCCATAAGTCTCGGCCAGCCTTGCAGCGGCGGCATCAAAGAACCGCTTGAACTGAGCCGAATCCATGCTCGACATTGCAGCGGAATCCGGCACGTAGACGATGCCGCCATCGAGCAAGCGGATCGGCGTCACATAGCCGAGATCAAGTTTAAGGCTGCTGTGCAAGTGCTCGGCGGTAGGCCAAGCGCCCGTGGCTTCGACTACCTCATGCAGCATGACCCAATAGCGGCGAAGCTGGGGTGCGCTTCGGCGCTTCTTGATGCTGACCTCGACATCCGAATGCAATGCGTATTGGTCGAGCAGTTCGCGGGCCAGACGCGAGCGGGGCTCTAGGCCCCGCTCTGTCCGACGCAGTACAAGGGGTGACGATTCCTTCGCTCTACTGTTCATTGGACAACCATCGCCATGATCTGTTGTTAATGATGCCCCAAACGGTTGATTGAGCCAGACCAAACATCGTCGCTATTTCTTTCTGCGAAACATTTTGTAACTTTCGTAGCTTTCGTATTTCGAGAACTTTCTCTTTCGTAAGTTTTGCACAGTGCTGACGTTCTCCACGAGCAATCGTCCCATGAAGTGCTGAATCTGCTGAGTTTTCCTTATGCGTGGCCCAACGCAAATGCCGTGGGTTTACACAACCAAGGTGCCCATTCCCGCAACTATGAGCGACAATGTGCCTAGGACTTGGTGGCTCACCTTTTGACAGACGGCAAATGATCCGATGGGCGGAAACATACTTCCCACCAATGGTTGACTTCCCGTACCCTGATTTATTGCGTGGGAATGGCCAAACTAGGCATTCGTTGCCTTCATAGTCCAAGTGAGATGAAATCCATTCCTTATGGGCGTTTCGGCACGCATGTTCTATTTTTACAAACCGTGGATCGCCATGCCGCCAATGTCGTCTGTAATGCGTCTGGCACATACCCTTTGCGTATTGGACCCGATCGCACGGCTGAATGGTGCATATAGGGCGATCAGCCATCATTCACCTGCCGCCACTAGTTCATTGTATTCGGCGGGAGTGAGGTTTCCCGCCTCACGATAGGGATCAATCTCAGCTTCAAAAATCTCGTCGCGGATGTCGGCATTCGCCACTATGAGCCGCGCAGTCCAATCGGCAATCTTGCCCGCGTGAGCGTCAACGCTCGGCACATCAATTACAGTAGCTTTTGCCACTGGTTCCGCGTGAACGGCAGGCGGGGCAGGCGGTGGCGATGGAGGAGACGGAGGGGTTATCGAACGGACTACAGCGCCGCTGTCGTTCATCCGTTCAAACTCGTCAGGCTCTACGATGCCAGAGAATCCAAAAGCGTAACGCGCAGCCTGAATGGCGGCTTTGTGGCGAAGCATCCGCGCGGGCCACGTCTTCCATGTGTCCGTGTTGCGCCTGCACTCGGACATGTACTCGATGACTTCAATCGGTGCGCGGCGGTCTTTCCGGTAGACCCTGCACTTGATTGCAGTGAGGTTGCCAGACTCGTCCTTGATGTCATCAAACTCCAGCCCATCCATCTGCGGGTGCGAGTTCATGAGGTTCATCCAGCCATCAACCGAGACAATCGGCTGAATGCCGCCCGCCCGAGTGGGAAACGCAAATATTTCCTTCGTGATCGGGTTCAGGCGATAGTCCCGCGCCACCATTAGAAAGGCTGCGAACTGTTCGCGGGTGCAGTCCTTGGGAACCACAGTAGCCCGCAAGGTGGCCTCGAACGGCCTAGGTTCCATCCCAAAGCGCCCAGCCATTTCGGAAGTGATGGAGCGGGGCTGTATGGTTGCAATGTGGTTCATGCTGCGGTCCTTTCTTCCTTGACCTCGCAGCCAGGGACAGGAACCCCGGCGCGGGCAGCGCGATTAGCAAGCGTCTGGATGAGTTCCTTGACCTCTGCCGTTTCAGCAAAGTGGTTCAATGCTGCCGCGTAGTCGGTGATGATTGCGCTCTTGTGGGTGCGAAGCGCAGTCGTGCGGCCAGTTGTGCCAGCTTTCGGGCGTTCTACTTCAGGCACTGCCATCGGCATTGGGACCGGCTCATTCGCTTCAGCCGCAGCCTTACGGGCTTCCTCGTCCCGTCTCATTTTCTCAAGTGCCTCTGCGCGACGGCGGGCCTCTTCCTTCAAGAGCCATGCAGTAATGGCCTTCTTGATCTTGCTCCCCGCTTCCTCAATCTTGGTCAGGATCGGCTTGTATGCCTCGTCCACCGCCTTTGCGGCGTCCATGTGCGGTTGCTTCTTGTCTTTCCGCTCTTGCTCTTGCGCCTTGTAGAGCTTGGCAAGGCGGTCGCGGTGGTTGGCAAGGCGGTCACAATCGGTCTGCGTCTCAGCGGGCTTCGCCAGTTCGGCAAGCGCAGCATCAATGGCAGACTGGATTTCGTCGGACTCTTCAGCGCCAGGAGGCGGATTGTTAGAACCGCCGCCGATCATCACGTCGATGTCATCTGGCCAATGACCGCTTGCAACTACGCCGCGATAGACTTCTTCGGTGATCGGCGTCTTGCATGCGTGAGTCCACACGTCATCGGCGCTAACCTCAGCGCCCCAGCGCAATGCAAGTGCTTCGCCAGCATCGTTAAACCAAATCGCAATCGGGTCATCCTTGCCCGCCTTCTTATTGCGGGCGCGATAGAAACCAGCCTGCGGGTCGCCATCGTGAACGGGGCCGAAGGTGCCTGCCAGCGCATTGCGCCAATAGCTATATCTGTCCATGATCAATCTCACTGAGGAATGGGGGTGAACGCGGCCCAGAGACAGGCCAGCGCGAATGTGTAAGCGGGAAGGCCAAGAACCAGAGCGAAGCGAATGGTCATCACTCATCCTCCGGATGGACGAGCTTGACGCCATACCTGAGTTGCTTGTCTGTCGTGGTGTAATAGCAATCGACTTCAAGGTCGTGCCCGTCCTCAAGGCCAGCAAAAATGCTGGCGTCTTCGAGGAGTTCGTTGCGGGCATTCACCGCATCCCTGTGCGTCAAAAGGCCAGAGGCAATCCAGTAGTCAGCCATCACGCGGCCTCCGTCTCGGAGGTGGCTTCCGTCTGGCGCGTCCGCACCAGAACGTAGCCAAGCGCGTTGGCGGCTTCGATCAGGCTTTCGACCCCAAGGCCGAGCCAAATGTTATCAGTCTTACGATCCATCTCACGGGCAGCGGCCATCGCAAGATGGCGGGCAGCGTGGGACGCCTTGATGCTGGCGGCGTGAATGTCGGCCATCTTACAGCACCGCCGCGCGATAGTCGGCCCGCAGACCTTCGTTGAAATAGGCAAGCTCACCTTCGGCGTGGAGGTGTTCGCAAAGCGCCTCTTCCAGCTTGTCCTTGTCTACGTATGCAATGAGGGCAGGGCGCAGGACATCCGGGCACCAGTGCTCCGCAACCTTCTTGCGGCTCCACTCCCTGTCCATGTCATTCCAAACAGACTGATACTTGTCGAACCGGAAATCCCGAATGTTCCAATCAATCAGGTCGCCGTCTTCAACCGTGTATTCGACCTCGGCCACCGCCTCGGCGCAGAACAGGAAAATGCCGCCGACTTCCGGCTCAATCGTCACTTCGATGTAGGCTGTTCCCATGTCGGTCTCCCTTGGTGATGGGGAGAGAGTAAGCGGGAAATTTCCCGTCGTCAACCGAAAACGGGAAATATCCCGATTTTGTATTCACCGCCTGATGGCTCAAACACATCGCTCAAGGCCCTTCACTGGTGGGTTGTCTATGTGCAATATTGAGCACATCAGAAGACGGGAGGGTCATTGTGGTAAGGATTGGTTTGTTGGCAGTCGCCGCTGTCGCTGTCACCATAGGAGCGGCTGAAACCGAAGCTCAGACAGTGGTCGACGCTAGGGGGAAATATGTCGGTGAGGTCTATGGGCCGTACGATAATTTCGGCGTAAGTCTCATATCTCGACGCATTAACAATTCTATTGTTGTTTATTTTCAAGGCTCTAAGGCGGGGTTCCGCAAGAATATGGTAGGGCTTGAATATTATTACACAACGCCAGACTGCACCGGAGCACGCTATGTATTCGCTTCGTCCGACGCTCTTATTGATGAAGCGCGGTTCGTGCCGGCAGACCCAACCGCTTCCCCGTCAATCAGCGGAAAGTTCATCGTTCCGGGGCTACCAGCGGTCAGCTTGATATTGGCGTCATCGAATAGTCCGGCGACAGATCCGCCCTTGCAGTGCCAACAACTAGATCCGCCGGAACAACAGCTCGTCCGCCCTGTAATGGAGCTAGACACAAGTACTTGGAACCTGAAGCTACCGCTCAGGATCAAGTGATCATGCGGGGCGTCTCAGGACCGTCGTTGTTGCCACTTGTTCCAAAGCTTCGCCTAGGCGAAGCTTGAGCAGGTCAAAACCTCTCCGGCTTGCCAGTAAGGCAACCGCCGGGATGAACAATAGAGAGAGTTCCACGGCAAAGATAAGGGCCACGACGGGGTTGGCTGCGCTAAAGCATACCAACTCCATGTCCATGATCTCGGCGTAGCGTCGATCTTTCGCGAGGTCCAGCAGCTCGCGGTCGCGATCAGTTTCGTTCCGCCACGGAGGGACAAAGGCAAGACCGAGCAATACGAATGGCGCAACCAAGACCAAGGCCACCATGGGCCAGGGGCTGCCATTCATGGCGAGGCTGAACTCGACATGGCGGCGTTGGAGCGGAGACAGCTTCCCATCAGCCAGCAGACTACGCCCCAGCTTCTCAATCTTAAGGCGCTTGGGGTGGGTGATGCGGAGCAGGGCGCGAGCAATCACCGGGTACACGACGCCGAGGCCGATCATAACCCAGATAGGAAGCGGTATATTGCTGAAATCAATCATTTTTTCCTCTTCCTCCTTTCCGTCTGAAGTTCGGCGTCTGCTCTTGCCTCATCCGCACCATACATCAGGAAATCGTAGATACAGTAGAATAATAGCCCAATGATGACGAGGGTAGGGTGGTTCGCCAGCCATTGCCGAGCGTTCTCATCGACGGCAAAGACCCAAGCGAAGAACTGCGCGATCATGCCGCCAGTTGCTATTCTTACGAGAACTCGGGCGACAAAACGCGATAACAATTTCAACGTGCATCGCTCATTGGCTTTACATCTTGCTGACGCGGCCAGACACCCTGCCAACTATCCTGATGTCATCCAGCCGCAACGTGTAGGCTTCATGGTTCTTGTTGTCAGAGATGATGCGGATCTCGGGCGGGTCTGAGCGGCGCACAAGTTGCAGCCGCTTGACCATTGGCCCGTCACCTTCCTCGATCACGTAGATGCCGTCAGGCGTGGGGCGATTGTGGGAGGTGTCGATAATCACGCGGTCGCCGGATTCTAGGGTAGGGGACATGCTGTCTCCCACAACCTCAAGCACCATCATTCCGCCTGGCTGCAGGCGCAGCTCGTGACGTAGGAAGGTGGATGGGAAGACCCATTCCGCAGTGACTTTGTGGCCCACGTAGCTCTCACCTCTTTTGAGGGTGACTACTGCGTGTTCTCCGACATTCCCGTTTCCCGCGCCAGCCCTCGCGTCGATTTCTGGCACCGCATCGGGAAGTTTTCCTAAATAATTTTCGATACTGCTCGCGGCGATTGTTTCTTCGCGCTCACTGCTGGGCAATCCAGCTGCGACGTCTTCAGAAGAGACGTGTTCTGCCTCGCCAGTTATCAGCCAGTTCAAATCGCATTGAAGTATGCGTGCCAACACTGCGGCATTGTCGGTTGAGATGGATTTTTTAGAGCCTCGAAGAACGTCCCGAACGTAATCTGGCCCAAGGCCTGCTTCGCGCGCAACAACAGCAGGCTTCAAGCCTAGAGCGTCTAAACGACTTCGGATTCGTTCTGCGAGTGACATTTAGGGTTTTTACCCGAAGGGCCTCACTCTGAGCGACCGGGAAGAATCCCGATAATGGATTGACAGACGGGAAATTTCCCGGCTACAGTCATTTCATGATGACACTCAAAGAGCAGTTGCTTCACGTTGCCTATGTCTACGCCGGGGCAATTGGCAGCAAAGGGAAGAACGGTCAGCCATCGCTCTCTGGCCCATCAATGCGGGTCTTTGGAGACGGGAAGACGTTCCGCAGGATTTCGGCTGGTGGAGACCTAACCACTGGCAACTTTGAACGCGCCATGCGCTGGTTCTCCGAGAACTGGCCAGAAGGTGCCGAGTGGCCGATCAACATCAAGCGCCCTGTCAACGACATGCGTAACGACATCTTCGGAGACGCCGCGTGAAGTTATCCATCTCTATTCGGCGCGGTCTGTTCCGCCTCCAGCGATTCTGGGTTCACGCTCCACGGAACGATGATCTCGCTTGCGCAAGAGGGGCAGGCCCACACGTTGGATCGATTATCCTTCGTCCGCCCTTTGGCCTGAAGTATCGATTTGTGCCGGTCGTTGTAGCATTTTACGCAAAGCCAATGCGGTGGTTCTTCGCGGTTCACCGATGGCTTGGCGACATAGGCAAACGCTCCGGTTCTGACAGCCTTGAGATGATATGCCTCCTTGCTGCGGTCCCATTCCTTCATGCGGGCCACTTCTGCTTCAAGCGTGCGTACACGATCCAGCAATTCTATCTGGCTGAGCTGGGCCGCAAGTGCGCCTTGTTGGGCGGAAAGGATTACTCCGTTCAGTTCTCGAACCTTGTCCTCAACAACCCTAGCGTCACGCAGACCTATCAAAGCTGTTCCGATTTCGCCCGCAGTCTTCAGCGAGCCCAAGAGTGCGGTGGCCTGCCCGATGTCGATCATTTAGACGCCCTCCGCAAATGGAGGCGTCATGATTGATATTCTGAAAAAGGTCTTCATCGTCCGTCCTCCGGTTGACCGTCATGATCTTGCTTCTGCCTTCGAGGCGTTGGCAAGTGTGGACGGATGGCAACAGGTTTTCGAGGCGGTAGATCAGGAGACCGGGGAGCCCGCGCTTGTTGTGGTTGAGGCCGCGCCTGAGAAGGACGCCGCCTGATGCTTTCCTCCTCCGCCCGCTGCTCCTCCCACAGTCTCTCCAGGCAGCAAGCGCACGCACACACGCGCCATGGCGGCAACTTGGCCCCGGCCAACACCCAGAGCCGGGGCCACTCTTCATTCTTCGGTCAGACGCCGCATGATTTCGGCGCTGATCACGCCAATCGTCACGAATCCGGGGCCTCCCTCCCGGCGCGTGGGGCGGGCGCGGCGATGGATAGGCGGTCTCCGTCCGCCGAGTCGCGCCCGTTTCTTCCATTCGTACAGATCAATCACGTTGCTCATGCCGTTCTCCTTTCTGGAGCCAAGGCTACCGGGAACGGCTTTGCGCGTGTGCAAATTCGATTTGCGCCATGAGCGCCGCTGTCACTGAGGCCAAACGCCTCGCCAATGAACTGATCCGTTTTGAAAGCCGGGGGGCAGGCGACACGGAGAACGCGATGAGGAGACTAGCAAATCGCTACGGCTTGTCGTGGCGGGTGTTTTGGAGCCTTCGCTATCGTCCACAGAAGGACTTGTCAGTGGGAGTTTTTGAGAAGCTGCGTGAAGCCCACGCAGCCGAGTGCAAGCGGCAGCTAGAGAGGATGGCCCATGAACTACAAATCGCCCATCTCAAGGGCGTGCATGTTCAAGATTTGGAAGATCAGGTTTCAGCTTTACGTGGTGAGCTTGAGACTTGCTTGGCGCAGCATCGTGAGCGGAAGGATTGACAGATGAGGTGGCGTCTCTCCGTGATGTTCCTTCACATTCAGATTTGGTGGCTTCGCAAGCGGATTGCCTGGAAGCAGGGGAGGGTGTGATGCAGACTGACCTTCTGTCATGGGTGCCGCCCGTGATCTACGGCGAACGCGATGGCGAGACTTACGACCGCGCCCGCGGCGGCAAGCGTCTCAACGCCCAAGCGGCGGATGTGTTCCGTCTGATGCAGGATGGCAAGTGGCGCACGCTGGCGGACATTTCCGCCGCTACGGGCCACCCGGAAGCATCTGTGTCGGCTCGTTTACGAGATCTTCGCAAGGTTGGCTACCAAGTGGCGCGTGAGCATGTCAGCCGTGGCCTCTGGCAATACCGTGTGACGGGGGCGGCATGATCGATATTAACAAGAAGTATCGAACCCGCGATGGCCGCGAGGTCCGCCTCTATGCGGTGGATGTGGAAGACGAGGATTATCAGGTACACGGAGCCATCAGGAATGGGTCAGGGTGGCTTATCGCGTCTTGGAAGGCGAACGGCGGGTATGTTGGCGGTGGCACAGAAGATGGCTATGACCTCATCGAAGTGCGCCCCCGCATCATGCGTGAGGCGTGGGCAAATGTGTATCCTGACAGCATCAGCGGCTCATTTCATCGCTCACGAGAAGACGCCTATAAGTATCGATTTGACGGCTGCCTCGCCTGCGTGAAGGTCGTGATCGACTGCGAGGAGGGCGAAGGGCTATGATCGAGCTTCCCTTCCCGCCCCCGGCCCTGTCGCCCAACGCCCGGAAGCACTGGGCCGCCAAGGCCCGCGCTTTCAAGAGCTACAAGACGCAGTGCTACATGGTGCTGTCGCAGTTCCGCAAGGCGCTGGCGGGCCGGGACAGCTTTGAACTGCGGTTCTGCCCGCCTGATCGGCACCGCAGGGACGTAGATAATATGCTGGCAGCGGCAAAGGGCCTCATCGATGCCCTATCCGAAGTCTGCGGCGTCGATGACAGCAAGTTTAATCTGAAGATTGCCAAGGGCAAACCCGTAAAGGGCGGCGTTGTGGTGGTTGTATGAGGGTGCTTGTCGCATGCGAGTTCAGCGGTGTCGTGCGCCGCGCCTTCCGGGTGCTGGGCCACAATGCTTGGTCCTGCGATCTGCTCCCGGCTGAAGACGGAAGCCCACACCACTTTCGGAACGATGTGCGGCGCGTTATCGATTTTGATTGGGACATCCTCATCGCGCACCCACCCTGTACCCATCTGGCGGTCAGTGGCGCACGCTGGTTCAAGGATAAGCAGCAGGAACAGGTCGAAGCTCTCGACTTCGTGAGGGAGCTTCTCGACGCGCCCATTCCCCACATCGCACTTGAAAACCCGATCTCCATCATCAGCAGCCACATCCGCAAGCCTGACCAGATCATCCAGCCCTGGATGTTTGGCCACGGCGAGACCAAGGCCACCTGTCTGTGGCTGAAAAACCTTCCGAAACTGGTGCCGACGAACATCGTGGATGGCAGGGAAGCGCGGGTCCACAAGATGCCCCCCGGACCCGACAGGTGGAAAGAGCGTTCGCGCACGTTCGAAGGGATCGCGGCAGCAATGGCCGCTCAGTGGGGCGCTTACGTTGCCGACCAGATGAAGGTGGCTGCATGAGCATTCGCCGCCACAATGCCAAGCGTGACGCCAACGAGCCGCTCATCATCGCTGCCTTTGAAGCGATGGGGTGCCTCGTTCAACGGATAGACACCCCGGTTGATCTGCTCGTCTACAACGTCCGGTCTGGTTCCATCCTCTTGGTCGAGGTGAAGACCAAGCGGGGCAAGCTCACCGAGCAACAGGCCCGCTTTGCTCAGTATTGGCCGATCTACGTTGTGAAGACGCCAGAAGACGCCATCGGCCTCGTTCAGAAGAGGGCAGCATGAG
>JACCEC011150690.1_pt1 | contig 23349 bp, 32 predicted proteins | sample 7450121 | NCBI WGS metagenome assembly JACCEC01 (sample SAMN15323455, study PRJNA562643) | freshwater metagenome | isolation source: river surface water | place: USA:Blue River Watershed | collected 2017-08-18 | reverse complement strand
TATATTTAAAACCACCGCTTTGTTTTCCTTGATTTTCGTATAGTAATTTAAATTCTTTATTATACAAATAAAAGTCTTCCTGTCTGGCTTGAAGAAATTTTCACGCTGATTTTGCCACTTTATTTTTTTTTTTTTGCTACTCAATTTCACGGACTTCTTTCAGGTTGTACTGTTTTAGCTCTACCACCATTAGGGTGATCTACAGGGTTCATAGCAACACCTCTAACATTTATTTTTTTTTTTTTATGAAAACCGAAACCGTACTTCCCTTCTGTTAGTGTATTAATCCTAAAGTTTTGATTTTTTCCAATATAAGCTTTACATGTCTTGTTTAGCAAAATTTCTTGTTTAGAAGGTAAAATAATTAATATTAATTTTTTTTTTGTTTTTTTTGTTTTTTTTATTCTACAAAATGTACCAGCTGATTTCGCATAAGTTATTTTTTGATTTAATAAATTTGTAATATTACAAAAATTAACACTATAAGGTATCATGTGTAAGTAACAAAACAACCCTTTAAAGAAAAAAACTTTTGGAAAGTATTTAAATACATCTAAACTAAAAATAGTTTTACCGATATTTAAATTTTCAATTCCAGGAATTACGTAATTTATATTAAACCGAGTTTGACAGTAAATAAATTTTTTATAAGGTTTAAAATCATAAAAAAAGGTTTTACATGTTATATTAGTTTTTTTAAAAATAGAATGATTAATACTAACTAATTTGGAATTATAAAGTTTTTTTTTTCGTTTTATTAAATTTTTAGTAATTAAAAATTTTTTATAATTTTTATTCTTTAAAAAAATAAATGTATTATCTATTATATTTAAGTTAGTTCTATGTCTAAAAGAAGGTATAATTTTTTTAAACTTTTTTATTAAAATCAATTATTTTAGACTGTAAAGTTATTTTTTTATCATAACTAAACGTAAACAATTCTTGTTTTTTTTCAAATGAACCTCCCAGGAGACAGTGTTTTTTTTGACTATACCATAAACGCTTATTAATTAAATATTTTTTTAATAAAATTCTACCTCTGTAAAAAGTTCAATGAGCGTATCGTCTTTTTCTATCTGTTTTACGAACTTTTCTTCAGCGACGTATCTTACATATTCTTTTTATTTCTATACAATTATCAAGCGCAAATCCCCCAAAACCCATTAAATCGAATTTTTTTCTTCTTAACACTTAATGAGTATTATTTATAGTTATAATTTAAAATAACTTGTTGAAGTTTTAAAACACCAAAAAATAAAGACTCAGCAACTGGAGGGCATCCTGGAATATACATATCAACGGGTATTATTTTATTACAACCTTTAACAACAGTAACAGCGCTATTGTAATAACCACCTCCATTAGCACAACTTCCCATAGAAATAACTCATTTAGGTCCTGACATTTGTTCGTAAATTTTTTTTAAAGCAGGGGCCATTTTTAAGGTCAACGTACCAGCTACTATCATCAAATCTGCTTGTCTTGGAGAAGCTCTAAAAATAATACCAAATCTATCAAAATCGTAACGACTAACCGTAGCGTGCATCATTTCAACAGCACAACAAGCTAAACCAAAAGTTAGTGGGTAGAAAGAACCGTGTCTTGCTCAATTTACTAGTATATTAGTTTTTAGTTTTAAAATATTTATTAATTTCATTTAACTTAAATTTCTTAATTTTCGTCTAATATGAGTTTTTAGTGAAGGGTCTCGTTTTAAACCATAAATCGATCTTCGTCTTTTTACATGAGATAGAGGGGCAAAATCATATACACCTCTAATACAAGTATAATTTACTACAGGTAAGTCTCTAGCCGCGTTACCGTTGATTAAAACTTTAGAAAATTTTCTTAAATTATGACCAGATCCAGGTATATGTGCTAATGCTCTTTTTTTTGTAGATAGTCTTAGTTTTACAGCAGGTCTTCTAGCTGAGTTAGGTTTTCTTGGTGTAACTATTCTTAACCTTAAAACTACACCTTTTTTTTGCGGTCCTAAATTTAACTTAGGTTTTTTATTTCTAGAAACTCTTTTATAAAATGTAAAATATCTTTGATTTAATGTTGCCAAGTATTTATTAATTATATAAAATTTTTATTATATAATAAAAAAAAAAAAAAAAAAAAATAGAAAAAAAAATAATAAAACAAAAAAAGGTTATAAAAAAAATGTTTGATAAATTTATTGGGGTTTTTTTAGAATTTTTTTGAAATTGAAATTCGTAATTTAAATTTCTATTTAAAAAAAATTGAATATAAAATAGCATGTTAAGGAAAAAAATAAGAAAAATTAAAAAAACAGAAAAAATATTTAACTTAAAAAATAAATTTATTATTAAGTTTATTTTTACAAAAAATAAAAAAAACGGAGGTAATCCTGTTAAAGATAAAAATAATATATAAAATAATATCTTAAGTTTGGAGAATTTATTAATATAAAAATTTAAATAAGAAATTGAGTTGTTTAATACTCCAGTTGACAAATGTTTTGTTACTAAGTATTGAATGTTAATTAGAGTTAATAAATAAACTATTATATAAAAATTTAAATAAATTGTCATATTTTTTTTTTAATAAAAAATTTGCATAGTACACCCAACACTTCCAGTTTTTGTTCAAACATCTCATTTATTTATATTAATACTTAATAATTTATTACTTAAAGAATAATATCCTTTTTTATAAAACATGGTTCTTTTTCTAGCATTACCTCCTTTTGCCAGTTTACCTTTAAAGATAAGTTTTACACCTTTTATATGTAGTATGCTAAAGTTTGGCACAATATATTTAGTTAAAATTCTAAAAAAAAATAAAAAATAACCTTTATGCTTTTTAAAGTGAACTGTATCTAATTTTTTTTTCATAAATTTACAAATATTCTTGGAGTTTTTTAATCAAACGTTTAAAACAAAGAGATGCGCAACTTCGTTAAAATATTTTACACCAAATTGTTTATAACTAAGATGTTTCACTTTAAACATTAAATGTTTAGTTATCTTAGGTGGTAACGAGTTTAAGGCGTTTATATTTTTTTCCTTTAAATGTATTTTAAATATATTTTGAAGATAATTAATAGTAAAAAATTGATAATGCATAAAAGCTTTATAGTGATATGTGTTATCAATTTTTATAAAAAAAATTTCAAATTTAACAAATGAGTGAATTTTTATTGTGCTTTCTTTAGAATAGTTACGAATAAAATAGTTTTTTTTAGTATCAATATCGCAACAATTGTGGGTAATAAATAATAGTAAATAAGGATTTATTTGTTTTATCATATATCATTTAAAAAATTAAATTTAAAATTATTAATTGATTAAAAAAAAAAACACTTATAAAAACAAAAAATTTTCAATTTAATAATATCAACTGGTCGATTCTATATCGAGGTAAAGTACCTCTTATTAATATAGCCAAAACTACTATAAGCATACTTTTTATAAACACATAATTATAAAAAGAAGATAACTGCACCAATTAAAACAGCTAAAAAAACAAATGTTTCAATTAAAGCAAAAGCCATTAAAGATGTGTTGAATAAATTTTCAGCTTCTTCAGGGTTTCTTGCTGCTCCTACGTTATATCCTGCAAATAATACTCCAGTTCCAATAGCAGCTCCAGATAAAGTTACTGAGATTAATCCAAGAGCGATAAATTTAGATGCGGTAATAGCTAACAACCAGTCAATTTATATTTATAATTAACCTTGTAATTTCATTAATTTATGCTTATATATTCTGTATTTTACTTTTATAACAGAATTCATTTTGTCTTGTGTTAAATAATGGAATAATGGGTTATATAGAGATGTGGACATGTTTTTTTTTTTTCTTTTGCATCTTAATAAAATCACATATTTAATAAAATTAATACACAATAAAACTCTTTTTATTCCAGTCACAAATATTAAATTAATATTATTTTTAGTTTTTTTTTTTTTTTTTATTTTTCTAGTTTTAGCGGAATACATACAATCTAATTGATTATACTTTCACAAAAGAACTCTGTCTAGATCTCTGAAAGAGTGATATTTATTATAAAAAAATAAAAAATTACTTAAGGATGGTATTTGATTAAAACTAGATCGAAGCATGTCTCTGTAATAAAAATGTTTTAAGGTTTTATAAACTTTTAAAAAATGTCCACGTTTCATCATTCTATTAGCTAATGCGTAGGAAGGGGAGTGTTTTAAATTTAAAAAATCATATTTTTTTTTAAAACACATTTTATGTTTAAAAGATTCTCGCATTTCAGCTATATCATTTACACAGAATGAGTATTTTTTTATTTTTATTAAACATCTCAATTATTAATTAAAAAATTTAAAATAATTAAATTATTAATAGAAAACCCACTATAAAAGAAAAAATCATAAAAATTACTAACTTTTAATTTTTGTAAAAAAAAAAAAAAACTAATAATATTAATAAATTTAGAAATTTGTAATTATTTAGTATTATAAAAATAATATTTTGATTAAAAAAAAAAACCATAAATACATAATTTATGTAAATAGTTACTACAGAAAAAAAAATCACATTTTCGATACTTAAATATTTATAAATTTCTATTTTTAAAAAATGAAAACCTGGCAGACTTACTTTTAAACAAAAACTAATAATCAGTAAGTAAATTTGTCAATGAGAGTTAACGTCAATAACATAATTTAATTCTACAAAATTTACAGTACCGTAAAAAGATACAACAAAAGATGTACCTACTAAAAAAGTAATAGAGGTAAAAAAATTATTTAATAAATATAATAATAAGAGATTTTTAAATTGTATTAAAAATAATTTATTACTATTTTTTGTATTTAAAAAAAAAAAAAAATAAACAACACTGTATAATTCGATAAATAAAAAAAATACTAAATAGTTGTTAATAAATAAAAAAATAAATAAAAAAATAATTAAATTAAAATTTATAAAATTAATGTTATGGTTATAAAATTTTTGTAAAACAATACTAAATATTAAATAAACTACAATATAAGACATAATGTGGTTATCGATAAATTCTATTTTCAGTGTTAATAGAAAAAAACACATTCAAAGAATAATAAAAGTATAGATATTATCTTTAAATAAATAATTTGTTATTTTTTTAGTGCAATTACTATTAAAAAGTTTTAGATTTTTAAAAATAGTAAAGTAAACAATATTATGTAAAAATTCACAATAAATATAACTAACAATAAATAAAATGTTTCAAAAAAAAAAATTACTGCTTATCACTTTATTACAACTTTTTCATTAAAAGTTTAAAATTTTTTTTTTTTAAAATAATATTTTTAGAGTAGTTTATCTTTACTAAATGTTTTTTTAGTAAATTTAAAAAAGTAATTTTATCTTCTGAATAATTTATTTTTAAATTCTTATAGAACATACCCAGCTTTTAAACTTGTCACTCTAATGAGTTATATATTAAATCAAATATTAAGGTAAATATAAGTAATAATAAAAAAAGTAACAAAATCATAACAGATGAGAAATTTAATACACTTACATTTAAACCTACAGGTATTAAAAGTAAAAATTCTCCATCGTAAATTAAAATAAATAATACGATAAGAATAAAATTTATATTGTATTGAATTTTTATATTTGTGAGAGACTTAAATCCACACTCATAAAAATTTAATTTATAATTAAAATTATAATTACTATAGAAATATTTAAAAAGAAAGGTTAATAATCAAAATATAAAAGAAAAAACAATAGCATTTATAATTACTAATCCAACAGAGCTGCTTATCACTTTATTATCACTTTATTTTTATTTTAGAAGAAACCTTTATAGAGCTTATTCTGTATAATATATGAGCCTTGTGAAACTCATTTAAAATATTAAACAAATATTGTTCATTTTTTATAAAAATTCTAGTATGTAAAATTAAATTTAAATTAAAAAAAAATTTATGAAAATTTTTAAAAGATAAAACACGGCGTTTTCCAATATTGAAATGTTTTGGGGCTCTTAAAAATACTAATGTGTGTTTAGTTTGGTTTTTATTTAATTTTTTTGTTAAATTATTTCCACGAATGCACAATTTATATAGGTTGTTAAATTTATTAATTTTATACAATCTTTACATATAATCTTTTATGAGAAATATAAGAATTAATATTCATTTTTAATTTTAAATATTTAACAACATTTCTTACAAAAAATAAAGAATATCTTTTAAGAAGTATAAGAGGTTTGTTGGGTTTAACTATAGATACAACACGAACATATAAACCAACTCCAGAACCCATACGAGAGTTTTTAGACTTCATAGTTAATAAAAAATTAGGCTTAACCATTAATCAGTATCTTTTTTTTCTTTTTAAAGTTTTTCTTTTTTTTTCTTTTTTAACGTATTTTTTTCTAAATATTTTTTTAAAAACTTTTAAATAAATAAACTCAAAACGAAATTGGCTTAAAGAGTATATTCCGTGTGGTAATATAAAACCGTGTTCATACGTAAAAACACGTTTTTTTCTTCTTTTAAAAATATGATTTTTTTCTATTAAAAAATTTAAATTCAAATTTTACTAATTTAGACCTGTTTTTTGTGTTTATAAAAATAACAATCTTATCACTTGATATTTAGTTTAATACTAAAAATAATTTACAATACTTTGAGTAAAACTTTTAGATTTAAAACTTTTTACTAAAACATTATTAATAAACTTATTATTTTCTAGTAATTTTTCTCCAATATAAATAGTTTTTTTAAACTTATTTAAAAAGGATACCCTAAACTGATGTTTGAAAAAAATATTATTGTTAAAAATAGTAAGCGTTTGAAAATTATAATAATAAACAAAATAGTTTATAGAATAGTTACAGTAAATTATAGTGAAAATAAAAAAAAGAATATGAGTTATTTGATTACTATAATCATAAATACTTAACAAATAAAAAGATGTAAACAATAGTAATATAATAAAAAAAAAAGAAAAAAATATTAAATAAATATTACCTAAAATACTACAAAAAATACTAAGAATCAAAATTATAAAAATATAAAAATATAAATTAAACTTAGAAAGTTGTTTTTTATAAATAATCTTTTCAACAAAAAATGTATTATTTAGTAGTATAAAAATTTTTAATAACATAAAGTATCGATCATAATCTGTTAAAGATTTAAAAAAATTATGTTTTGTGTAAAGAAAACCCAATCTTAACAAAATAATTAAAAAAAAAATAGAAAAAATAGATAAGTAAAACAAAAGTGGTATGTTTTTGTATATACGGTGTATATATAACAATAAAAATCAGGATAACAACAATAATATATATTCTATAGAGTCATTAGATCAATAGTAACCTCAAATATTTTGATATAAGGCTCACAAACTACCTAATGAGAATGTAATTAAGGTAGTAATTAGTATGTTAACAATTTTAAAATTATTATTTTTTTTTAAAAAATAATAAATAATTGAGTGGTTGAACAAATAAAATAACATCGGGTGGATTTTATAATAACCTACAAAAAAATTTAATAGTATAGAAGACTTTTTAGATAGTCGTAAAACTGAAATACTGAAAACAGATATAATAGAAATTCATAATAAAAAAAGACAATAATAAATATATATAAATGAAAAAAATAAATTAATTAATAAGTTTGCTCAAAAATTATTTAAATAAATAATTAAAACATTATAAATATTTAATGACTTAAAGTTATAATAATAAAGAAATAAAGATGTACAATACAATATATACTGTTAAATTATGTTAGAATTTTTTATTAAATTTCTTAAAATTTTTTTTTTTATTCTTCGTCTACATTTATGGGTGTAAGCTCAACCTCTTGTAAAAATAGCGTATATAATGGACGGTTGTGTTAGAAAAAAAAATTTTTGAATTCAAAGGTAATTTTTATAGTTAAAATTTTTACAGTAAAAAAAAAAAATTTTATTTAAATTTTTTTTTACTTTTTTATTTAAAAAATTTATACTAGCCCCAAAACTTTTTCTTTATTTTTTAAAAAATTTAGTCAATTTTGTTTTTTTACCCAATATCTGTCCATTACTAAAATTATAAAGTTTATTTTTAAAAAAAAAATTAAAATAATGTAATTTTTTATGCACAGAAACTGACAGATACAATAATTTAAAATTTCGTTCTTTTGTTTTTTCCTTATTTATCTGTAGATAAATTTTTGTCAAATTATAATAATTAGTATCAATTTTTTTTATTAATTTCATTTTAAATATTTATAATTAAAAATCCAAGAGCAATTTCAAGGCCAGCTAAAATAACAATAATAAAACTAAAACCCATAAGTCATTGTAAATTTAGTAATAAACTATTAAATATAAATATATAAAATATTAAAATTACTAAAAATTCTGAAGTTATTAATAAAGACATAAAATTGTTTAAGTGTAAATTGAAAATAACTAGGGTAAAAAATAACATAGTGGTGCATAATTTTACTCAAAATAACAACTTTATTGAATTTTTTTTTAGACTCTGTAAAGGTGTTTTTTTACCTTATTGAGTATTTTTTTATTAGTAAGTCCATTTATAAAAATTTGATTATTATTTACTTCTTTAAATTTTAATTTTGTTGTTTTAAATTTAAACCTTTTTGGTACTGCCACTTATAAATTATATATGTAAATCATTTAAAATATGATTAAAGTTATTAAACTGTAAATCTCTATTATTATTATAATTAGTGAGCAGTCTTCTTGTATCGTTTAAATTTTGAAACAAAATTAAATCAAACTCCTTTATTTCTCTTTCGACTCAAGACGATGATTTGTATATTTTTGATAAAGAGTGGATAGTATTTTTAAAATTTGAAACTAAAGTTATTCTTAAATCATAAAATACAGATTGAATATTTACTAAGTATTCTTTTTTTTCATAATTAGTAACAACTGCGGAGTCTACTATATAAAAATAGTAAGTGTTAATATTATTTTTATTTATTAAAAAAAAATAATACAAAAGTTTTTTAGATAAATTTAAAAAAAAAATATTACTTGATAGTGAGTATCTAAATAACATTAATTGTGGGTTAATAATTGCGGAGTCAAGTCATCAATTATTTAAAGTAATTTTTTTTTTATTCAATTATAATACATATATTAAAAAAGTTAGAAGCATAATTAGTAAAACTAATAAATTTAGTATACCAAATTCTTTTTTTTGAGTTTCTAGAAAATTAGGTGTTTCTGTAATATTTTTGTATTCAAAATCTTTATAGGTAGTTGGAATTGCATAAATAATAGCAAACATAACTCGACAAAAAAATAACGCACCTAGAAAATTTATAACTAGAAGTATGTAGCAAAAAGTTATAAATCCCGCCTCAACCATAAATGATAATAAACTTCATTCTATAAAAAATTTAGCTGTTATAGGAAAAGCGGAGAATAAAACTATCAAAAACCAAACATGTTTTGTGAGTTTTGGTAAACGAATGTTTAAACCTTTTATAAAAAATAGTTCTCTGGTACCATAACGACGTTGAATTATATCAACTAAAAAAAACATATACGTTGACATCAAACCGTGTAATATAATAAATAAAATACAAGTATGTGTTAGGAATAATTGCTTAAATATTAAAAATATTAACATAAAAGACATTTCTTGAATAGTTGCTCAAGCAATTAATTTTTTTATATCTGTAACTCTAGCTAATCCAACAGTTCCGGCTATTAGACTAAAAAATATTCAACCAATTAAAATAAAATAAGATTGATTTGTTTTAAATATACTAAAAAACATAAATAAACAGTATAAAGAAGATTTCACTAAAAATCCACTTAAAAATATAGAAAATGCTGTTGGTGCTTCAACATGAACTTTTAGAAGTCAAGAGTGGAAAGGTGGGAGTGGAATTTTTATACCAAAACCAACTAAAAATATAAACAATAATAACTGTGTTTCAATTTTTGAAAAATTCTTATTAGCTAATATAAGGTAATTTAATGAAGAAAAATTATAATATATATAACCAAGAGCAACTAATATCATAAATGAACCAAATAATGTTCAATATAACAAATATTCACCAGCTTTATCTGATTTTTTAGAATATGCGAGTATATACACAAAGTATATAGTAGGTAAAAATATCATCTCGAAACACAAAAACATTACTAAAAGGTTATTTGTGCTTACCATAATAGTTACAAAAAAATTAAATAGTAAGAATAGACTAATGTTATTTAAGTATTTAAGTAAATTTTTATAGGCCATTAATTCTAAACAAACTATACCAGTTATAATAGATAATAACAAAATTCCATCACTAAACGAAGAAGAAAACACAAAATAATAGTCTAAATTTGATATATTTTTATTTTCAACATAAAATAAATATTTCACATCATAAATATAAGGACCTACGGCTTGTTCAAGTTTTAGTGTTAATAAAAATTTTACTAAAATAAGAATTAAAATTATTGTTAAAATAAGAAGATTTACATAGTGAACTAATTTTCTTAATAAATTAATATTTTTAAAAAAAATAGTGATAATAAAATTTAAAATAAATATAAAAATTAATAAAATTAAAACTAAATTTATAATACCAGATGACATATTTATATAAAATGTAAATTCAGGAGATACTGTTTTAATATTTTCGTTAAAAGATGATAATATATCTATAAATTTTTTAAAATATTCAAAAAAAAAAACTAAAAATGCCGTAGAGTACGGTTTTATAAAATCTTTAATGTTTGTAAAAAACTCTAAATAGTTCACTTAATACTTCCTCAAAACTCTCATTGTATTTGAGTAAAAAAAAAAACTTAAAAAAAAAAAAAACATTCATCAATTATAAGATAAGAGTAATACAAATCCGTAAAATACACTAAATACTGCATATATTATTATTATATTAAAATATACAGCAAAATAAAAAGTTAATCTAACATTTTGTCTATTTCTAGAGTATCTACTTTTATTAAATATTCTTACTTTTCGGGAATAATTAATCAAAATACTTATTAAATTCAATTAATCACCTCTTGCAGCTTTAAAGAAAAATCATCTATTAACAAAAATCTCAGAAACATCAACCTTCCCTTTTACTTTTACAGAATACAATCTTAAAAGATCATCAGCTGGGATTATATATACAGATGTTGCAGGTTTTAAACGCATATTATAGTAATTATTTATAGCATTATAAAAAATAATTTCATATTTTTTTTTTGTTATGTTTTTTCTTAACAAGTATGTTTTTAAATTAAAATGAAAACAATCTTTCATAATTTTTATATTTATTTGTTTTGACAAAAATTTAACTATAAAATAATCATAACTAAAAAGAACTGAATTATTACATTTAAAGCAATAAAATATAATAAAAAATTAAAATAAAAAGAATAATTAAAATTAAATGTTTTTATTTTAAATCTTTTTTTTAAATTCAGAAAAATATTTATATAGTTTAAATTCTTTACATTAAAATAGGCATTATATTTTAAGAAAAATAAATTATTAGAGAATTTAGAGGAAGGTCTATTATTTATATTATCAAAAAAACTAACAAATAATTTCATTTTTGTTAAAAAACACACCTATATGCTATTCTAAATTTTTTTATCTTTAAATCTTTGCTAGTAGGCCCGTAAAGCTCCTTACCTCTACTATTCATTCTTTTTTTTAATAAAACTAATGCATTGTCGCAAAAACTATAATAACGGCCAAATTTAGAATAAATATTATGTTTAGTTCTAACAACAATAGCTCTACTTTTTTTTTTTTTTATTTTATTTAAAGAAGTTTTAGTATTCCTAACAACTATTCTAAGAAATCTACCAATTTTAGCTTGTCTGGTTGTACTACACCTTCTAATTTGAATAACTTTTACTAATAAAATACCACTAGAATCACTAGGAACAGAAAAGGAATTTTTTTGAAACATTTACTTTTATTATATTTTATTATTTTGAAAAATTCTAATTTTAGTATTATAATTTCCTTGATGAATTAAATTTTGTTTTCTCAATAATGTTAAACTTTTTTTTTTCTCATCATCTTTATTTTGTATTTTTTTAAAATTAAAATATAGTAAAATAAAAAATATACTGTAAATAGTTAATAAAAATATAATAATAGTAGTAGCTAATAAATGTTTTTCAAAAAAAAAATTATATAAATAATAAAAATCGTTAACGTTTATGTTAAAATAAGAATAATAGTTATTGTAGTTTAATAATTTAATATCGTAAAATTGAAAATTGAAAATTATAATTATAAAAAAAAAAAAATTATTGAAGTTTTTTATATTTTTTTTATTATAAGCATAAACCTGGGAATATAGAGTAATAAAAATTAAAATTACACTAAGTTCTGAAATTAAAAACATTAAGATGATACCATCTAAATTATAATATAAACCAATAATAACAAAAGTGAACAAAACAACAACAAAAAGAAAAAATTTTCTTCTGATATCTGCTATTGTTAAAAATTTATTAATTAAAAATAAAAATAAATACATTAGGCTGATATTTAAAAAACTTACTAAATTTATAAAACTTTTTATTATCATTTATTATAGAGTTTAGTTTCAACCATTAAAAAATAATAAAGAGTAAACAACAGAAAAACAATATAAATGAAAATATTCACCTAAGTAAAATAATGCAAAAAAAAAACCACCCAATTCAGTAGTATGACCAGCTATTAACTCTGATTCTGCTTCACCTAAATCAAAAGGTATTCTACTAGTTTCAATTAAAAAAGTTATAATAATGACAGGCATTATAGGTAAACATAAAAAAAATCCATTTAAAAAAAATGTTTGAAGATTTACACATTGATAAAATGAAAAAGATTCAAAAAAAATAATTAAAAATATAAAAACAAAATTAAGGAAGATTTCTAAATTAAAACTAACTAGAATAATTCTGTTAGAGGATAAAATAGAGTATTTATTTTTCGTACTTCAACCAACTAAAAAAAGCATTAAAGTAAATAATATTGATAAAGTTGACATAAATAATATATTATATTCTATTTCAAACAAACTTAAATTAGGTCCTCATATTAAATTTATTCAAAATAAATAACATAATATAAGAACAAGAGCAGGGAAAACAATAAATAAAAATTTATTTAATTTCGAAACAATATATATATGTTTCATTAATAGTTTTAGAGCATCAGCTATAAACTGTAATCTACCTTTATAACCTATATAATTAGGGCCAACTCTTCTTTGAACTAATGATAAAATTTTTCGCTCAATAAGAGTTATAATAGCTATAATAATAGTTAATATTAAAAACATAATTATATTATAAATAAATATCAACATTTAATATTAAAAAGAAGTTTTTTTTATAAAAATTTTAATTTTTTTTTTTGGAATTATTGTTTTTTTTTGTTTATTTAAAAGATGGTTAACTCTTTTTAATTTTAAGTAGTTAGTGTCTGCATATAATCTAGGAACTAAGTTATATGTTAGTGTTATTATTTTTCTTTCAAATACTGATTCTATAATAGTTAAATAAAAACAAATAACTCCTAACATAGTAATAAAATGACCAACAGTAGACATAGATTGTCAACCTAAGTAAACTAGTGGAAAATCGTGCAATCTTCTTGGTAGACCAGAGAAGGCAACTCAAAACATAGGTACAAAAGTTAACCATTGTCCTATAGTATAGTAAATAATATGAGCAAAACTTAATAATTTGGAATATTTAAGTTGAAGAATTGAGTAGTAGTAATAGTAAAAACCAACAAAAATTCCCATAACAACAGCACCGGAAAGCATTAAATGAAAATGAGCAACTACATATAAAGTATCGTGCATAGAAATATTTAAACTAACATGAGATAATCACATTCCTGTAAATCCTGCTACTAGAAAAAATAAAATAAAAGAAATAACACTATAAAGAATTAAATTATTTCTAACCATTCCGTTTAACAACGTATATGTTCAGTTAACAACTTTAATTGTTGCAGGTAGGGAAATCATAATAGTAATAGTACTATATAAAGATCTACTTCTATGATCTAAACCAATTAAATACATATGGTGTCCTCAAACCAAAAAACCCATATAATTCATAATATAAATAGCTCAAATCAAATGATGTTTAGAAGCTACACGTCTAGAAGAAACACTAGGTAGAACAGAATTAATTACACCAAAAGCAGGTATAATTAAAACATAAACTTCTGGATGTCCAAAAAATCAAAATAAATGTTGAAAAAATATAGGATCTCCTCCGTAAGAAAAATCAAAAAATGATGTTTTTCAGTGTCTATCGGTGAGAAGCATTAACATAGCAGAACCAAGTACAGGTGTAATTACAGATAAAGCTCTTAACATTAATAAGATTGTAATACTTATAAAAGGAAGTAAAACTCGTCTATTTCTTAAACCAGGCATAGAAAGAGTTCTTCTTGTAATTAATAAGTTAACAAGACTAATAGTTGTACTAATTCCAGCATAATATACACCTAAAATTAACATATCTTGAATACCAAATCCTGTATATTCAGTATTTGATGAAAAAGGTGTGATAAAAGTTCAACCAGCAACAGTTTGATTAGCACTAATACATTTAACTAAAAATCTTTTTTGTCTTTTAAATTTTAATGCATTTTTTACTAAAGATCAAAAAGTATCTGTAGAATTATAAAAATCTTTTCAAAAAATTAATTTATAACTATAAAAGTTTTCATCAAAAATATTTAAGTTATATTTCATATCTTTATGAAGTTGTGCATCTAAAATAGCAGAATCTCTTACTTTTCTATATTCACTAAATTCTAAAATTTTTTTTTGAGGTTTTAGTTTTTCATTTATTTCTTCAACTAATTTATCTAGACGAGAGTAATCGTAATTAATAATAGATTTTTTAATATTACTAAATATTTCACTATATTTATATTGCTGTAAAAAATTATCTACTTTAGTAAGACCAGAAAAAAAAGATGTTTTAGTTTCAGTTGTTCAATATTCCAATCTCATAGATCCCATTTTAGCTATTAATAAAAACCCACAAGGCTGAATTCAGAAACCTAAATTGTTTAATCTAGGATACGCTACATCTTTACTACCAATATGATAAGGTAAGAAATAATTTGCAAATCCACCAAAAAAAATAGGAACTACTACAAAAAAGATCATAATTAAAGCGTGAGCTGTAATAACTTGTAAATATTTTAAAGAATCACCGTTAAAAAAAGGACTACCAGGGTAAGCCATTTCTAATCTAATACAAGTAGCTAAATAAGAACCTAGAGTTGCTGTTATTAAAGTATATATAAAATATGATAATCCTAATTTTTTATGATTTATAGTATAGGCTCATTTTTTCATAGAAAATTTTTCACTTACAATAATATCTGCATACATTAAATATAAAGTATTACGTAAAATACTTGCGAAAGATAAGATTTTTTTAATCACTTAGTAACTAACAAATTATTAATTATATTTTCATAAAAAAATACTATTGGAGCAAAAAATAACATTTGAAGTTATTCTTACATTATTTAAAACAACGTCAAATACGTCAAAACTAATAAGAGACTTTAATATAGTAATAATTTCACTAACTAAAGATGATAAAAATTTTTCATCATATTGTGTATGAAATCAGTAATAAACAATTTCTAAAAATTTTTTAAATAAATATTTAAATCATTGGATTAAACACATTAAATTTAGTACATATAATATAATTAGGTTTTGGGTATTATAACCTAATAAGTTGTAATTAATTTTATTAACCTCTAAACATTTAATTAGAAAAAAAAATCAACTAATAAAAATAAATATAAAATGTCAATATTTTGCAATTAAACATAATATAAAATATTGTTGTTTAACTCTTAAGTTATTTTGTTCAAACTCTAAAACTCATATTTGACTTGATTCATTAAATAATCAATTTTTTTCAGCGAAAATAGATATAATATATACGAACTGATAAGTTTCAACAAATAACATATAAAAAACAATCAAAGAAATAATAGATAATATAACAATATTTTGATAATAATTTAAAAAATTATTATTTAATATTAAAATAAAACTAAAATAAATAGCTACAGATATTAAAATCATATTTTTTGCAGAAGTTTTAAATTGTATTAAAAGTTCTTGATTTAAATTAGAATAATCAAACATATATAAAGGTTCTTGACTAGAGTTTAAAAAATAATAAAAAAATAATAAAAATAAAAAACCTTCAATAAGTCAAAAAACTATACCTGTTCTTTTTCAAAATCTTTGAATAGCAGATGTAAATTTACCATATTTGTATTTATTAAGAAAACTATTAAAAGTACTCATTAGGGCGTAAAAAAGAATAAATAAAATAAATCAGACAGCGATTTGTTTAGTAATTTCGACTTGTATGTAAAATAGAGAAATTAAAGAATAGACAAGTGTAATTATTAAAGATAATAGTATTCATTTAAAGTTAAACAGTAAAATAGATAAATATTTTGATAAAAAAGATTTTACAACATTATAAACGTAGACTACAGCCCCCCTAGAGGATATTTTAGTACTATTAGCTCCTATAATTAATAAAAATAATTTTTTGTAGTAGTTAATTAAGTTTAGGTCTGAATTATATCTTACCCCCTCGAATTCGGTTTCTATATTTTCATTTTCTTGAGTTGTCAATTCATTGAAAAATACCCAATAATTTTCATCTACATTATAAACATTTAAATCTATATTTGTTTCTGATAAATTAAAATTAATATTAAATAAATTAGAGACTGTATTTTTTTTAAATAGAAATCTATTTTCACCAAATGAAGATAAAAATATTTTAAAGTTATTAACATTTAAATTATATCTTGAAAAAAACATTTATTGAAATTTAAATAATTTTTTTATAAACATTTTTGTTAGAATTTGGTTTTCAAGAGAAGAAAAAAAATTTTAAGTTAATATTAGATAAATCTAAAGTTAACAATATTATAAAAAAATTTTTTATTAATAATAACATACGAGAGTAACAGGAATTGAACCCATGATAGCAGTTTTGAAGACTGCGGTTTTACCGCTAAACTATACTCCCTTATATTTTTAGATAATTATTTTGTAAACATAATTTAAAAATAAAGTTTTATTATAAAAAAAAGAATAATAAATATCATAAAAAAATTTATTAGAGCTAAAATTAATAGAATTTTTATAGTTAAAAATTGTAATATTTTTTACCATTAAATTAGAATAACTGACTAGTATGATATTTATTAAATAAGCTATTTGTAGAATAATCATATAGTTTTTCATTATTATATATTTATATATGCTACACTAATTAAATCTATAACATGAGAAAATTATTAAATTGAATAAATATATACATCATAGAGTGAGATATAAGAAAATAAAAAATAAGCCCTACAAAGATACCAAAAATTAATCTTTTTGTTTCTATAGAAAAATAATTAGATCGTCACCCCATTAATACAATAATAATAATACTAATAAGAAATAAATTGTAATAAATTTTTACTCAATAATTATTAATAAATATTAGATCAGTTAAAAATTTAACATCTGAAATAGCGGCAAAAGGTTGATGGTAAAAAAATAAATAAGTTTTTAATATATAATATTTATTTATAAAAAAGAAAATTATAGCAAATACGTATAAAAAGGAAAAAGCTGTATATTTAGCTCAAGTAAAGGTTACTATAAATTTTTTATAAAAATGATAATTATTTTGTAGCAATAAATAAGTTGTTTGTATAAAACCTTTTCTAAAATCAAAACAACTATAATATATTAATTTAAAGACGTATACAACACCACATAATAGACCTAAAATAGATAAACCAAAAGACACGATGTTAATAGGGTTAATAATTATAAAATTTAGAAATAAATTTTTATACAAATATCCAAAAGTGAAAGGTAAACCACCAAGGCTAGATGATGATATAATTAAAGATGCTGTATTAACTAATTGATTTTTATTCATACCCATTAATCTAGTATCTTGAGTACCGTTGCTTTTTATAACAGATCCTGCACAAAAAAAAGTCATAGCTTTAAATAAACCGTGAAGATATAAATAAACTATAGTTATAATAAAATTATTTAACGAAATAGAGGCAAAAATAAAACCACAATGACTGATAGTTGAAAATGCTAGAAGTTTTTTCATATCTGACTGAGAAGCTGCAACTATTCCCCCGTAACAAGCGGTAAAACTTCCTACAAAAAAAATTAATGAGTATAAACCAGAAACTATAAATATATATTGAAATTTTAGTAATAAATAAATTCCTGCGGACACTAAAGTAGCTGAGTGGATTAGGGATGAAGCAGGGACAGGTGCTTCCATGGAATCTGGCAGTCAAAGATGTCCAACTATTTGAGCTGACTTTATACCGCTACTTATCATTAGACATAAACCACTATAGTAGATAATGGTAGGATTTGAATTATTTAAGGATAATAAAGTTAATAACGAATCAATATTACTAACTTTATAAGTATTTCATAATAAACAAAAAGAAGCCATTAAAAAAGCATCACTAAATTTATTAAATGCGAAAGCTTTAAAACTACAAGCTAAAGTAGTTGATTTAAATTTTCAAAAGTTAATTAACAAAAAAGAAGTTAATCCTATCATCTCCCAACCAAGTAAAATAGTAAAAAAGTTATTAGCACATACAAGTAGTAACATGGAAAAAATAAATCAATTAATTAACAAAATAAACTCCTCACCGCGTTCTTCATATTTAAAATAGTTCAAAGAGTATATATTGGTAGCAAATCCTATAGTACTGACTAGCATTATAAATAAAAAACTTAAGGAGTTAATTTTTAATGAAATTTCATAATTTATATTAGTTCAATTATTCGAATTAAGTTTAAATGTAGTATATTCCTGACCGTAGTTAACTATAAAAAAAGTTCAAAATAACATACAAGTAATAAATAGTAAAAAATTATTAACTAACATTAATATATGTATTCCTTTATAGGTCAGAAATTTTCTTGAAAAAGTTGAAACAACTAGATTAGCGCCAAAAAGCGTAATTACAAGTAGTAATGTAATATTTTTTAGAATCACTTAATTATTATTTTTTTAAAATAAAAAATTTTTCATATTTACCTAAAAATTTAGTAGAGTAAAGAAAAAAAAATAATCATATAGAAATACCAATATATATAGTAATCTGGACTAATAATAGAAAAATTAGGTGTAAAGTATAATAAAAATAAAAAATTACAAACATAATAGAATTTATAAATAATAAATTAAAAGTACTATTAGAGGTGGAGTGGTTTAAATCAGAAAAGTTAAAAAATAAGTTATAATTATATAAGTTATTAATAAAAAAAAAAGAACTAGTACTAGAAAAAATTCATTCAAGTAATTCAAAAATAGCGGAAAAGATGAAAAAAAATCTAATATTTTGTACTACAAATCTTATAAAAACTGTAAAAGTAGCAATAATATCAAATAATAACTCTTTTATCAAATTTGTACTAGAAGCAGAACCTCTTATGTATGCAAAGTAAGAAATACCGAAATCAAAGAATAGGTTTAAAGGAATTGATAAAATAAGTAAAGAGACTAAAAATAAGCTGGCCATAGATCAAATAAATATATTACTATTTAAAATAAGAGTGAAAAAAGTCATTATAATAAAAGAGCAGATTGTTAAAATAAAAATAACTGTAAAAAAAAAAAAATCATCAGCAGGTCCAACTTCTTTTTCAGTTTCATTTAAAATAAATAATTTAGTTAAGGTGTTATTATTAATTAATTGAACAATATAATTTTCTAAGTAAGTTAAAAAAAAAATAGAAAAAATAAAAGTCAACACTAAGGTAATTTTAAAAAAAGTATAAAAAAAACTATAAAACATTAAAAAGTTATTATAATTCTGAATTTGATATCTTTCGGAGACAAAACCAGTATTCATGTTTAAAATAATAGTGTAGAAACTATCAACATAAAAACTTAAAGAAAAATCATTATAAAAATATTCAAATACGTTAATATTAGAGTTTATTAAATTCATTTAAATATATAATTAATAAGGATCAAATGGGCCTTCAAACTCGAGAGGTGCTTTTGATCAAATATCCGGTGTATAAAAATGAACTATATATATATAAGATCAATGATCTTTTCAACAGTTCGAATTTTTTTTATGCGGCAATATATCCATTAACATAGCCTCAAACTGAGGTGAAAAAGACACATCATTCATGTTATCAGTATCATATGAATAGCGTTTATCTTTGTAAGCAATTGAGTATACATCAGTATATTTACTTCTGTTAGGATTATATGTTATAGTTAACAAAACTTCTTTTCAATATCTATCTCGCAAAATTTTAGCGGCACAACCTTCTAAAGAGGTAAAAGATAAACTCAAATCGTCAGCCGGAAACTCATAAACTCTAATAGCGTAAATAGGCATCTCAGCGTATTTGTCATTTAGGATTTTTATTAAATATATAGCATCGTCTATAGTTTTAATTGAAGTATGATCTATTAAATAAAAATTAGTTTTAATGTGTGATACTAGAGGGTGCTCTAAAATAGGCTCAAATATATCTACAGATAATGCAAAAAAAGTATGTAGGTCACCAACACCCAGCTCTCTTTCAAACGAAGTTAGACCGTCTTCATCAAGATCTTTGTCAAGCTCCTCATTTTTAGATGTATAAATAGTTGTGGTGTTTAAATTTTTTTCTATTTTATTTGATAAAGTAGAGTTTATTTTATAATTTTTTAATTCTTCTATACCAGAATCATCATCACTGTAATAATCAGGACAAGATTCAAGTGAAACTTCAAGAGCACTCAACTTACTACCCCTTATAGTAGAATCATCTGAAATATAATCATCTGAAATATAATCATCTGAAATATAATCATCTGAAATATAATCATCTGAAATATAATCATCTGAAATATAATCATCTGTGTTTTTACTAGAGGATAAATCACTTTTATTTGGATTAGATACAGCAAGGGAGTTGTTATTTGGTGTTTTTTCATAATTTATAGATATTTTTTTTAAAATATTTGCAATTTTTTGTTTCATTTTATATTTATCTAAGACTGATTGCGGTGTAGGTTCTTTTTTATAATTTTTATAGATGTTATTCAAAATTTTATGTATTTTTTTTAATATAGATTTTTTTTGAGTTTTTTTTTTTTTTGAAAAATAAAAACAAATTTTTTTACTCATTTACATTTAATTATTAATTAATTAAGTATATGTGTTGCTAATATTTAAAGAATTTAAGTTTTGGTTTAAAAAAAATCTAGAATACAGGTAGTCTTTATCAGGTACTCTTTTTTCTAAAGTAAATGGACATACTAATTTTTGGAGAGTTTTAAAGTAATATTTTTTATCTAAAAATAATATTTTAACACAAAAAGATAATCTAAAAATATAATCGTTATAGTGATTTTTAAAAAGACTTTTTAGTATTAATAATTTTAATTCTATTTTTTTAAATGAGAATTTTAGTAGTCTTTGTTTTAAAACAAATCTTTGTCTTTTCATAACCATTTATTTAAATAATTATTAATAATTAATCATATTTAATTTACTATTATTTAGCATTCAAGAATTTCTTAAAGGCATAAAAGTTAAAAAAGCAAAAATATAAAAATAAGAAATTAATAGTGCTACATTACCTCCAATTTTATTAAAAAATCTTCCATAAGGTAGAAAAGATAAAGTGTACATTAAAGCTACAATAAAAAAACCATAACTTAAAAGTCATTGTAAAGAGATATCGTAATTAATAGTATTTCAATCATTAGCTGCTTTATATTGGAATTTTATTAAATTATTTTCAACAAAAGATTCAGAAATAAATACTTTTAGTAAAGGAAATTTTAAAATTAAAATGTATAATTCATTAAATAAACTATAAAGAGTATTATAATATCTTACGTTTTCTAATTCTGAAGAACTGAATAAACTTACTTGAAAATATAAAACTAAGAAAAAATAAACTAAACCAAAAATTCCAACATAATGATAAGGGCAGGCGATTAATCAAGCCATATAAGGTCTAAAATATCAATGAGGAGCAACACCATAAAATCTAACATCTGTAACCATACCAATATCACCTCACATAAAAATTTCATAATTTAAAGCTTCAGGTTCAGAATAAAATAATTCTCCTAAACATCCTAATACTAGAATAAAGTCTAGTAGAAAACTTAACTCACTACTTAAAGCTTCGTCTCATCAATTTAATTGTTGTTTAATTCCAGAGTACATAGCCTTTGGTTTTCAGTCGTAATGCATGTCAACTCCATGTATTAAACCTAAATATAAAAGAAAATACGCAGAAACATAATGAAGGTATGCAATTCTAATTAGAGTATCAGTGTTTAAAAGTTTGTCAGTAAAAAATCATCAATAAGGTTTACCTATAAAAACAAAAAAGGTATGTAAAGCATTAGCTGCGATAATTAAAGTTATTTCACTTAAATGAGTAGTACATAATACTAAACCGGAAAAAATAACTAGTTGAATAATTAAAAATGAAAATACTCCACTTTTTCAAGAAATTTCTTGTTCAATATTATTAATACCTAGATAAATTTTTTTTAAAAGATGAGAGAAACTTGCAACAATTACAATATCTACACCTCTTTCATGTAATCAAAAAAAATCATCAGTATAGTTGTTTTCACCATCTTCTTCTTCCCTACTTAAAGAAACCATCATGCATTCATTAGTTAAACTAAAAGCTAACATAGTTCCGGTAATACATTGATTTGCTATAATAATAAAAACTATAAATCCTCATAAAGAACCCATTATATGAAAAGCTACTTTTAAATTTACAAAATATTTATAAATATACATAAGTTTACTAAAACTATTATTTGATCCTTTTCTACTAATAATTGTTTCTGACAATTACAAAACACAATATCTTGCTTATTGAGATAAGGTAGAATCGAACTACCACCGATTTAATCATTAGATTTACAGTCTAACGCATACCCACTCTGCTTTTATCTCCAACAATAACATTTTTTTTTAATTAGCTAAATTAAATATTTTAAATTACCCTTCTCAGATTATTACTAATTTTATAAAGTGTTCATTTTATTTAAAATAATCTATTTTATATTTATTAAAAAAAAAAAGTACTTAATTCCCTATTTTGGTTCTATAATTAGGTGTAACTAAATAACTTGCATGTGTATTACAATTATTCATAATTGACCTATCGTCTCCGGTCCTCTCGTACTGAGATCTATATACATTTCTTTTTTATTTCGTACAGTAGATAGGGACCAAACTGTCTCACAACGTTTTGAACCCAGCTCACGTACCATTTTATCCGACGAACAGTCGGACCCTCGGCAGCGT
>JACCEC010639749.1_pt1 | contig 23404 bp, 18 predicted proteins | sample 7450121 | NCBI WGS metagenome assembly JACCEC01 (sample SAMN15323455, study PRJNA562643) | freshwater metagenome | isolation source: river surface water | place: USA:Blue River Watershed | collected 2017-08-18 | reverse complement strand
CCTTGTACGCTGCGTAAATCTTGTGTGGATCGTGACCACCGCGCAGCAGGCGCCAGATATCGTCGTCGGACATATTGGCGACCAGCTCCAGTGCCTTGGGATCCTTGCCGAAGAAATGCTTGCGTACGTAAGCACCGTCTTTGGCTTTGTAGTTCTGATACTCGCCATCGACGGTCTCCATCATGATCCGCTGCAAAACTCCGTCCTTGTCACGGGCGAGCAGGTCATCCCAGTTGCCGCCCCAGATGACTTTGACCACATTCCAGCCAGCGCCGCGGAAATCGGCTTCGAGTTCCTGAATGATTTTGCCGTTGCCGCGCACCGGGCCATCCAGACGTTGCAGATTACAGTTGATGACGAAAACGAGGTTATCAAGCATTTCACGACCGGCCATGCCGATCGCGCCCATCGATTCCGGTTCATCCATCTCGCCGTCACCGCAGAAAGCCCAGACCTTGCGGTTTGCGGTATCGGCGATTTGGCGTGCATGCAGATACTTCAGAAAACGTGCCTGATAAATCGCCATCAGCGGGCCAAGGCCCATGGACACTGTCGGGAATTGCCAGAAATCGGGCATCAGCTTGGGATGCGGGTAGGAAGACAGTCCCTTGCCATCGACCTCGCGACGGAAGTTCAGCATCTGATCTTCCGAGATGCGTCCTTCCAGAAACGCGCGCGCATAGATGCCGGGAGACGAGTGACCCTGGATATACAGCAGATCACCGCCGTGGTGCTCGGTCGGCGCATGCCAGAAATGATTGAAGCCTATGCCCAGCATATTGGCCAGGGAAGCAAAGCTGGAAATATGGCCGCCCAGATCGCCATCGGCGCGGTTGGCCTTGACGACCATGGCCATGGCGTTCCAGCGCATATAAGAACGCAGTCGCTCCTCGTATTCGAGATTACCCGGGCAGTGCTCACCGAGATGGGCGGGAATGGTGTTGACGTAGGCTGTATTGCTTGAGAAGGGGATGTGTGCGCCGCGGCGGCGAGCCAGATCGACCATGCGCTCCAGCAGATAATGCGCGCGCTCAGGACCTTCGTGATCCAGAACGGCTTCGAGAGCATCTAGCCATTCCTGCGTTTCCATCACATCAGGATCATTGGCGGCTTGCGCCAGGATAGTGTCGATTTGCGCTGCCATCAGGAAGTCTCCTTCGTTATGTGGAGGCCGGTCTGCCCAGGACGAACCGGGCCACGCTCCAACAGATTTTGTACGTCTTTCAGATAGAAAGGAAGTTTATCAGCACTTCCCGTATTTTCAAAATACGGTATTTGATTTCATAATATGGGATATTGAAGCCTGAAAAACGACAGGGGGCTTAATGTAGCGCCTCCCAGCGCGCCGCTGCACTGCGAATACAGGAGCCTTGCCCGGCATCAAACCGAGCCCGCCTTATAATCGGCGTTTCCCCATTTTTCTCAGTCAAAGACCATGACCGCAAAAATAATCGACGGCAATCAGCTCTCAAAACAAGTGCGCACCGAAGTTGCCAAACGCGCAGCAACTCTGACCGCACAGGGTCGGCAGCCCGGCCTCGCCGTGATTCTGGTCGGAGACAGCCAGGCATCTCAGGTTTATGTACGCAACAAGATCAAGGCCTGCGAAGAAAACGGTATTCATTCCGTGTTCGAAAAATACGACGCCAGCATGACCGAGGCCGAGCTGCTGGCCCGGGTCCATGCGCTCAATCACGATCCGAAAATTCACGGCATTCTGGTCCAGCTGCCGTTGCCGGCGCATATTGATTCACACAAAGTGATCGAAGCGATCGCCGCCGAAAAGGACGTGGATGGATTCCACGTCAGTAATGCGGGCCTGCTGATGACGGGTCAGCCACTGTTCCGTCCCTGTACGCCTTATGGCGTGATGAAAATGCTGGAATCCATCGACTACCCGGTGCGTGGTGCACATGCCGTGGTGGTGGGTGCATCCAATATTGTGGGTAAACCGCAAGCCATGCTGCTCTTGCAAGCGGGCGCTACCGTCACCATCTGCAATTCCAAGACCCGTGACCTCGGCCACCACACCCGTGATGCCGATATTTTGGTCGTCGCTACCGGCAAGCGAAACATTGTGACCGGTGACATGATCAAACCAGGCGCGGTGGTGATTGATGTGGGCATGAACCGTGATGACGCCGGCAAACTCTGCGGTGATGTCGACTATGCGGGTGCCTGTGAAGTCGCGGGCTGGGTCACACCGGTGCCCGGCGGTGTTGGCCCCATGACCATCACCATGCTGCTGGTGAACACGCTGGAAGCTGCTGAACGTAAGTGATATTTAACTAAGTAGCTTTCTATTTTTTATTGTCAAAATCATCTGACAAACAATGAACGACACGGGATCCCCCCTTGCAGGGCGCGCAATGGCGAGTACGCCATTACCGTTTCGCGGGCAGACCGCAAGCGGTCTAAAACCCTCGCTGCACCCTGCGCCGGGATCCAGCGTTTTTGCTTCACTCATCCAATTAGGCTACAGCTGAGCTTCAATAGGCGCTTCACAATCAAATTTGTTTAGGCACTTAGAACCATGACCACCAACGCGCTACTCGATTTTTCCGACCTACCACGCTTCGATATCTTCAGCCCGGCCGATGTCACACCCGCCATCACGCAGTTGCTCGATGAGGCAAGAGCGCTAGTAAGCAAGCTGGAAGCGCCGGACACGATTGCGGATTGGGAAAATTTTGTCGAACCACTGGAACGAGTAACCGAACGACTGGGGCGTGCTTGGGGTGTCGTGGGGCATCTAAATGCGGTGGTCGACACACCAGAGTTGCGTGCGGCTTACAATGAGAATCAACCCAGAGTGACTGAATTCTGGACGGAGCTTGGCCAAAATCTGAAGCTCTTTAAAAAATATAAAGCGCTACAGTCGAGCGCTGGTTATCCGGCGCTGTCGCCGGCACGGCGCAAGATCATCGATAACGCCAATCGTGATTTCCGTTTGGGTGGTGCAGAATTGCCCGAGCAGCAAAAAAAACGATTCGCCGAGATCCAGGAACAGCAGGCGAAGCTGTCTACCCGCTTTTCTGAAAATGTGCTGGATGCGACCAATGACTATGAGCTGCTGGTTGATGATGAATCACGCTTGGCGGGGCTGCCTGAGGACGTGAAACAGGCCGCGCGTGCGAACGCCGAAAAAGAAGGCAAGCAAGGCTGGCGATTCACCTTGCATTTCCCTTCCTACTTCCCGATTCTGCAGTACGCAGATGACCGCGCGCTGCGCGAAACCATTTATCGCGCCAATGCCACCAAGGCCTCTGAACTGGGCACAAACCCTGAATGGGATAACACGCAGAACATCATCGATATTCTGAAGTTGCGTGATGAAGAAGCCAAAATACTCGGCTACAAAAATTTTGCGGAAGTTTCTCTGGTACCGAAAATGGCGACATCGCCGGAACAGGTAGTCGGTTTTCTGGAAGATCTCGCAGCACGCGCACGCACTTTTGCAGAGAACGATCTGGCTGAACTGCGTGAGTTTGCACGCACCGAACTCGGTATCGACCAGCTGGAGGCATGGGATATGACCTATGCCTCCGAAAAGCTGCGTGAAAAGCGTTATGCATTCTCCGAGCAGGAAGTGAAGCTCTACTTCCCCGAGGACAAAGTCGTCGGCGGACTATTCCGCCTGATACAAAATATGTTTGGTGTCGAGATCTCTCCCGACCACAGCCCGGTCTGGCATGCGGATGTAAAGTTTTTCCGGATCGAGAAGAAAGGTCGACTGATTGGCCAGTTTTATCTGGACTTGTATGCACGATCGGGCAAGCGCGGTGGCGCATGGATGGATGATGCACGCGGCCGAAAAAATCTGGCTGGCGATGTACAGACACCGATTGCCTACCTGACCTGCAACTTCACCGAACCTGCGGTGATCGATGGCATCAAGAAGCCGGCTTACTTCACGCATGATGAGGTGATCACACTGTTCCATGAATTTGGTCACGGCCTGCATCACATGCTGACTGCCGTGGATGAGCTCGGCGTATCGGGAATTTCGGGTGTCGAATGGGATGCGGTCGAGTTGCCTTCGCAGTTCATGGAAAACTTTTGCTGGGAGTGGGATGTGCTCCAGCACATGACAGCGCATGCAGAGACGGGCGAGCCATTGCCCCGCGCGCTGTATGACAAGATGATCGCAGCAAAAAATTATCACGCCGGCTTGCAGATGCTGCGTCAGGTGGAGTTCTCGCTGTTCGACATGCGACTGCATCATGATTACGATCCTAATGGACGGCAATCTGTGGCCGACCTGCTGGCAGATGTTCGACACAAGGTTGCCGTCATCATCCCGCCGGCCTTCAATCGCTTCCAGCATTCGTTTTCGCATATTTTTGCAGGCGGCTACGCGGCCGGCTACTACAGCTACAAATGGGCCGAGGTGCTTTCTGCGGATGCCTATGGCGCATTCGAAGAAGCCCAAGGCGATCCAAACCGGCTGGCAGAGACGGGACTGGCATTTCATCGCGAGATTCTGTCGGTGGGCGGTTCGCGTCCGGCACTGGAATCCTTCACCGCTTTTCGTGGCCGTGCACCCAGCATTGATGCGCTGCTGCGACACAACGGCATGGTGCAGGCCGCCTGACTGTCATGACACGCGTCGACTTCCATAGCAAGGTACCCGACAAGCTGTTGTATGCCTGCCGGCTGGTACGCAAGGCGCGTTCGGCCGATATGCGTGTGGTGATTTTTACTCGGGACCGTCAGCAGCTGGATGCTCTGGATGAAGCGCTCTGGACTTTTTCGGAACAGGATTTTCTGCCGCATGTCACGGCCGATGATGCGCTCGCATCACAAACACCCGTTATCCTGACGGATGATGCCGAGGCGGCGCTTCCGCATCATCAGATATTGATTAATTTGTCGGGCGAGACGCCCGCACATTTCGCGCGCTTTGAGCGTATGTTTGAAGTCATCTCCACCGACGAAGATGATCTGACCGCCGGGCGCGAGCGTTACCGACAATATCAACAGCGTGGCTATCCCCTCACCCATTTTGTGGCAGAAAAAACATGAGCGATATGAACCACACAACCCGCCCGGGTGACGAGGGCGATGCAGACATCCCTGTACTCACCGACATCATTGTTGACGAGACATACGCAGGAAGTACACAAGAAGAACGGATGGCCATCGTCGAAACTACAGCCGGCTCTGTGACTACGGGCACTGAAAATAGCCCGCCGCCGCTGCCATCACTGCAGCAAATCGAAGCCGAACTGACAGCGCGCCTGAACGCGGAACTGGCAATGCAAATACCAGTACTGCTTGAAGCAGCACTGCGCGAACACCTGCCCCGAGCGCTGGGCGCAAAACTACAGGCCGAGCTGCTCTCCGCTCTGGCCAACGCCCTGCCAATTGCTGCACAAAATGCTGCCGCGGAACTTTCCTCGACGCTGGCGTTCGAAGTGGGTGGATTGCTTGAACAGCGTCTTGAAGAGGAAGTTCGGCGTGCGGTATCAAATGAGATCGCGCGGATGTCAGAAGATCATCAACTGCCACGCTGAGGTACTGATGCGCATTGTATTGCGCACAAAAATTTGAATAATCCGTGGCGTAAATGACGCCTATTTCATGCACAGTCTTTTTACAATCCTGACTTCCGTTACAGCGGCCACTGCAGCATCGAGCCGCTTATCTCACAGGATGTTCCAATGAAAGTCATCGTTCTTGGCGCGGGCATCATCGGCACTGCCTCCGCCTGGTTTTTGCAAAAAGCAGGACATGAGGTCATTGTCATTGATCGCCAGCCCGGTCCCGCACTTGAAACCAGCTTTGCCAATGGCGGTCAGATTTCCGTCTCTCACGCCGAACCCTGGGCGAATCCCGCAGCCCCACTGAAAATCCTGAAATGGCTGGGCCATGAAGATGCGCCACTGCTGTTTCGTGCGCGAGCAGACTGGCTGCAATGGCGTTGGGGCATGGCATTTCTGCGCGAATGCACCGCAGATCGTACCGCTCACAATATCCGTCAAATCGTTGCACTGGCTGAATACAGCCGCCAGACATTGCAATCAGTCCGTGCCGAGACGGGTATTGACTATGATTGCGAGACACGTGGCATTGTGCATTTCTATACCGACGAAGAAGAATTCAAGCAGTCGCTTCCCGCCGCCAAACTGATGCGCGAGCTGGGATGTCCGCGTCAGACGATCAGCGCCGATGAAGTGGTTCGCATAGAGCCTGCATTGAATGCCATACGTCACAAGATCGTTGGGGGTGATTTCACCCAGACGGATGAATCCGGTGATGTGTACAAATTCACCACGGGCCTTGCTCAACGATCGGCAGCCACCGGTGTCGATTTCCGTTTCAATACCATGGCCACGCGCTTGCTCACCGAAGGCGCCGGCAGCTCAAAACAATTGGCAGGCGTTGAAGTCATTGATGCCGAGGGCCGGCATCAGGTACTACATGCCGACAGTGTACTGATCGCGATGGGCAGCTTCAGCACCACCCTGCTTAAACCCCTGGGCATTCCGCTGATGGTGTATCCGGGCAAGGGCTACTCGGCCACCTTTGAAGTACGCGACCCGTCACTCGCACCGTATGTCTCACTCACCGATGACGGACACAAACTGGTGATATCACGGTTGGGTAATCGTTTGCGCGTGGCGGGCACCTGCGAAATCAATGGTTATTCGCGTGAACTCAATCCAGCCCGCTGCGAAGCCATTACCCGCCGCACCCGAGAACTGTTCCCCGACGCATGCGACTACGATCATCCGGTGTACTGGAGTGGCTTGCGGCCGCTGACACCGTCCAATGTGCCCTATATCGGCGCGACGCGGATACCCAACCTGTTTCTGAACACAGGTCACGGCACATTAGGGTGGACCATGGGCTGCGGCTCAGGCCGCGCAATTGCCGACATCATGTCTGGCCGTCGCCCTGATCTTGATTTTGCGTTTACGGGCATGGGACAAACCGAACAATCTCCCAAGCTCAACGCCTTGCCTGCACGCTGATCGGTTAAGCTTGCAAATCAACGATAATGCCGTTTTCCGTTCCGGAGGATATCCATGCAGCTCACCCGCACAGCCTTATCCCTGACCCTGATGAGCGCCATCAGCATGCAAGTAATGGCGCAAGAACAGATAGTAAAAATCGGCCATGTCGGCCCGCTGTCAGGTCAGATTGCGCACCTGGGCAAGGATAATGAAAACGGCGCGCGCATGGCGATCGATGTCCTCAATGCCAAAGGCGTGACCATAAGCGGCAAAAAAATCAAATTCGTATTGCAAGCCGAAGATGACGGTGCCAATCCGCAGCAAGCAACGGCAGCTGCACAGAAGCTCGCGGATGCCAAGGTCAGCGGCGTTATTGGTCACCTGAATTCGGGCACAACGATTCCGGCCTCAAAAATTTACAACGATGCTGGCATTCCTCAGATTTCGCCATCAGCGACCAATCCCAAGTACACGATGCAAGGCTACAAAGGTGCGTTTCGTGTGGTGGCCAATGACGGCCAGCTCGGTGGCGCACTCGGCCGCTTTACCGCTTCGGATATCAAAGCACAACGCATCGCCATCATCGACGACCGTACAGCCTATGGGCAAGGTGTTGCTGACGAATTTGCGAAAGCAGCCAAAGCGGCTGGCCTGACCATCGTTGGTCGTCAGTACACCACAGATAAAGCGACCGACTTCAATGCCATCCTGACGGCGATCAAGGGCAAGTCACCCGACCTGATTTTTTTCGGCGGCATGGATGCAGTTGGCGGGCCCATGCTGCGACAAATGAAGCAGCTCGGCATATCAGCAAAATTCATGGGCGGCGATGGTATCTGCACCGAGCAACTACCTTCACTGGCAGGTGCGGGCATGAGTGATGGACAAGTGGTGTGTGCGGAGGCTGGTGGCGTAGAAGAGAGCCAGAAAAAAATTGTGGAGAAATTCCGCGATGACTACAAAAAGAAATTCGGCGTTGACGTCAAACTGTACGCGCCGTATGTCTACGACGCGGTAATGGTGATGGTCGCCGCCATGCAAAAAGCGAATTCAGTAGAGCCCGCCAAATATCTGCCAGAGCTCGCAAAGATCCAGTACGACGGTGTCACCGGCAAGATCGAGTTTGATGCGCGCGGTGACATGAAGAATGGTTTACTGACGCTGTATACCTATAAAGGTGGCAAGCGTTCGCAGATTGCTGTCACCAAATAATCGCGGAACAGCATCCCTGCATCTCGATCTGGCAACTGCTGCAGGCAATAAAAAAGCGCTCCTCGGAGCGCTTTTTTACTTCGTGAATACGGTCGATTATTTCAGCGACAGAACCCATTTAGCCAGTGTCTTTGCTTCAGCATCCGACACTTGTGGGTTTGCAGGCATAGGGATCTGACCCCACACACCGCTACCACCCTTCATAATCTTGGCTGCCAGCTTGGCTTCAGCAGATTTGTCGCCTTTGTACTTGGCGGCGACTTCTTTGTAACCTGGGCCGACCAGCTTGGAATCAATTGCGTGGCAAGCCAGGCAGTTCTTTTCTCTTGCCAGCTGCTCGCTGGCGGATGCTGCACCTGAGACCAATGCGCTCAAAGCGATTGCGGCAACGAGGATACGTTTCATGTCACTCTCCATTAATTTTAATGACCGCAGAATTCTACATCTTTTTAGCAATTCTGCTTACGGTAAACACTATCACCGCCCGCAAAATCATGCGGACGGCAATTACATTCGCTCACAAAGTTTAATCCGTCACCGCACCACGGCTGGCCGTTGATGCCAATTTGGCAAATTTAGCCAGCACGCCCCGAGTGTATTTTTGCTCAGGCGCTTTCCAAGCCGCGCGACGGCGAGCGATTTCTTCGTCGGGCACGTTCAATTGAATCAAGAGCTTGTGCGCATCGATGGTGATGGAATCACCTTCCTGCACCAAACCGATGGTGCCACCACTGATGGCCTCGGGTGCCACATGGCCAACCACCATGCCCCAGGTCGCACCCGAGAAACGGCCATCGGTAATCAGGCCCACCGACTCGCCAAGTCCCTTGCCGATCAGGGCCGAGGTGGGTGAGAGCATTTCCGGCATGCCCGGCGCACCACGCGGTCCGAGATAACGCATGACGACCACATCACCTGCCTTGACCTTGTCAGCCAGGATCGCCGCCATCGCCGATGGCTCGTCATCAAAGACTCGCGCGGGTCCGGTGATGACGGGATTTTTCAGGCCACTGATCTTGGCCACACAGCCTTCGGGCGAGAGATTGCCTTTGAGGATAGCAAGGTGACCTTCCTCGTAAAGCGCCTTATCAATGGTGCGAATCACATCCTGATCGGCACGTGGCACATCAGGCACATTCGCCAGTTCCTCGGCCAGTGTCTTGCCGGTGATGGTGATGCAATCGCCATGCAGCAGACCTGCATTAAGCAGAATCTTCATGACCTGAGGCACACCACCCGCTGCGTGCAAATCAGTGGCCACGAACTCGCCTGAGGGTTTCAGGTTGCAGATCACGGGCACTTTCTTGCGCATACGCTCGAAGTCATCAATCGTCCACTCCACCTCTGCTGCATGGGCAATCGCGAGGTAGTGCAACACCGCATTGGTCGAACCTCCTGTCGCCATGATGACGGCTACCGCATTTTCGATCGACTGGCGGGTAATGATGTCGCGCGGACGCAGATTACGCTTAACCGCCTCGACCAGAACGCGCGCCGATTCAGCTGCAGAAACCGTTTTCTCGTCATCCGGATTCGCCATCGTTGACGAATACATGAGCGACATGCCCAGTGCCTCGAAGGAGGACGACATAGTGTTCGCGGTGAACATGCCGCCGCATGAACCGGTGGACGGGCAAGCATTGCGCTCCACACCCACAAAATCTTCTTCCGACATTTTGCCGGCAGTGAACTGGCCAACCGCTTCAAAGGCCGAGACGATGGTCAGATCGGTGCCCTTCCATTTGCCCGGCTTGATGGTGCCGCCGTAAACATAAATACCCGGCACATTGGTGCGCGCCAGCGCGATCATCCCGCCCGGCATATTTTTGTCGCAGCCGCCAATGACCACGCAGCCATCCAGCCACTGCCCCTGCACACAGGTTTCGATACAGTCAGCGATCACTTCGCGCGAAATCAGGGAATACTTCATGCCCTCGGTGCCCATGGACATGCCATCGGAAATGGTGGGGGTGCCAAAGACCTGCGGATTGCCACCCGACGCCTTGGTCGCCGCAATCGCCGCATCCGCCAATTTCTGCAGACCGGAATTGCAAGGCGTGATCGTCGAATGCCCGTTGGCGATGCCAATCATGGGGTTATCGAAATCCTTCTTTTCATAGCCCATCGCGTAGTACATGGCGCGGTTCGGGCTGCGGGCGACGCCCTGAGTAATATTTTTGGAACGATCATTGGCTGCCATGCTGTCTCCAGTGCAACGGGTTACGGAAAGTCGTTCACGATGCCTTGTGCCCGACCCCGTGTCAAATATATGATTTAGGCTCTATTAATACTTTTTACATATCAGACTCGATGAATGTCGAATTACGCCAGTTGCGCTATTTCGTTGCCGTCGCCGAGGAAATGCACTTTGGCCGCGCCGCCCGGCGCCTTCACATGACGCAGCCACCGCTGTCCCAGGCCATTCAGGCCCTGGAAGCACAGCTCGGTACGCCGCTGTTTTCCCGAACGCGCCGCAGCGTCGCCCTGACCGCCGCCGGCCAGACGCTGCTACCCGAAGTACAGCGCCTGCTGCAACAAGTCGAAGGACTGGCCAGTCTGGCCCAAAGTGCGGCCGCCGGAGAATCAGGCCGGCTGTCGATCGCATTCGTTCCCATGGCCGATTACAGCTTACTGCCCACCGCACTGCGCGAATTCCGCACGGCGCTACCCTCGGTACATCTGGACCTGCAAGAGGCCACTACCGACATTCAGATTGAATTGCTGGCCTCGGGCCGTATCGACATCGGATTTCTCCTGCCGCCACTGCCTGACAAGCTGAAGGCCGAGGTCGACTACCTGCCCCTGACCTCAGAGCCACTGGTGCTGGCGCTTCCCGAGGGCACAGCCACCACCAAAACCAGAATGTCACTCAAACGCTGTGCTGATCTGCCACTGATTATCTTTCCCAGACGCATGAGCCCCGCGTTTCATGATCAGATTCTGGCTTGCTTGCGCGATGCCGGACTGAGTCCGCGCATCGGACAGGAAGCGATACAAATGCAAACCATCGTGAGTCTGGTTTCTGCCGGCATGGGCTTTGCGCTTGTGCCACAATCCGTGTCCAATATGAAGCGGCCAGGTGTGGAGTACCGGGTAATGCAGGAGATTTCGCCGTGGGTTGAAATTGGCCTGGCTTGGCGGCGCGACAATACTTCGCCCGTGTTATCCGCTTTTCTCGAACTGATGCGAAAGACAAGCTGAATGCTGATTCATCCGATGCCGGATCCGATCGCGATTTCGATCGGCCCCCTTGCAGTGCGCTGGTATGGACTGATGTACCTGACCGCGTTTATTTTTTTCATTGTGCTGGGCCGCATACGCATCCGACAGCCGCATATCAATGCACAGGGCTGGCGCAATGAGGATGTCGATGACATGCTGTTTTATGGCGTGCTGGGCGTGGTGATTGGCGGTCGTCTGGGCGAAGTCCTGTTTTATCACCCGATGTATTACCTTGCACGACCGATGGAAATCATCGCCATCTGGCAAGGCGGCATGTCCTTTCACGGCGGCTTTTTAGGTGTGCTGGTCGCGATGGCACTCTGGGCGAGAAAGCATGATCGCCCGCTGATGGAAGTGATGGACTTCATTGCACCGCTGGTTCCGCTCGGCTACGCGGCGGGACGTATCGGCAATTTCATCAATGCCGAACTTCCGGGACGCGCCGCCGATCCCGCACTGCCTTGGGCGATGGTGTGGCCCAATGTAGATCCGTTGCCCCTGCCACGCCATCCCTCACCGCTGTATCAGGCCGCGATCGATGGTGTTTTGTTATTCATTATCCTGTGGTTGTATGCGCGCAAGCCGCGTCCCTACATGGCAGTCAGCGGCGTGTTCGCGGCTGGCTATGGCATCGCACGCTTCTTCACCGAATATTTTCGTATGCCCGACTATGAAGTCAGCTTCGCCGGCTGGACTATCTCGGCGGGACAGATGCTGTCGCTGCCGATGATTGTGCTGGGCATTGTCTTGCTTGTGATCGCTTATCAAAAAAAGAGTGAGCCGTTGCCATGAATGCCAATCTCTATACGCTGTTTCGTTCACGCTTTCCGCAAGATCTCGATGATTGCTGGCTTGAGACCGAAGATGCAAAGTATTACAGCGGGCGCGATCTCGAACGCGGCACCGCAAAAATAGCCAATCTGTTCGCCAGCCTGCAACTCCCCCCCGGCTCACGGATCGCGGCACAAGTTGAAAAATCACCCGAAGCCTTGATGCTCTATCTGGCCACGGTGCGTGCAGGCTTTGTCTATCTACCGCTGAACACGGCGTATCGCGCATCGGAGATGGAATATTTCATCGGTAACGCCACTCCGGCCGTCGTAGTCTGCTCACCGAAAAATTTTGGCTGGATAACGCAAATCGCTTTTCGTGCAGGTACCCGACATGTGTTCACGCTTGATGAGCCACATCAGGGACGCAACAGCGGCACTCTGCTGTCGCGTGCTGTACATCAGGCGGATCATTTCGATACCGTGCATTGCGAGCCGGATGACCTTGCGGCTATTTTGTACACCTCCGGCACCACGGGACGCAGCAAAGGCGCGATGCTGAGTCACGATAATCTGGCGTCGAATATTCGCGTGCTGCACGAGGTATGGCAGTGGCAAAAAGGGGATGTGCTGCTGCATGCACTGCCGCTGTTTCATATTCATGGCCTCTTCGTTGCAGCGCATGGCGCACTGATGAATGGCAGTAAAACAATATTTTTATCGAAGTTCGAAAGCGCGAGCGTGATGCGGCATCTTCCCCGCGCAACCGTCTTCATGGGCGTGCCCACCTACTATGTGCGCCTGCTATCTGACCCCGCGCTCAATCATGAAGCTTGTAAAAACATTCGATTATTTGTATCCGGCTCAGCACCCTTACTGACCGAAACCTTCGAGACCTTCATTGAAAAAACCGGGCACACCATACTTGAGCGTTATGGCATGAGCGAAACCGCCATGCTGACCTCGAATCCTTATCAAGGGCCGCGCAAGGCAAGCACGGTTGGTCCTGCGTTACCCGGCGTATCGGTGCGCGTGATGAACCAGGAAGCTCAGGTCTGTGTCACCGACGAAATCGGTGACATTCAGGTCAAAGGCCCGAATATTTTTAAGGGCTACTGGCAAATGCCGGAAAAAACAGCGGAAGAATTTACTGAGGATGCTTACTTCAAAACTGGCGATGTCGGACGCGTTGATGCGGATGGCTATTTGTCTATTGTCGGGCGCAGCAAGGATCTGATTATTTCTGGCGGCTACAACGTCTATCCGAAAGAAATCGAATCCGTGATTGACGAGATGTCAGGTGTCCTTGAGTCAGCCGTCATTGGCGTGCCGCATCCGGACTTTGGTGAAGCTGTTGTAGCGGTCGTGGTGATGCGCGACGGTGCGAATCTGTCGGAAGCAGCGCTGATCGATAGCTTAAAAACACGTATTGCCAATTTCAAAGTACCCAAGCGCGTGCATTTTGTTGCTGAACTACCGCGCAATACGATGGGCAAGGTGCAAAAAAATGTTCTGCGTGAACAGCTCGGCTGAAGCTGACAAGATGAACGGTTTCAGCTCGTTATGAAGCGTCTTTGACTACAAAGCCATCAGCGAAAAGCTTTGTAAAGCATATAGCCGGCGAGCAGATAGAGCACTGCCGCAAATACCTTTTTCAGACTCTTCACCGGCAAGGCATGCGCAACCTTGGCACCCATCGGTGCAGTGAGTACGCTGGCAATTGAAATCACCAGCAATGCAGGCAAATAAATAAAGCCCAGCGATCCCGACGGCAAGCCGGGCTCCTGCAGACCAAAATAGACATTTGACAGCGTGCCCGCCAGCGCTATCGGAAAACCCAGCGCCGCACTGGTCGCCACCGCATTGTGTATCTTCACATTACACCAGGTCATGAAGGGTACGGAGATGAAGCCGCCACCCGCACCCACGAGCCCTGAAAGAACACCGATCACGGAACCTGCAGCCAGCATGCCAGGTGCTTTGGGTAATTCACGCGTTGGCGACGGCTTTTTATCGAGCAGCATCTGCGTGGCCGAAAAGCCGACAAACACAGCAAAGAACATTGCCAGTGCTGAGGCATCGAGCTGGGCGCCTATCCAGGGTCCGATCCATGAACCAATCAATATGCCCGGCGCCAGTAGCTTCACGATTGGCCACACGACAGCACCACGTCTGTGGTGGGCGCGTACCGAGGACAACGAGGTAAACATGATGGTCGACAAGGAGGTAGCGATCGCGACATGCACCACAATTTCGCGCGGAAAACCTTGAGCCGATAAAAGCATGGTAATGAAGGGCACCATCAGCATGCCACCACCGATGCCGAGCAAGCCCGCGGCAAAGCCAGTGAATGTGCCGAGCACCAGAAAGGAAACGATCTGAATGAAATCCATGCCTGCTTTCTTTTTTATTTTTGAGTAATTCTAGGAGACGTTGAGTTAAACCGCATTGTATGACGAGCCAGCGCCGCTGTACGTTACGATGACTTGGAGGATCACGCGCTCGTGACTCTTCTCAGCCAGAAAAATTGCGGTGTTATTCCATTAACGCTTTCTTGGCTTTCGCCATTTTTCCAACGATATGAAGCCACTCCGGCAGGGTCACGGGCGTAATCGACAGCCGGTTACCCCGCCGCAAAACCAACATATCAGCCAGCTCGGCTTGTACCCGCATTTCGGGCAAGCCTATGAGACGAATTTTTTTCAGCGCGCGCACATCGACCAACAGCCAGCGCGGATTTTCCGGACTGGCTTTGGGATCATGGTACGGACCCTTGCGATCGAATTGCGTGGGGTCGGGATAACAGGTGCTGGCCACCTCGGCAATGCCAGCGATACCGGGTTCGGCACAACCGGAGTGATAAAACAAGACCCCGTCACCGATCTGCATCTGATCGCGCATGAAGTTGCGCGCCTGATAGTTGCGCACACCCGTCCAGGCCACAGTTTGATCCTTGGCCGCCAGCGCATCATCAATGCTGGCTTCGTCGGGTTCGGATTTCATCAGCCAATAACGCATATTATTTTTATGACGGTCAACGAGCTCTGCGAGACCTCACCGTCGGTCCATTGAGCGGGTGTCTGAAGAAAGCATAAAAAAAGCGGCTGCATGCAATGCAACCGCCCGGAATTAAGTCCCGCCTGTGCCGCTGCGCCGGCATCCTGAACCAAAGCGGTTCAAGTTGGCCACAGTAGTTCAATATTGGGATCGTCGGACTAGCGACGTTCACGCCTACTAAACGAATCCCGCAGCCTATGCATGTGAATGGTTCAAGGAATATATGGCAAACGCGAACACGGCAGGAAAAGTCAGTCTACCTGAAACGGCGTGTGTGTCAAAGATTTTAATGCGCGCTGATGCATTACGCAGGATGTTGTTATAGGCAAAAATTACTGCTCCTCAGAACAATCGCTCCTGCGGCGCAAGCGCGGTATCCAGTGCTACATGCATGGCGTTAATTTTCTGACGCATATCCGAAACGGACATGGAGGCAAATGGACCTTCCACTGAACGCGAACCCAAGTAATCGGCGGCCATCCCAAGCGCGGCCATCACGGCGATACGGTCAGTGCCTTTGATTTTTCCGGCATCACGGATGGTACACATACGCTCATCAAGGTAAGCAACCGCTTGCTTGAGCGCCAGCTCCTCGCCTTCCTTGCAGGCGAGTCGGTAGGACTGGCCCATGATCGTGACATCAATCGTGGTCATGCCGCCTCCTCATCTTCTGTGGCGGTCGGTATCGACTGCAGCAAAGCGCTGACGCGCTCATGGGCTTCTTTCATGCGCGATGCCATCCGAGAATTTTCATCGGCAAGCGCTGCCATTTCAGTACGCAAGCTCGCATTCTCGCGGCGCAATGCCTGCGCGAGCTCGGACAATTGACCGATTTTCTCCAGCAGTTTTTCGAATTCGGAAATCATGGCGGCACTATAGTCGCCCGAGTGAAATTCCGTCAATACATTCAGGGACTTGTCGCGGCATCTTCACAATTTGCACGAGTTTTGCGAGCGCATCGCGGCTGAAGATATAAATTTAGTAATAGAAATGCTGATTCACTTAGTCTGGCTGCCCAGACTCGCGACCGCACGAATGACGCCTCGAGCCTCCGCAGCCAAAAACAACACTGATCACGCGCTGGCCATGTTTTCCTCTGGCGAATCCAGATCCCACAACTGGCCATCGACAGTAATTAGCGCGCAACAAATACGTACCCCTGGAAACAAGGACCGGCAAGCATCCCGATACCCTTCGAGCTGCGCCCGATAATCGACACGCTGAAACTCAAAATAATTACGTTTGTAATCGAGAATCCACAACGCATCCTGAAACATCACCAGACGATCCAACCTGATCAGTTCGCCGTCATGAATCAGTTCCATCTCATTACGTGCAAACACAAAACTATCCGGATTAAAAAACTTCTCCAGTACTTTGGAAGCCAAAATTTTTGTCGCCTGCTCGCAAACAACCGCTGCTTGCTCCATGCTACACCCCAGCCATTGCGCGACCAAACGAATCGCTGGGACCTGCACTGGCCAGACACACGATTCTGTCAATCGCTCCATCAACAAATGCAGCAAACTGCCTTCGCGCGTGAACTCGGTATCTTCCGTACCTGCTTTTCGCTCTGCGGGCGGTAGTGCCGGAGGATCGAACAGATTGATCCCGAATGCCTCGTCCGTCGCCAGACTTTGCTGTGGGATGACTTGCGGTGTCACCTCATCTGCATGAAGCAATTTCTCATACCAACTACCGGCAACGACTCCGGCTTCGTTTTTACCAGAATGCACACCGCTGACAATCAACATCGCCTTCGCTCGCGTTGCGGCCACATAGAGCAAATTCCAGTTTTCCTGTTGTCGAAAGCTCTCTTCTTGCGCAAACAGCGATTCGCGCGCCCAACCTCGCGCTGCGCTCTTGCCGAACACGGAAAAATGCGTAGGGGCCAGAGCATCCTGCGGCCATTCGCACATCACACCCAAATGGTCACGACTGCTGTCACTGTGATTGGATCCCATGAGTACGACAACAGCTGCCTCCAAGCCTTTGGCACCGTGAATTGTCATGATGCGCACCGCATCGGCCGACGCGTCAATATCCGCCTCATTGGGTGCTTCCTGATCGCTGGCTCGCTTCAGACGACGCAGCGTATCAATAAAGCGCGCAATACTGGGATAGCGACCTGCATCAACTTCCAGCGACAAGGCAATAAAAGCATCCAGATTGCCAAGCACCTGGGCTCGCATCGATGCAGGCAAAGTGCTTGCATAGCGCGGCGCGAGCTGACCCTGATGCATAATCTTGTCCAACAAATCATGTACAGGCAAACTCGCCGAGGCATGCAGCCAATCGTGCAGCAGCGGCACGATGCGATGCAGTGACGACGATAGCGCGTTTACTTGCGATGCGGTGCTATCCCTTTCGATCGCTGTTAATTGTGAGGCAGCGTCGTACCACGAAAACAAACGCTCCCACCAACTGCCCTCACCCAAGCGTGCGAGCCGAATCAAATCTTCATCGGATGCACCGCCTATGGGTGACTTGAGCACTTGTGCTAGCGCCAAATTATCCGAGGGCATGCTCAACCAACGCAGCAACGCAATCATGTCGGTAATTTCTAGCGCATCAAGCAAGCCGCCACCGCGACTGGAGACGAAAGGAATACCAGCATCACGCAAGCCGCGCTCATAAGCGATCAAATGCGTACGGCTGCGCACAAGTATCATCATGTCGGACCAAGAACGCACGCTACCGTCATACTGCGCGCGTGCCTGCTGCAAGGCGCAGCCGACGATGAAACCTTCCTGCTGACGGCGGAAATCATCTTCTTCGATTGGGAACACCTGCAACGGATCCCGCAACGTGAAACCTTCTGTAACGCTTTCCAGTTCGGGCACCTCTGCACGCACCAGTGGCAGTCGCCACACCGCGCCTTCGATTGACGACCGCGTGGCCTGAGCCTGATACAAGGCATTACCCTGCATCACCTGGTTCAGCGCAGTGACAATATTTTTTCCATTGCGATAGGTGAGATTAGTCTTAAGATCCGTCGCGCCCTGTGAACGCAGCAACGCGCGCGCTGATTCAAATACGCGCGGCTCGGCGCGGCGAAAGCGATAAATCGATTGCTTGGGGTCGCCCACAATGAAGACGCTGGGGCGCTGATGATCCTCACCGTAGGCATGTAGCCACGCGCGCACGATCTGCCACTGCAGCGGATTGGTATCCTGAAATTCATCAATGAGAATATGACGATAGCGTGCATCCATACGCGCATGCAGGTAGTCGGCATGATCACTGCGGGTCAGCAGCCGCCATGCGTGCCACTCCAGATCGGAAAAATCCAGCATGCGGCGGTCGGCCTTGATGGCCTGATACTGGTCCAGACAGGCTGGGCCTATCATGGCAATGGCTTCATTCAGGCGAACAACCAGCCTGTCCTGACTGCGTTTTTTCAGCGTTACCAGCACATCAGCAAGCGCTACCCATTCGTCTTTCAAAAAGCCACTTTCTTCCTCAGTCATTACCTGAAGCATGGCTTGGGTAATGGTGAGCGAACGCGGCTGATCTTTCGCTGTCAACAAAATCGCTGCAATCGATTGAAACGCATCGACACTGGCACCTGCACTGACCGCTTGCTCCAGCGCTGAAGCCGTTTGCTGTTGTGTCTTCGTACCCTTGCCAAGACAAGCCGCAACATGCAGCAAACGATTCTGCAGGGTGTGATCATCCCAGAGTGTGAGCCGCGCATCGCGTTCCCTATCTTCGCCACACAAATCACGCAGGCCATCCAGCGGATCGCCGGCTTCGCTCGCCACCCACCACTCTGCACGTCGGTCGATAAAGGCGTCGATCATATCCTTGCCAGACCAATCGCCAGCAATTTCATACACCGTCATCAATGCATCTCGCAAATCTACTTTGGACGGATCATTGAGCGACTGCATCATACGCAACCATGCCTCGTCGCGCAGCTCAGTGGTGTTATCGGCTAGTACGAATCCATGCGGCACACCTGATGAAAGCGGTGCGATCTGCAGTAAACGCATGAACCAGCTATGGAAAGTATCGACCGCCAGCGCCTGGGGACTGGACAAGACGCGTGCATACAAAGCGCGCGCTAGCGTTATTTTTTCATGCGCCTCAGTCTCGGTCAGTCCACGCTCGTTCAGCAACTCGACGATCTTCGCATCACTGGCCAGCGCCAATTCATGCAACAACAGTAGCAAGCGCTCGCGCATTTCCTGCGCTGCCTTGCGCGTGAAAGTAATGGCGAGCAGTTCCTCAGGCTTGGCACCAGCGAGTAATAGACGCAAAAGACGTGAGACCAGCAGCCAGGTCTTGCCACTACCGGCACACGCCTCGACCAATACGGAACGCGCGGGATCGCAGGCCAGTCTGACAAAGGTGGCGGATTGAACGGCCTGCCCATCTGCAAGAAAATCCTGCTCCGAGATCATCACCAGGCCCCTTTGCGACAAAGCCCGCGCGCATCACACCAATCGCAGTTTTTCTGCGTACCCGACGCAGGCAAGCTCGCCCCCGCTGACATCGCCTGCCAATTGGCGATGATCTGCAACTGCAAACCGTCCCGCCATGTCGCGTAATTGTCGGCTTCGGCCAATGCGGGCTTCTCGTCATCAATGGCAACGTAGGCCGCAGCTGCAGGCGGCGGATCAAGCAGCAAACCATAAAACGGCAACTGATGATCTTCCAGTGTCTTGAGACGGTTATTGAGCTTGTCTTTTTTCGCACTTTTGTAATCCAGCACAAGACGCTCGCCATTTTCGCGAACATCAATGCGATCAATCTGACCCACCAGCTTGACTGCGCCACCCTCCCACGACAACAAACGCTCCTGCCACTGCTCACCGAAACCGAACTGCCAACCCTCTGCCTCATGCGTATTTGCCCACGTAACATACGAACCCATGATTTTTCCCCAGCGCGACTGATAGCCGAGCGCTGCCGGATTTTTTTGGAGAATTTCGTTGAAGACGACGTCGCTGACACTCGCCATGCACGCCTCGCGCTCATGTACAGGTACGTCCTGCTCGCGCACAGTGTCGTGATAACGCTTGAGTATCTGATGCAGCCACTCGCCGTAATCTCTTTTTTGCGGCAATTCACTCAACTCATCCGCAGCGGCCAGCCTGAGCATGCGTGACGCAAAAAACTGATAAGGGCAGACCACCAGACTGTTGTAGCCACTGGCAGACAAACGCTCTGGCATCAAGGTGGGTGCAGCAGGTCGCGGCATCTGCACTGGCGCGGCATTCAAGATTTTTTGTGGCAGACGGGGCGAGCGAAGCGGCAGCTTGGAACAGCCGGCACTATCGAGTACCAGTTCGAGTCGCTGCAACCAGGGACTCGGCGTGTTCGATTCACCACTGCGCCAACCTTGCCAGGACAGCACGACCTCGGGACAGCTAATCAACAATGCAGTCAGTTCACGCAACTGCTGACGCTGCCGGCTTTCGCGTGTTGCCAGACCCAGCTCGCGACGTACTGCATTCGCAAAAAACAAGGTCTCAGCAGGTCGCGAAGGCAAATGATCACTGTCTGCACCGAGCACAATAACGGCATCGAATTCACGCAAGGAGGTACCGTTCAAGGGCACCATCATGACGCGCTGATCGATGCGTGGTGCAACGAAAACGGTTTGCTCCATCTGCAAATCCACCAGCGCGCGCCATTCGGCGAGTGAGAAACGGTCATCAAGCTGCTCAGCTTCAATACGAATCTGATCAAGCAGCGCAATGACCTGTGCGCCAGCCAGGTCCTCCGTCATGCCGGATGCCATGCCCAGTGCATCGAATGCGCCCAAGGTGGCGTCAGTCCATTGGGCCAGGGTCTTGCGGCCGCTACAGCGTTGCACTCCGCGGGCGATCGCCTCAATCAGTGAACCCGCCTGTGGAAACGGGACTAGTGCGGTCAGCATCAGCGACCAGCCGGCGCTGATTCCTTCAGCCAGCAGTGCCCGCTCGATATCAGCGCGCTGCTGTGCTGCATGTTGGTCATCATCAAAAAGGAAAGGTGATTTCAGAAAATCGAGCAAGGTTGCAACCTGCCCCCCCGACGCTGCCAGCGCCAGCCAGGCGTGCAGCACTGCTGCTGCGCGGGTGGTAGAAAGCTTCCATCCGGTTTCATCCGACACAACCACCTGCGCACGCTCGAGCAAGGCACGCACACGACGAGCAACAACGCGGTCTTGTGGAACCAGCGCGATGCGTCGCTTGCCGTTGTTCAGCCAGTCAATGATGGTTTGCGCTGCACGCTGCGCTTCATCTTCCATGCCCGCAGCCTCATACAAGGAGATGCCTGTCGGCGTCTCGATGGTGCCCGCTGACGACAGCGTTTGCACTGAATCGTCCATCAGCTCGGGCCATGCCGCGTTATAGACTGCAGGCGATATCGATTGCGACCAGTCAAGGATCATCAGATTCACTGGCTGGCGCATTGCGTAGGCATTGAGAAAACTCGCTTCCAGCGCATTAGGCGGCGCAGGCGCGCACCAATACAAAGGCAGCGTCGCCTCGGAGGCTGCGCGCTGCATCGCTGCGTGTAGCCGAATACCGGGATCACGCGCATCGCGCTCTGCCTGCCAAATATTCCAAACCAATCGCGCCTCGTCGGAGAGCAAAGCCGCGGCGCGCGGCGAGAGCTGCGACAGCGCAGCGTGCCAGCGATCTTCGATTGCCTCGGGTTGCGCAAGCGCTGCTGGCAAGAGCGCTGCAGTCAGTTCATCGCAGATGGCCAGCAAGGTTTGCGCGAGTGGCATCAGATCGGTATTTCGTCGCGCCACGAAGAGTTTTTTGAGCCAGGGCAGCTCCCGCAAAGATGCATAAAGCGACATCAGCCGTTCGCCCGACGATGCAGTCCCCTTCCCATCTGCCTCGGGCGGATACTGCGACAGCCATGAAGCCAGGGTGCGGATGCGCGGCGGAATGAATGACGGCCCAAGCAGGTCCGCGAGCGCGCGGCGTAGCAAGGCTGCGTGATGCCAGGCCGGCACCAGCACCAGCGCCGACGACAAATCGGGATTGGCCGTCATGGCCCCGGCATCGTCCACCAGATATTGCGCGACTTGCGGCCAGTATCCGGGGCCTGGGGGGATGTGGCGCGTGCTCGGCGTCATGCTTTCGGTGGGATCAGGAAGATGCGGATAGGAATTGAAACGCATTGTATGCGACCGCTCAATAGGCGTATGCATGCGGCGAGCAGGCTTTCGGGCACACTTTCGGAAAAATCGGTTATGATTCGAGAAATTCCCGCCCAGGCATCTTCTGCTTCAAATCCACACATTGATTTAGCTCGTCACCCACAGGGCGCACGCAGCAGGCCAGAATAATTGCAGGCTGGGTAACAAAGAAGCAACAAGGAAGTCATCGCAAAACAGGCAGAGCACACGTCCTACCAGCGACAACTTCACAAATTAAAGCGTACAAACTTCCCTCTCACTGAGGACATCATGAGCGAAAACATAAAACACATTTCCGACAGCTCCTTTGAAGCCGACGTGCTCAAATCAGACAAGCCCGTGCTGGTCGATTTCTGGGCGGAGTGGTGCGGCCCCTGCAAGAGCATTGCTCCTATCCTTGAGGAAGTCGCCAAGGAATACGATGGCAAGATTCAGATTGCAAAAATGGACGTGGACTCCAACCAGGCGATACCGGCCAAATTTGGCATTCGTGGTATTCCCACTTTGATCTTGTTCAAAAACGGCGTACCGGCAGCGCAGAAAGTCGGCGCACTGGCCAAGGGTCAGCTGACTTCCTTCATTGACAGCAATATCTAATCGATATCATTCCCGACTGCGGCGCACCCGTGCCGCAGTTTTTTCCTTCCGAATTCACCGTCGTACCCTCCCCCACCTGAAAATTTCCCGACCCGGGACCTGACCATATGCATCTATCTGAATTAAAGGCACTTCACGTTTCCGCTTTGCTGGAAATGGCCATCGGCCTCGACATCGACAACGCGGCACGTCTGCGCAAACAGGAATTGATGTTCGCGATCCTGAAAAAACGCGCGAAATCCGGTGAACAAATTTTCGGGGATGGCGTACTTGAAGTACTGCCCGACGGCTTTGGCTTTCTGCGCTCGCCGGATGCCAGCTACATGGCCTCCACCGATGACATCTACATCTCGCCTTCGCAGATTCGCCGTTTCAACCTGCACACCGGCGATTCGAGCGAAGGCGAAGTGCGTACACCGAAAGACGGCGAACGCTACTTT
>JACCEC011060421.1_pt1 | contig 23418 bp, 21 predicted proteins | sample 7450121 | NCBI WGS metagenome assembly JACCEC01 (sample SAMN15323455, study PRJNA562643) | freshwater metagenome | isolation source: river surface water | place: USA:Blue River Watershed | collected 2017-08-18 | reverse complement strand
TTTCTATTTCTATATCTTTTAAGTTAATACTATTAAGTTTAATTAGAATATCATTTTTATCAAATTTATTTATACCCTTTTGCATAAGAATATCAAACTGAATAATTTCATCATAGTTAGGTTTTATTTCTTCTAAATCAGTATTATCATTAGTGTACTTAGAAGTTAAATCTTCTATCATTTCTTTCAATGTAGATATTTCTAACTTGATACTATCTATCTCATCATCTTTAATTAATAATTTAGTATCTTCTGCTAATTCATTATTAATAATCTTAATAAATCCAACACTATCTCTTAATCTTAATTTAATCTCGTTATATAAAAATATTCCATAACTATAATCAACAGTAGACATTTGTCTTAACCAATCTTTTCTCTCATTAGTAGACATTGTTGTTAATTTACTATTGTTTAATAAAACATTATTATTTCTAACATTTAAATTAAACTTATCTTGTACTAATGTTAATTGTATCTTCTTAGTACCACCTGGATTCATTTCAGTATCATTAACTTTAAAACTATTTTTAGATTTATCAGAATATATTACATATTCATTATTATCTTTGTTTATGTGTATCTTTTTACTACCATCTTCTTTAAACTCATGTTTATTAATAGGCAATGGGTTTAACTCTTTTAATAGTGAACTTTTACCACTACCGTTACTTCCCAATATCAGTTGTATCTGTGATTCAGGAGTATAGCTTATGTGTGATATATTATTTAAAAAGAATCTGTTATAACCATCTAACTCTAATTTTGTTATCATCCTATCTCCTTTATATTTTTCAGTTAACTTTCACTTACAAAAATAAAAAAAAAAATAATTATTAGTATATGGAGTTATAACTCCATATACATTATTCAGCTTTAGTAGGTAACATATCTGTTAAAACTTCACTAACATTGATACCATTCTTTTCAGCAACAACACAACCAGCTATACCAGCAGCAACACCAACTAACACTAAACCTGTAACTTTTAAAAACTTTTTCATAACCTAACTCCTATTTATTATTTTAATTACATGTTTATAATATAATACTGAAATATATCAATTTTAAAAAAAAGATGAGAAATATTACTATACCTTATTGGTATAGTAATATATATTTTTTAATAGGAGGTAACCTGTTATGGATGCAATGTGTACTAACAGATTTTTTAAAGACATAGTTATAGCTAATGAGCAAAATAAAAAACGAATGACATAAATCCTGTATTATTTATGTATAACATACCAACCATAGTATTAAACTTTTTATTCTAGCTATAATGTTTTTATATAAACGTAATCACTATATCTTTTCATATAATTTATTATTAACAAAAAAAATATAGAAAATATATATACCTAGAAATTAATCTAGGTATATATCAAAAATAGTATAATTATTTTTATAAAAGTTTTCTGATAAAGTAACATAGATCTCTACATGGTAGTCGTCTAAAATTTCTAGTATATCAGCTAGTTTTGTCATATGATGTGACATAACAGTTGAATCATTGTTTCTAAGAACATATGACTCGATATTTGATATTAATATAAAGCTGTAATTCTTTTCAATTAATTGGTTATGAATGCTTCCTATAATTTCTTCTAGTATTGTAGGTTCTATAACTTCATGATCTTCATTTAAGAGTTTAAAATTAACTAACGGGTGATTTACTATTAAAACATTCATTTCGTTATTTAAATCATCATTGCTATCTTGTATTAATTTTATTACATCGTCAATAGGCACATTCTGAATTACTTCTACAGCATCATCTGGTGACCTCAATGTATTTGGGTCGTCTTCTACAATTACTTTAACCATCTTGTATTATCTCCTAATTTTAATTTACTAGTTTAATAATATATTTTTATTTTAGTTTGATTTATCTTCTAACAAATCATCTGTTACTATTTTTTTAACGATAGTAAGTTTTATCTTTTTTCAGAATAAATATTTTTTTTGTTGTATATATGAATTAGGGGGAATTTATCCTTTAGCAATAACATATATAAACATATAGTATATTAATATATATAATATATTAATATACGGTATATAGATATATATTATATAAATATAATATATAATATTAATATAAAGAAAAATATATATTATAATAAATTATAATATATACAAAAAGAAAAATTTAAAAAATCTAACACGTCTAGAGATAACAGCTTATAAATCTAGAATTAACATCACAAACGTATCAATATATTTTTTTATTTTATATTATTATTGATATGGTTAGTTAGTTTAGATAGAATAATAAACAGTTAAAAACTGTTATGTTTAGTTATTAGCTATCTCTAGCTTTAAGTAAAAATATAAAACATCTAGAGTATATATTTTTTATTTTATTATTTACATTACTTGATAAAAATATAAACTATAAAAAATAAACAAAGTATGTTTAAGTTAGATTTTATTTATTCTTAATTTTTATTGTTAGATTGTTATATCATGATAAAAATATAAAACGATAAGAAGGATTAAGAATGTCAAATATAGAAGACACAAAACAAGTTGAAGAATTATTACCACAAGATGGTGTTAGTGAACAACAAGAAGTAACTGAAGGTATACAAGGTACAGATGTTGGTATAGAAGCTATTGCTGAATCAGATGGTACTTTATCAGAAGCTACACTAGAAGATGGAACAGTAGATATAGTTATGGAGAATAGTAAATTAGAAAACTATGAAACTATTTTAACTAAGTTTACAGATATACTTACGTTATCTGAAAATAGTTTACTTAATACTGATGTTAAAAAAACTATCGTGACACTAGGTGGTGAAGTATATAATCTTGGTTCTAAGTATTTTGAAACTAACGAAGAAGAAGACTTATATAAATTTTTAGCTAAGAACTTTGAGTATATCGGTATGTATTTATTTACTTTTAGTGATTCTGATACATTAGTTGGTGTTCTAACTACTAAGATAGATACTTTACTTTATGACTTCATAGGTAACCAAGAAGATCTATTAGCACAGTTTAATCTATTCCAACAAAACTTTAGAGGTAATGAAAATGATATCAAGTCTGTAATGACACCATTAATATTTAATCTTAGTAATCTAGGTACAAATATTGGTTGTATTAAAACAATCTTACATTATCTAAAACTACAACATGAAACAAGTATAGAAACAATACTTGAAAACATCATAGTACAAATAGAAAAATAAATAAACATAATAGATAAGTACGAGTAATTACTCGTACTTATCTTGTGTTAAGTTTTCTATTACTCTTTTTTGTATAATAATACAATCTAACATTTTAGCTATTGGTTCGTTACCTGTACCTTTAAACTCACAGTTGATTTTTGGTCTTAATGGTTTAACTGGTATATATACTTCTTGTATTTCAGTTCTAGTTATAACCTCTGGTTCTTTATTAGTACAACCAGTAAAGGCTATGATAAAAATCATAATTAAACATAATTTAAAAGTTCTCATATTTTAATCCTGATATTTTTTTAACTAACTGTTGTAACTCTTCACAATTAGTAACTTTAGATTTAATAACATACTGTATAGATGGTTCTTGACTTTGAAGTCTAGCTATAGTATTGTTTAACTTACCAGTATCTACTTCTAGATTCTTAATACTTTCATTCTGTAACTCTATGCTACCACTTAATTCATTAACTGTACCTTCTAATATAACTATCTTAGCTTCTTTTATAGCTACAGTTTTTTGTAAATCTGATTTCTCTTTTTCTAATGTAAGTTTAGTTAATGTTAAATCAGATATATCACTTTTTAAACCATAAACATAAAAACCACAGTATGTTATAGCACCTATAATCACAAATCCCAGTAACGATGTTTTAGCTTCACTTAAAAATTTTAAAATAACTCCCATGATATCTCCTTGGTGATGAGTATAAAATCATTAAATTAATGATAAAAAAACTAATAAAATAAGGAAATAATATGGAAATAGTGGTTAATTTAGAACCATGGCCAGATGATAGTCCCGTTAGGCATGATAGTACAAAATTTATAGTACTTGATAGCAATAAAACAGAAGTTACGTCTGAAACCACAACATCAATGATTTTTGTAAAAGAGATAGATATTCCAATAGGTTCAACTTATTATGTTGTTGCAGAAAGACAATTTTCTTTAAAGGATAGTAATTACGATATAAGTAATATTAATTATCGTTCAGAGGAATTTGTTATAAGTAATAACGAAGCAGAAATAAGTAATATGCTTTTAGCTAAAGATATAACTATAGAAACACCTTATATATTTGTAGATAGAAATGATATAATAAATGGTAATACTAATAGTTTTATTATAAATAGTTCTAAATATAAAGGTGTTGGTGATGGTCATAGTCACACACATTGGATATTAAAATATAATGGTGAGATTATCTTTAGATCTATCAAAGATAAAATTAATAAGACTAGTATAGAAATTAGTAAAGATATTGTATCTAATTTACCTAGTTTTGAAGTATATTGTACACATTGTAGTAATAATATAGAATCTAGTATAGGTAAGTTAAAACTAACTCTTAATACCTTAAATTTTGAATTAATAAATAATATTACTTCTTTAGTAAGTACAGGTACAAAATTAATAATTAAAAGAATTAGCACTAGTAAACCTTTAGGATTAACAAAGATAGTTATTAAACACCAAGATGAAGTTATTAAAATTATAGAAACTGATCCTTTATTAGAAGATGATTTTAATTATATAATTTCTAGTACTATATTAGAAATTAAAAGAGACATGATAGTAGAACTTTATGGTAATGATAATACTGGTGAGCTAGGTAGAAAAGTTTATAAAATAGATATGCTAGATAATCTTTATAATAATGATAGCATCAATACTGATGTTAAATATGAGATGAAATTAGAATCAATATCTTTTGAAGGGTCTTTACCTGTTTTAGTAACTGATAGCTTTAGAAATTATATTTTTGTACCTAAAAATAATATGTTAGAAGTACATAATGTTAGTGAAGATGGTAGTTTAACTTATAATAAAGGTATACAAGCATTGTCGTTAGGTATAGTAAGTATGGAAAACATGTTTATAAAATATACTGACGATAATTATCTTATTGTAGATGTTAAATTAGATGCATCAAATGGTGACCATCCTAGATTCATAGTATTTAAACATGATGTTTATAAAGATACATTTACTATAACAAATATATTAGATAGACAAGATGAATTATATCCATTAGGATTTAATAATGCTGTTGAGTTTTTAGGTAATGGTGATTTTATATATAGTATATATGGTAGTAATGAAATGAAAAAAGTTAATTACTTAACAGGATCTATTGTTAATACTAAACCTATTCCAGAATCTGAAATAGACGGTGCTATGATAATGAAAATGTTAGATAATAATATTTTAGTTCTAAGTAATAAGACACATAAATCTTATATATACAACATAAAAGAAAATAATTATAGAAGTGCTATGTCAATTCCTTTTAATCAGATTATAAATAAAGATCTAAAGAAAGTGGATTTAGCTAATGGTGATAAAGTTTTATTCACAATAGAAGATAATACAACTGATGGTACATTGGTTTGGTTTAATGCAAAAGAATCAACATTAACAGTTATGACAGATAAAATAAAAGTACCTGCTTCTAATTACAGTATTTATAGAAAAAATAATGAAAATTTTATAGCAGTATTTAAAGAAAAAGATTATCTTACATATCAAGTTGATACAATTTTAGTAGATAAAATCATATAAAAAAATTGTGTATATAAATGAATATTAAAAATTTAATATAATATAAGGAGCTAATATGGCTAGTGGAACACCTAGATACTCAAGTTTAGGAGCTAAAGATTCAAGTTCAGTACAAGATATACCAAAAGTACAAGAACTTGGTACAGTAGTTTTAAAATCATTCATATTTGCATCTAAAGGTCCAGAGAAAGCATTAGTTAACGGTTCTAATGTTGCTTCTGTATTTGGAGATGATACTTTTGATGCTTTAAAATCTTTTTATCAACACCCTACAAGATTCTTAACAAGATTCTTAGGATATGGTGCTTCAGCTGAAGTTGAAAGACTTATTCCTGCTGATAGTAAAAATCCTTCTAACGTTGCTATTTATTTAGATATATTAGCAGATGACATTCCTAATTATGCTAGAGATAGTTTTGGTAACTATACTTATGAAAATAATGGAGACCCTAAAGTAGATAGTACTAATCCTACTATTCCTGGTTATAGAGTTAAATTTGTTAAAGAATTTACTAATGGTAATACTATTAGAGATTTAGGTTCTTTAGACCCTAAAAATGGAACTATGACTAAAGTAGAAAATAGTGTTACTGTTAATTCTACAATGTATCCTTGGATACAAATAAATGCTAAACACCAAGGTAAATCATATGATAATATTGGTTTTGGTATTAATACATTTGCACCTGAAGAAATAGACGAAGATTTAACAAAATCTATCCAAGCTATGACTTATGGATTTAAAATGTATAAAAGAGCATCAGAAACTTCTTCTTCTAAAATAGTTCCTACTTTAGAAAATGAAAATGTATTAACTTGTACATTAAAAGAAAAAGTTAAAAATCCTAATACTGAAGCAATCATTTCTTTAGGTGATATTTTTGAAGAAAAATATTATAACGAAGATGATAAAGATTTAGAAATTAGATATGCTGATACAGAAAATATTTATATCTACACTGAATACATCAATTTCTGTTTAGGTAAAATTTTAGCTGAAGAGAAAAAATATATCTCTAACGAATTAGAATTATGGGAAGATAATGAAACTGCTGCTACTGCATCATGGTTTGATTATACAAGTGATACTTTAGAAGGTGATGAACATTTAATTAATTTATTTACTTGTGAATCTATTTCTGGTAAACCTTATTTCTCTGTAGTTAAAGATGACACTGTTCCAGCAACATTACCTGTTAATTGTAGTATTGTAAGTATTTCTAATAATACACCTATTTGGTTAGCTGGTGGTAGTGATGGTACACTTGGTGTTGATGCATTACATACTATGACATCTGAAAGATTAAAAGAGTATGGTGAAGCTGGTTCATTAAGACAAAACAATATCTTAAATCCTGAAAACTATTTTGTAGATTCTGGTTATCCAATTCAAGTTAAAAAAGATGCATTCTATTTCGTTACTTTAAGAAAAGATACTTGTGTATTATTAAGTACTGAAATTTATTCTGATTTAATTAAAAGAAAATTCTCAGAAGCTAATAGTATAGCTATGTTAAGAGCTTTAAATGGTAGAGCTTTACTTGCACCAGAAAGTATTTACTTTAATACTGATTGTTCAAGAGTAGCTGTTGTAGTTGGTTGTGGAAGACACACAGGTATAACTGAATACATTCCTAGTACATATGAGATTATGTCTTATGTATCTGAAATGATGGGTGGTATGACATGGAAACAAGAGAAAATCTTTGATAAAACTTGTTATGTAAGACATGCAGTTGAAACTTTCCCTAAAGCAGTACCAGATACAGTTAAACCATTATACTGGAAATTAGGTGGTATCATTCCTGAACCTACAAATAGAGGTATTCCTAAGTTTGGTGGTTTATGTACATTATATCCTAATAGTACATCTGTAATGAACAATATCTTTACAATGCATGCTGTTTGTGTGTGTGAGAGATTAGCTAAATATAGCTGGTTAGATATGTTTGGAGATGTTACATCTACTAATGATGTATTTATCCAAAAAACTACTGATAACTTATTAGCTAAACATACAGGTATGTTCGCTGGTATTTATAATACAGTTCCAGTTGTTAGTTTAACTAATAGAGATAAACTAAATGGAAACAGTTATTCAGTAACTACAAAAATCTTTGGAAACGTTGCTAAAACTGAGTGTGTACATAACACTGAAGTATTTAGAAACGATATATTATAATAAGGAGATGAAAGATGGCAAGTAAATATTCTGATTTATTTATAGAAAACGCAACATCTACACAAAAAACTAATTTCTTAAATATTAGTAAAGGTGGATTAGAGGGACACATCCCTCAAATCGGTAAAGTTGTAGATGGCACAACATATGAGAACTACTTAGCTAGTACACCATATGTTTCACAAGATGTTATTGCTAAAGTATTAACAACACCTAAGTTCTTTGATCTTATGCCAACTCCTGAAATCTTAAAAAAAATATGGGTATCACTATTTGAAGAACACCCTAAATCTATTACTGGATTTAATAGTACTTTAAATGTTGAAACTGATGAATTAGAAATTGGTGGAACTAATGAGTTTTTACAAACACCTAAAGATGTTAAGAGATCTAGAACTACAGTTACTTTAGAGATTCCTGAAAAGATGAATAAAGCAGTAGCCAAGTTTATAGATATGTGTATTAGATACGGTATCAAAGACCCTATTGTTAAAAGACCTTTAGCATCTCAATATGTAAAATCTGTTAGTGAAATATCTGGTGGATGGACTCCAGATTATTATTCAGGTTCTGTAGTTTATATTGAACCAGATGTAACAAGATTAGCTGTAGTTGATGCATGGTTACAAGTACAAGTATTCTTTAAAACTACTGGTGATAGAACTGGTAAAAGAAACTTAAGTGCAGGTGGTGATTCAGTATCATTATCAATTGAAACTGCTGGTATTACAATGGTTGGTGAAAATGTAATGGAGTTCGCAGGAACATTATTACCTAATATTACTAATCTTTATGCAATTCCTGATACAGATTATACACTACCTACTGATGGTGTAGCTGCTGATTTAAAAGCATAAACAAAAAAAAAATAATTATTATAAGGATATAGCATATGCTATATCCTTATATATTTTTGTTATTTAAAACTGTTGAAAACGTTTGCTTTAACTGCTTGCATAGAAGCTTTAACACCAGGTAATTGGTATTTATGTTTCATAGACATTCCAGTTCCTTTGTATTCTACACCTTTTACAGCATGTGTAGTATGTTTATCACCAAATAAAGCAACTTTACCTAAAGTAGTATCCATATCCATAGTAAACCCTGTTGCAGCTTTATGTTTTACATAACCATTAAGTAATTCTTCCCCAGTAGCTTTAACTACACCTTTTAAGAATTCTGAATGATATTTTTGAACTCTTTTAATTTCAAGTTCAGATACACCATTTGCTTCAGCATTAACTAAATAAGCATCTTCGTCAAATGACACTACAAGTTTATCATCCACTAATTCAGTTTTAGGTTTAAGTTTAACATCAACAACTAATTTTTTTAGCTCTTTAGCTACGTTAATTTCTTTTTGCGTTTCTACAACTTCATTTTGTGTTTCTACAACTTCTTCTTCTTTTAATACTGCTGACATGTCTTGTCTCCTTAATATTTTTTGTGATGTTTTTAATTTATATGCATATACATCAATTTAATAATATATTGCTATATTTTGTTAGATTTTAAATATATACATTCATCATAGTATGGTAGTACTACAATATTTTTTTAAATGATAAAAAATAAAAAAGGTGATATTATGTTAACAAGAGGATTTGATTTAAGTAATATTACAGGTATTACAAATGACTTAGGTAGTAAACTTTCTGCTTTTACAGGAAAAGTTAGTTCGGTAAAAAATATTACTAACATTAAAGATGTACAAAAGTTGTTAGTTGGTTCTGCAGATAAAGCTTCTAAAAACACAATGAATAATGAGACCGCTGAAATTTTAAGTAAAGTTTGTGATGGTAATGGTTTTAATAAAACTAACTCTGACTATATAAGAAACTTAGAAAGAGCATTAGGTATAAAGAATGGTGTAACATTATGTTCTGATGCACAAATGTCGGAACTAGATAGATTATTATCTATGTCTACAATGATGAATGCTTCTAGAAAGACAGAATATAAAGGCATGATAAATAAGATGATAGGTAGTGAACTAGGAGAATTAGGCTACAGTGGAAGTATACCGTCTTGTTTATATGGTAAAGTAGAATCGTTAATAGATAGTTTATTATCTGGATTAAATGGAAATGTAAATTTAAAATTAGACTTAATGAAGTTGTTTAGTAATAAATGTCTTAATGACTCATTAAGTACTGTAAGTAATTCAAGTTTAGGAACTAAAGTAGGAAGTTTATTTACAGATAGTATGTTACAATCTGGTGATAAAGAAAGCGTTAGTAATTATTTAGCTACAAAATATAAAACTAATCCTATTAGCGCTATGAATATATTAGGTAATAGTTTATCATCACAAGGTAATAGTGATAATGCTTCCACTAAAATGATGATGTATTCAATATTAGATAATAGTAATGGTGGTTTAAATTCTACAGTTATTAATAAAGGTAATATTGCTAGTAATTTAAATGGTGATAAAACCATTAATAAAAATAGCACTGGTTTAATTAGTTCATTAAGTTCAGTATTTAATAATGATGATAGTTCTTATTTTAGTGGTAAATCTAATTTAGGTAATATAGCTAATAGCTATCTATCAAATACTAAAAGTAAAGACAGTTTAGGTAGCACAACAAAAAGTAGTGTAATGAATTTAGCATCAACAATAAAATTAGCAAACTTATTTGGATAAGATATACCATATGGTATATCTTATCTTATAATTTATTACTTTGTTGTAAAGCCATAGCATGGTCAGCTACCATACCACCTAAAAGATTATTTAAACCATGACCTATTCTCATACCTATAGCATGTGGAGAAAAAGCTTGATCTATGTTCATAAGTAATCTAGATGCTTTTAGTTTCATTCTAGGAACCATATACTTGCTCGTTAAGAGGTCTCTTGATGCTAATACAGCTAAATACCTATTAATTGGTTTGTTGTCCTCTAGAGCGATGTTAAACGTGTCAAAAATGGATGTATTAACAGGTGCTGTCATTATTGTACTAAAATCAGTGACAGTAAATGAAACATCTATACCTCTCATATTTTTATTTTTATCATATGCTAGATTATTAACACCTCTAGTTATGCTTAATGATGTTATCATACCCATCTTAATATGTTGAACACCTTTACAGAATAATTCACATAAGAAAGGTGATGTATGTGCTGATTGACCAGCAGATAACGGTAATGTTCCAGCTAATATCATAGCTAATGGAATTAATTCATCTTTTAATCTACTAAATGGTGTGTTATAAACAGACCTTAAAGACATATTATAAGTTATACTAGGTAAACTCATATCAGATGTATCCCATTTTTTAGGTATGTCAACATATGCATTACCTGTTAAAGTTTGTATAACAGCAGCAGCACCGTATGTCATACTATCTGCAGTACCAGCAGCAACATTCTTAACAGCTCCTATAGCGTCTTGTTGTGCTTCACCAAACAAGTTACCACCAGCAAAGTTAAACTTCATGTTTCTTGCTGATGTAGCAACGCTATTGATAGTGCTACCTAAGTCTATATTAGAAACATTATTACTAAAAGATTCAGTTGTACTACCACTAAATTCAACATTAAATATAGCGTATCCACCACCTTCTTTTATACCGGCATCTATACTGGCCGCTAATTTATCTATATATGTACTATCAGAATCTAAAGAAGGGTATTTACCATCACTACCTCTTCCATAAGAAGATATATTACCGTCAGTAGATTTATTATCTGTAGAAACAGTACCATCTTTTTTTTCTTCACTTGCAAATAATCCATTACCTTTAGTTAATTTAGTTAACCAATTAGAAAATGATAAGTTATAGTTAATAGTATTAATTAAACCACTACCAGCAGCAGCTTTCTCTTTAATAACACCATCTTTATAAACATAACCTAAGAAGTCATAAGGTGATTCCTCACCTTTTTGATATAACTCATATTCCTCTAGTAATAATCTATTAGCTAATGTTTGTGTTGTTGTTGCTATTTTAAAAATATCAATATAGTTATTCTCTGTAAATAAACCAGGCATAAGTTTTTTATAAGCTTCTAAATCTTCAGTATTTAGTCTTATAGGTACACCTATTCTATTTGCATCAGTTTGTTCAGGCATAAGTTCAGGAATTAATATACCTAACTCAGTTCCCAAGATAGTAACAATTTGTGATACCGCAGCCCAATATAAATGCATAGTTGGTTCCATATAGTAATAATTAAAGCTATCCATATTCATTACTAAACCACTAGCAAATTTTAAACCCCATATAGTTAAAGTTATCCAAGGAAAAGCAACTAACATAATACCAGCACCAACAGTACTTCCTACTGCGTATCCAGTAGGGTATCTTCCAGTATTGGCTATATAACTATCTCTATAATCTATAGCAGATAACATAAAGTTACTTAAACTATTAAACTTCTCTTTTCCAAATTGCAACATAATCATTTGCTGTGCATCATCATATCTTTCAGAGTATACTCTTCCTAATCCAGCATCAACATTTAAATTATTAGTTGTTAACCTACCTCTAAATCCTCTGTTACCATGTCTAATATCAGCCCATCTTGTAAATTGTGGTTTTACATTTATACCAAAATTTCCACCCATTCTAGTAGAAGTAAATTTTCTACTAGCTGTAGTATAGAATCTATTATAAACATCAATAGAATCCATATTAGTATCAGGTGGAATGAATCTTATATCAAACCAGTTATTATCAAAGACTATATTTTCTTTAGCAAATTTGGTAGACGTAGCGTTACTAGAGATATTACTAACATGGTTAGTAATATCACTTAGTGTTATAGCCATCTATTAATTTCCCCAAGCAAGGAATAAAGAATCATTATTAGTATTAGATAAAGATTTTTTAAGATCTAATATTTCATTTCTTAATCCAGCATTCTCAGTTGTAAAGAAAGAAGTATTAGCTAATACTTTATCTAAAGTAGAACCAGATAGTATAACTTCTGATAAACCACTTTCTCTAGTAATAGTATCAATATCACCACCTTTAACAGCATTCTTTTTACCTGGAATATCTATTCTATCATAAGTAATAAGTTTAGTAATTCTTCTTGCTACTCTACCTTTATAATTAAATACTTTACTAAAACATCTAATACTAAAAGCAACATTAACATCTGGATTATCTAAATCAGCTTTTAAACTAACACCATGTTGGTTAGCAGTAGGTAATATCCATCCCCATACTTTAACAGTATAATCACCCATAATTTGAACATCAGTAGTTTCTAGTTCAAAACTCATAAACTGATGAGAAGCAAAACCCTCATGAATCACAAGATTTCTAGTTAACCAGTCTTGGTCACTATGACCTTCTCTTAATGGATGTGTACACTCACCTTTTAATAAACCAGACTCTAATCTATTTTTAACAGAAAGATAAGTATCAGTTTCTGTTAACAGTTCTTTAAAACCATCTATAACATAAAACTCACCAGCATGGTTATAAGCATTTAGTTCTCCTAAAAGAACTTTATACCAACCTTTCTCATTTTTTTCTACATTGATATTTTTACCAATCATTTTATTACTGAATATAACAGTATTTGCACTCATATCTTAATTTCCTTTACCCATTAGTAAATTTTCTAATACAGAAGACTCTGTTTCAGGATTTAATACAGCAGCACTTATACCAGCACCATAATAACCACCAATAATCTTACTAGATGATGATTTTAAAGAATAATATATATTAGATAAAGAAGTATAATAAGGTCTGAATTTTAAAAACTCGGGACTATTTCTATAATACACATTTTTATCTTTTCCTCTAGCAACTATACTAGATAATATTTCAAATACATGCCTATCATTACCTAAACCAGTACCACAAAATATATCTGCATCACTTAGTAAAGTAGGGAGTTGATTATAATTTATATAAAAAGGTATATTACCCTTTACAAAGAATTGATCGTATATAAAATATATCTGATTATCACTAACAACTAAATCATTAGACTCCATTAAAACATTATCTTTATCTATATATAAAATTTTATATAATTTACCATCATCACATGTTGCATCGTCTATTCTATTAACTAAAAGCTTTTGAAAAACAGGAGCAATACATGTTGCATAATTATTATCCTCGTCTATAATGCCATATAAACCTATAAGCGATACTACATCACCAATTTCAGCAAGTTCTTTATGTAAGAAACTTTCTAAAAAAACTATTCTAATATTTTTTGTAACTATCGTCATGTTGTTACTTATCCTGAAGCAAGATTCAATTGCTTCAGGATTATATATAAGTTTATTAATCGCAATATGTTCCATTAGTCTACCTTAACGTCTACTAAGTCCACATCGTCAAATAGTTTATTAATCAGTCTTACAATAACAGCATATAGAGCAGCTTCTTTACTCATATCTTCTTTGTTATCCAAGAATTTGTTTTGTGCTTCCATAATAGAAATAAACTCTGAAATTTCTGAGTTAAAGAATGAAACAATTTTAATACTTAAAGCAGTAGGATTATCAAGTTCTTTTTCTTCTATTGTTTTTAAGAAAGCGTTTAGTTCAATCTCTTTAGAAAGATCGGCTTTTATAATTCTGTTATTAACAAAATTAGTTTTTATAGATTCTATAAAGTTATATGCTAATACATTTAATGTATTTCTTCTAGATTCAATATTTTCTCTAGCATTTTTTAATTGGTCCATTTTATAAGTAGATAAATATATATTTTTATAATTTTCACCATACTCTTTAATAGTTTCAAGTGTTACAGATGTACTACCATTATTTTTAACACTATCAATAACAAAACCAACAATGCTATCAACACCAAATTCAGATTCTTCTAAATAAGTATTATACAAATCACCAGATACATAAATATCGTAAACATTGTTTAAAGAACTATAATTTAAAACTAAATTTTTATCTTTAGTAATTCTAATATAGTTATTATATTTATTAATAACATTTTTAATAAAATCTTCAACAGTAACTTTATTTTTTTCAAATATGTCACTATTTAGTACATATTTCATTTTACCTTTTAATATGTTATGTAATGCACAATATATTAAAACTATTTTATCAACATTTTTAAAATGTAAATATTCTAATTCTGTTAAAGATGTATTTGTACCTGAAAAGTCTAACATATAAACATCCCAGATTCTTCTTAATTCTTCATTACTATATTTATTAATAATTGGGAATACAATATTATCAATTTCATTTTCACCAGTTAAGAAAAATGATTTCATATCATCTTCTTTTTCATCTAGTGGAAAACCAACCATGATACCTTGTGGTAATAAACCATTACCAATGATACTAAGTTTACCATCATCTTTTAACAAATCGAATAACTCTACATCTCCAATAAGTTTTAAATTATATTTAGATGTAAGATTAACACTATTTTTATTAAAATTATTAGTAATAAGTTCGCTAAATAATTTGATAGTTGGTGAAACAACATTTCTCATCTCTTCTAAAAAGATGTTTGCTTCATTAACATATAAATTAGTTATTGTACCTAAGTCTTCGTTAAAAGAAGACTCATCAGTATTAATTCTACCGATAGCACTACCGTATTTAAAATTAATACCTTTACCTTTATTTGTTAAGATTTCACTTATCATTTTATAGCTCCTTCTACTACTGATTTGATACTAGAGTTTACAATGAACTCTACAGTATCTTTTTCTAAAGTATCAGTAACATTAGAATTTTTTGCTACTAATCCATCTGCTACTCTTGTAGCTACTTTTTTAATAATATCAATTTTTTTATCGTTATTATAATATAACTGGTCTTTAGTCATACACTTTCCTTTTTATCTAGTATATATATCATTTAACTATTTAAAATAGATAGATACAGCAGTATTTTCTATTTTTTTAGCTACACTTCCAAGTACACCCATTTTAACAACACTCGGCGTAATTCTTTTTGCTATCGACATAGAAGAGAAAGTAGCATCAACAACTTCATTTGTATCGAAAGTAGTTATCTTTTTAAATAATCCACCAACAGTACATTTCATTTGATTACCCCATATCATCTTATCCGCAATACTCATATCATCTCTAATAGAGATAAATACTCTTATTTCAACTTCACCTTCCATTAATGGAACACCTTTAATGGAATAACTACTATTTACTTTTCCAGTATAACCTGTTTCTTCTAATAATTTAGCATCTGATATTTTTACCATCTCTTTTAATGTTGGTGATAAATCTTCTATACTACAATTATAATATACTACAATATTATCTACCACCCCACTATATTTTGCTTTTGGTGATGTACTGTGCATATTTTTAAAAGTTTCAATAGCTTCTTCGTCTAAATCTGTTAAATCTATAATTTGATTAGTAATACTATACAGAGAAGTCGTAGGTATTACTTTATCACCTGTATTAATAACATCTATTATATTATCAACAGCTTTAATTTTATTAGATCTTAGTTTTATAGCATTGATACTCATTTTTTCTGATAACTCATAACTTAATGTAGTACTATCTTCATAAGTGTCTATATCATCTATAAACGCAAGATTAACAAATGTAGATTGAACATAAACAACTCTAGTTTTATCGTATAAATCAGGAATAAAGAATGCATGGTCATAACATAGAACATCATCTTTTTTAACTTTTTCACCTTTAATAACATTACTTACTATAGTATGTTTAAAAGTACTATTAGATTCTATTTTACTATACCAACTATAAAGTTTATACTCTTTAGTATATGTTACTTTGCTACCTTCTACGGTATATCTAACAACTATAATTTTATCAGTAACTCTTGTTACTTCACCTGAAGCTTCGGCTACTGTACAATATTTATCTTGTAATCTAGATGCTATCATAACATCATAAGGTGTTCTTACATAAGGAACTCTCATATTTAAAGTAGGAATAACATGTTCATTTTGGATACCTGAGAAAACAAGTCTTTTCATATCATCATTAATACCAAAAGGAGCTAACATAGCACTAGTACTAAATATATTACACCAAGAACCATTTTCAATATCAACAGCTTCAACCATACCAAGTTTATTAATAACACCAGGAGTTGCTGATAAATATCCAGAGATACCTACATCACCACTATCTTTATTCGCTTCTGATATAATACCTATATCATCAGTATCATATTGTCTTTTATCTTTATTAACAGATTCTTTACTTAAACCACCTGCACCTAATAATGTAACATCCTCATATTGTTTTAAATTAGCAATAGGATTAATATCATTAACCAACATAGTTGTACTATCTTCATTAAGTTTTTTAATTACACAATAAGGATTAATAGTTATTTTACTTCTACCAAATACTGATCTATTTTTGTAATCTCTTATACTACTACATAGTTCTCTATAAACCATACCAGACATTCTCTCGTAACCTTTTAAAGATGTACCAATAGTACTATTAGGGTTTTTATAATTATCATCCTCTAACATTTCTACGGCTTTAATAATAAGTCCTGAAAATGTTTCTGGTAGATGTAATAATTTAAGTATATCTAGAGTTAAAGGGTCTATAAATAAGTTATTAAGATTAGGTATTTCATTTTTAACTATTAAACTATAACCTATAGTATTAAATAACATATCAAAATCATTTTTATTATTTAATCTAGTAATCATTTTACTATAATTACTAAGAGTAAGTAACCCACCAAATATTAAGTCAGTTTTCTTATTTTTTCTAAATACTAATTTATCATTACTAAGTTTTAGTTCATGATACTTTTGTTTATCTATTCTTGTAGTAGATTTTTCATAATAGAATTCTACTTTGTAACTTTTAAATAATTTTTCAATACTACCAAAGTAATATCCTAATAAAAATACAACAGGAACATTAACTTTAAAAACTCTAGCATTTACATATTCTACTGGAAGTTTCTCTATATCTAGATTAATCAATTCTTCCATGTATCCTATTTCGATAAATTTATTATCTACAAATTCAAATACTTTATTATTATAATTCATAACTAAGAAGTTATCATTTTTTTTACCTATAACAATACCATTGTATTCTAATTTATTTAAAAGGTTATTATCATTAACAAGTTTATTTCTAGAATCATAAACAAAATTAAAACTATAATCGTTACATTTAAAAGATTTAAGATAACGACCATAAGATGTATAATCATCTGGAAGTTTTTTATCATATACTTTACTTTTACCTTCTCTAGATACTAAGTCTTTTATTAATCCATCGGCATACATTTTATTTATTCTGTTCTTTAACCAATAACCAGCATCATTAAGTTTTTGTGTAGCTCTAGTAATAAATGTTTTTCCATAGAAACTATTAAGTACAACTTCGTTATAGTTTATTTTTCTAATAGGTAAATCATTTTTTTGCCTTCTCATGATGTATGTATTATTAGAACTCCTATATGTACCATTTTCTTCTACTTTAGGTAATATAACTTCCAATGTAGATTTACTACCTTCTAAAGTAGTAACTTCCATTTTATATTTACTTACTTTACCTAAGATATTTTCTTCATGTACCAATTCAAAGTTATTAATAATGATATCTGCATTTTTTATAGCAACCATAGATTTTACAAGATTTATTTCATGGTCTTCTTTAACATAACTCTTAGTAGCTTCTACTATTGTATTTTTAAGATAATCTTTATTAGATACAACTAAACTAGGTTCTATTTTTATTTTTGCTTCTTTTAAACTATAATCATTTTTATAATTTATTATATTACCAAGTTTAACTTCTTTACCATTTACTACAACAGGTATCTCATCCTGTTTTTCAACCATTTCTAAATAATTCGTACCTCTAACTTTAGTTATTAAACCATTATCTTTTAATGTTTCTATTTTTTTAACTAATATAGATTTAGTATCTTTTGCTTTCAGTGTATCTTCAATATTATTATGTGTATTATCAACTTCTATAGTATCAATATCACTATTATTAATAATTTCTTCAGTAACTTCAATATCACTATCAGCAACAGTCATTTCTATATTATCTTCAATATCTTCTTCTAAAAAATCTAAATCTTCATCTAGATCTATATCTCTAAATCCATTATTTGTTTCTTCTGTAAAATTACTAACATTATTATCTATAGGTGTTAATGTATCAGAAATAACAATTTTTCTAAAAGCTAAGTATAATAATTTACTAACTGTTTTATAAGGTAATTTATTAATTTTATAATTAAAATCTTTATATTCAGCAATAGTAGATAAAAGAACTTCTAAATTAACAATACAACATTTAGTAGTTGTGTTTAGAATTAAATTAACATTTTTAAATTTATCTAAATTGATTTTATTAAACATACTTCTTTCTCTCCATAAAGGGTCAAGAAGTTTCCAAATTTCAAACAGTAATAAAGTATTATAATTAGGTATTAAATGTAATAATCCAGATGTAACTTTTTTCTCTAAAAGTATTCTAAAATTTACATACTTAATGTTTATATCAATATCTATCGGTATAAATATATTTCTATCTAACTCTTTATTAACTTCTTCAATCACTGTACTTAAAGTATTATAAAATCTCCAATGTGGTAATAATGGATTAGAACTATATCTATAAAAATTATTTAATCCCAAAAAGTTTTTAACTAATACAGAATCTGCTTTCATAACGAATGCATTATTTTTTAAGAAGTTTATTTTAGGTTCATTATTTTTACATTCCTTAATATAGATAGGTAACTTATTACCTAATTCTCTAAAATTACCCATGGTATCTTTACCGTATTTGTTTATAGTTTTAACTATAACATCATGTGGTTTGGAAAGTATACCTTCTTTTTTAGGAGTATTTAAATCCATATCAACATTATATAGATATACTGTACTAAATTTAGGTAAGTGTATATCTGCTTTGTTAAATACTTTTGGTGTATAGAATTCTGACATTTTTCTTGTACCAAACATTCTATAAAAGTCAACATATCTCATGCTATCTCCTTATTTATTTTCAATAATTTGAACAAAAACCATATTTAGTGATTGAATATCCACCATTATAATATTAAAGGATAGCATATGAATGCAATAACATATGGTAAGAATAGAATTCTAAGAGAAATACCAATGGAAATATTAAAGTTAGCTTTTTTAGAAAGACATAGTTTATATAATAATAATATTTCACTAGATGAAAAGATTAATTATAGTATTATAAACCCTATAGTATTAATGGATACTAATCTTATAGGTAGTATAACTAAAAAAATTAATTTAAAAAGATGTATAGTTAATTACTACACAAACGAAGATTTACAACATGAGTATTTAATAGAAATACCAGATGAAGTATCTGATCATAAAGAAGTAATATCAGTATCACAAATACTTAATAATATAGCTTTAGGTCTTATGGGTAATAATAGTATGTCTGCTGTTTCTAATGCAATGAACGGTTTGATGTCAGCACATAGTAATGTTGGTATTATGACTACAGATAGATTAGAGATTGTTGGAAGAAATATAGTATTGGTTAATACAGGAAATGTTAAATGGAATTTTGAAAATTCTCTTTTAGAATGTGGTTTATCTAAAGATAGAAACATGGGACATCTTAAAAAAGGTTCTTATTTAGATTTTGGAGATTTATGTGTAGAAGCAGCTAAGATATTTATTTATAACAAGCTATATATTAAACTAGATGAGGGTTATGTACTAGGTGGACATAATATTTCAGCTATTAAAAATAAAGTAGAAAGTTATGATAGTGCTTTTGAAAGATATAAAGAACTATTAGAACAATGGTTTAAAATAGAGTTTATGAATGACGCAAATTCATATGCTAATTTTATAGAAATGCAATTAGTAAGATAGTAGCATATGCTACTATCTTACACTGTTTTATCTATCACATTAATTTTTATAGCACCATTTAGGTTATCTACTATTTTATACAAATCATCATAATTTTCTTTTAAAGCAAAATATAATTCTTTATAAGTAGGTGTTCTAGCTGATAAATACTTTGTTTTATTCATATAGATAGTATGATCTATAGCATCTACTTTTTCAATACCAGAATTTTCCATCGTTGCTACTTCAACATCTAAATTAGTAGAAGATTTAACTGTTTCTTTAAGAGTATCTAATAGGTTATCTAAATTTAAACTAACAGGTACTAATCCTAAATTAATGGCAAGAATTTTTTCAACATAATCTATTTTAGTAGCATCAGCTATACCATTAATAAAACTTTCTGGTACATAAAATATATCTGTACCTTGTACAGATTTTAAACCTATAATATTAATATTATTAATAAAATCTCTATTATATATTTCGCTAGTTAAACCCAGTACACTATATATTGTTTCAAATGGTTGTGTACCATTTAAGAACACCTCAGTAATTCTTGTAACAGATGTTACCTCATATGCTAAAGATACATCAATAACTTTTTCTATTGGTGTTAAAAAGTTTAAACCACCGATATAACCAACTGTTAACATTTTTTAAATCCTTTTATTTCTCTAAATGTAAATTTAGAGAAGTCTATATACTTAGTCATATAAAAAATATACATATCATTATCTTTTTTAGCTAATGATTTAATATCTAATTTATCAACATAATCAGTCACATTAAAATTAGGATTATCACTTATCATACTAGCAGAAGATATTATTCTGCCTTCTTTAGTATAATAAATTTGATGACCGTTACTTTTAATAATAAAACTGTTTTTAAATTCTATCATGACATCTTTATTTTCATTAACTTTAACATCTTCTATAACATCAGCAAGTTTTAATAAATTATTAAATTTGTCACTACTAAGACATTTAAATAAATTAATAATACCGGTTAAAATTTTAAAATGCGATAAAGTATTTTTTCTTATATCTACTAAGTATTTTATTTTTATAATATTCATATTTACCCTTTTATAGTATTAGGACTTCCTTGTACTAAAAATCCACCACAACATATAGCATCACCTATTCTAACAACACCCCTACTATTTACAATAACAGTAGAACTACACCCACATATATATCTGTCATGTGGTGGGGAGGGAGAAGGAGAAGGATGAGGCACTAATTGATCATTTTTTCTTGCGACACCTCTATTATTAACTATAACATTATGAGAACATGTTATAACTACAGTTGGCGGAAAAGAACCGTGACCGCTCCCTAGGTCGAAAATTCTAGATACTGGAACTCCCATGTTACCTCATTATTTGTATTTTATTTTTAATATTTACTCTAATAATATATCTGTCTTTTAATTTAAAAAAGACACCATTAAAAAACTCTTTTACTTTAACTAAGATCCTAGGTTTATATTTATAATATAAATTAAAAACAGCGTCATCATTATTACAATATCCAGCCAGTAAATGAAAGAATTTGTTTTCATCTTTATTTTTAAATAGTTTATTAAAAATAATAATCTCATTACTTATATCTTTAATCTTATAGTTCTTACTTATTATAATATTTTTTAATATATCTTCTATATTGTTCTTATGATAATAAGGTATAACCACTATATTATAACCATATCGTTTAGCCAATTCAACTTTTATTAAATCTCTTCTTATAGATTTTTTTAAAGCTTTTTTACCACCCCAATGTTTTACTTCTTTATAATGTTGTATACCATGATATTCTATTAATGTATTGTATCTAGGTAAGAAGAAATCATATCTATAGTTAAAATTTGGTATTTTATATTCTCTTTTAAATTCTACATTAAAATCATCCAAGAAATTATTTATAACTTTTTCACCTTTACTTGCATTACATTTGGGACATCCAGAGCCAACTAAATGACTGGCAGGTGTTTGATAAAAATCACCATGTGTCGGACATGATATTTTTATGTCAGTTATATTATTTTTATAATCATCAGGATATAGGTATTTATTTTTATGTATTTTATTAGCTTTTTCTACAAAAAATTCTTTTGTATCTCTAAATAGTAAACTTAATTTTTCATAATGACAAGTTCTACAACCTTTACCATATAAATGATGGTTTGGAGAAATTTCAAAATCTCTATGTTTAGGACACGTAACTATTATTTTTTTATGTCTATTTACATAATTAACTTTATCGTAGTTATAATAATAATTATGTAATTTAGATACTTTATCTATATACTCTTTTTGAATACCAGATAATTTAATTCTTGTTGTTTCTATACCGCATTTTGAACAACCATGTCCTTTTATATGTGATTTAGGTATCTGTTGAAATATTCCATGTATAGGACAGATAATATCTATTAATGTTCGCATAGTTTCAAATTCTTTTACTGGATAAATGTATTTGTTATCATGTACTATATTAAAGTCGTCTATAATATCTTGTCTAGATACCGGAACACCCATATTATATCCTTATATAAATTTTTTATTTAAATGGTCCAGGATGAACTTGGGTAAATAAATTTAAATGTTTATAAGAATATGTATCTTTACCAATCATTAACGGATAACCAGCTTTT
>JACCEC012352423.1_pt1 | contig 23422 bp, 21 predicted proteins | sample 7450121 | NCBI WGS metagenome assembly JACCEC01 (sample SAMN15323455, study PRJNA562643) | freshwater metagenome | isolation source: river surface water | place: USA:Blue River Watershed | collected 2017-08-18 | reverse complement strand
TTTCTATTTCTATATCTTTTAAGTTAATACTATTAAGTTTAATTAGAATATCATTTTTATCAAATTTATTTATACCCTTTTGCATAAGAATATCAAACTGAATAATTTCATCATAGTTAGGTTTTATCTCTTCCATGTCTGTATTATCATTAGTATACTTAGAAGTTAAATCTTCTATCATCTCTTTTAAAGTAGATATCTCTAGTTTTATACTTTCCAACTCGTCTTCTTTAATCAATAGTTTAGTATCTTCTGCTAATTCATTATTTATTATCTTAATAAAACCCACACTGTCTCTTAACCTCAATTTGATTTCGTTATATAAAAATATACCATAACTATAATCAACTGTAGACATCTGTCTTAACCAATCTTTTCTTTCATTAGTAGACATAGTAGTTAATTTACTATTGTTAAGTAACACATTGTTATTTCTAACATTCAGATTAAACTTATCTTGTATCAATGCTAATTGTACTTTCTTAGTACCACCTGGATTTAATTCTGTATCATTAGCTATAAAACTATTTTTAGATCTATCAGAATATATATTATAATCTACATTATCTTTATTCCAAAATATCTGTTTACTACCATCTTCTTTAAACTCATGTTTATTAATAGATAATGGATTTAATTCTTTTAATAATGAACTCTTACCACTTCCATTACTTCCTAGAATTAATTGTATTTGTGATTCAGGAGTATAGTCTATACGAGTTATATTATTTAAAAAGAATCTATTGTATCCATTTAGAATTAATCTATTTATCATTACTATCTCCTTTATAATATTCAGTTAACATTCTCTTACAAAAAATAAAAAAAAAATAAGTTATAGTATATGGAGATATACTCCATATACATTATTCAGCTTTAGAAGGCATTAAGTCTGTTAATACTTCACTAACATTGATACCATTCTTTTCAGCAACAACACAACCTGCAACACCTACTACAATACCAGCTAAAGCAATACCTGCAACTTTAAAAAACTTTTTCATAATCTATCTCCTAATATTTTAATTTAATTACATGTTTATAATATAACATTGAAATATAACGATTTTAAAAAATAAGTAAAAATACTACTATACCATTGGTATAGTAGTAATATATTTTTTCTTAATAGGAGGTAACCTGTTATGGGTGCAATAGTACTTATATAACAGATTAAAGATATAGTATAGTCAGTGAGCAAATAAAAAATGAAACAACATAAATCCTGTATTATCTATGTAAATCGTACCAACCATAGTAAAGAGCTTTTTATTTTAACTATAATGTTTTTATATAAACGTATTCTATATCTTTTCATATAAAATATAATAACCAAAAAAAATATATATACCTAGAAATTAATCTAGGTATATATCAAAAATAGTATAATTATTTTTATAAAAGTTTTCTGATAAAGTAACATAGATCTCTACATGGTAGTCGTCTAAAATTTCTAATATATCAGTCAGTTTTGTCATATGATGTGACATAACAGATAAGTCATTGTTTCTAAGAACATATGACTCGATATTTGATATTAATATAAAGCTGTAATTCTTTTCAATTAACTGGTTGTGAATTGTACTTAGAACTTCTTCCAGGATTGCTGGTTCTATAACTTCATGATCTTCATTTAATAGTTTAAAATTAACTAACGGATGATTAACGATTAAAACATTCATATCACTGTTTAGTTCATCATTGCTATCTTGTATTAATTTTATTACATCATCGATAGGTAGTTCTTGAACTACTTCTACAACATCATCTGGTGACCTCATTAAGTTTGGGTCATCTTCTACCATTACTCTAAGCATCTTGTAATATCTCCTAGTATTTATTTTACTAGTTTAATAATATATTTTTATTTTACTTTGATTTATCTTCTACCGAATAGTTATTTACAATTTTTTTGTCGATAGTTTGTTTTGCGTTGTTAGTTTCTAAACAGGTTATTAGATTTCTAGTTTCTATCTTTTTTCAGAATAAATATTTTTTTTGTTGTATTAATGAATTAGGGGGAAATTATCCTTTAGCAATAACATATATAAACATATAGTATATTAATATATATAATATATTAATATACGGTATATAGATATAATATATATTTATATATATTATAATATTATATATAAAAGAAAAATATATATTATAATAAATTATAATATATACAAAAAGAAAAAAACAATAAAATCTAACACGTCTATAGTAAAACCAGTAAAATAAACAGACATCACCGTTAAAACATATAAATCTTTATTTTTATTTTAATATATTATTGATATGGTTAGTTAGTGTAGATAGGTAAGTAAAACAGTTAAAAACTGTTAACCTGTAGCTATAACTAACTAAGCTAGAGATATATAAATAACACTGGTTATATAACCTACAAAACCATATCTAACTTTTTATTTTAATATTTACATTACTTGATAAAAATAAATAAACTAGATAAAACATAAAACTAGAAGTAATAACATCACACTACAGAGAAATAAAAAATTGTTAAGTTAGTATATCATGATAAAAAATATAAATAACAAGATAAGGACGATTAACCATGAGTGATGAAGTAAAACAAGAACCAGTAGTTACTGAAGAAAATGTACAAGCTGAAGAAGCAGTAGTTGAATCTACTGAAGGTTTAGCACCTAGAGAAGTTGAAGCTGAAGAGTTAACGATAGATGACAGTGAGAGAATAGTAGAGATGAACAAACAGTTAGAAAACTATGAAGTAGTACTAACTAAGTTTACGGATGTTCTAACACTTACTGAAAGTAATTTAATTAATCCTGAAGTTAAGAAAACTATCATCACACTAGGTGGTGAAGTATATAGCTTAGGTGCTAAGTATTGTGAAACTAACGATACTGATGATTTATATAAATTCTTAGCTAAGAACTTTGAATATATCGGTATGTATTTATTTACATTTAGTACTGCTGAAACTTTAGTTGGTGTGTTAACATCTAAGATAGATAACTTACTTAATGATTTTATTGGTAATCAAGAAGATCTACTAGGACAGTTTAATCTATTCCAACAAAACTTTAGAGGTAATGAAAACGACATTAAATCTATCATAACACCATTGATATTTAATCTAAGTAACTTAGGTACTAATATTGGTTGTGCTAAAACAATTATGCATTATTTAAAATTACAAAACGAAACAAACATTGAAACGATACTTGAAAATATCATTCTACATATAGAAAAATAACGAACATAATAAAGAGATAAGTACGAGTAATTACTCGTACTTATCTTGTGTCATACTTTCAATTACTCTTTTTTGTATAATAATACAATCTAACATTTTAGCTATTGGTACATTACCTGTACCTGTAAACTCACAGTTAATTCTAGGTCTTAATGGTTTAACTGGAATATATACTTCTTGTATTTTTGTTCTAGTAATAACTTCTGGTTCTTTATTACTACATCCTGTAAAAACTAATAATACAATCATGATTAAATATAAATTAAAAGTTCTCATATTTTAATCCTGATACTTTTTTAACTAACTGTTGTAACTCTTCACAGTTAGTGGTTTTAGTTTTAATGATGTATTGTATAGATGGTTCTTGACTTTGTAGTTTAACTATAGTATTATTAAGCTTATGACTATCTACTTCTAGATTCTTAATACTTTCATTCTGTAACTCTATATTACCAGATAACTCATTAACTGTACCTTCTAATATAACTATCTTAGCTTCTTTTATAGCTACTGTTTTCTCTAACTCAGCTTTATCTTTCTCTAATACTAGTTTATCATTCTTTAAACTAGATATCTCACTATTTAAACCATAAACATAAAAACCAGCATATGTTATAGCCCCTATAATTAAAAATCCTAGTAATGATGTTTTAGCATTACTTAAAAAATTTAAAATAACACCCATGTTATCTCCTTGATGACGAGTATAAAATCATTAAATTAATGATAAAAAAACTAATAAAATAAGGAAATAATATGGAAATAGTGGTTAATTTAGAACCATGGCCAGATGATAGTCCCGTTAGACATGATAGCACCAAGTTTATAGTACTAGATGGAAATAAACTAGAAGTTACACACGAAACTACAACATCAATGGTTTTTGTTAAAGAGATAGATATTCCAATAGGTTCAACTTATTATGTTGTTGCAGAAAGACAATTCTCCTTAAAAGATAGTAACTATGATATAAGTAATATTAATTATCGTTCTGAAGAATTTGTTATAAGTAATAATGAAACAGAAATAAGTAATATGCTTTTAGCTAAAGACATAGTTATAGAGACACCTTATATTTTTATAGATAGAAATGATATAATAAATGGTACAAGCGATACTTTTGTTATTAACAGTTCTAAATATAAAGGTATCGGTGATGGTCATACACATAGTCACTGGATAATAAAATATAATGGTGAAATAATACATAGAGTTATTAACAATAGAGTTAATAAAACAAGTATAACATTAGAAAAAAATCTAGTTAAGAATTTACCTAGTTTTGAAGTATACTGTACACATTGTAGTAACAATATAGAATCTAGTATAGGTAAACTAAAAATAACACTTAATACTTTAAACTTTGAACTTACTAACAATATTACATCTTTAGTTAGTACAGGTACTAAATTATTAATAAAAAGAATCAATACAACTAGACCTTTAGGTTTAACTAAGATTACTATTAAACATCAAGATGAAGTTATTAAGATTATAGAAACTGATCCATTATTAGAAGATGATTTTAGTTATATATTATCTAGTACTATTTTAGAGATTAAGAGAGATATGATAATAGAACTATATGGTAATGATATAACTGGTGAGTTAGGTAGAAAAGTTTATAAGTTAGATATGATAGATAATCTTTATAATAACGATAGCATTAATACTGATGTTAAGTATGATATGAAATTAGAATCAATATCTTTTGAAGGTAAACTACCTGTAATAGTTTCTGATAGTTTTAGAAATAATGTATTTATACCTAATAACAATATGTTAGAAGTTTTTAATGTTAGTGAAGATGGAAGTTTAACTTATAATAAATCTATACAATCACTATCATTAGGTAATGTAACTAAAGATAATATGTTTATAAAGTATACAGATGATAACTATCTTATAGTAGATGCTATGTTAGATATGTATAATGGTAACCATCCTAGGTTTATAGTATTTAAACATGATGTTTATAAAGACACATTTACTATTACTAATGTTATGGATAGAAATGATGAACTATATCCATTAGGTTATAATAATGCTATAGAGTTTTTAGGTAATGGTGATTTTATATATAGTATATATGGAAGTAACGAAATGAAAAAAGTTAATTACTTAACAGGTACTATTGTTAATACTAAACCTATTCCTGAAACAGAAATAGATGGTGCTATGATAATGAAAATGTTAGATAATAATATTTTAGTTCTTAGTAATAAAACACATAAATCTTATATATACAATATAGAAGAAAATAATTATAGAAGTGCTATGTCTATACCTTTTAATCAGATTATTAATAAAGATTTGAAAAAATTAGATTTAGCTAATGGTGATAAAGTTTTATTCACAATAGATGATAATACTTCAGATGGTACTTTAGTATGGTTTAATTCTAAAGAATCTACATTAACAGTTATGACAGATAAAATAAAAATACCTGCTAGTAATTATAGTTTATATAGAAAAAATAATGAGAATTTTATAGCTATATATAAAGAAAAAGATTATCTAACTTATCCTGTCGATACAATTTTAGTAGATAAAATCGTGTAAAAAAATTGTGTATATAAATGAATATTAAAAAATTAATATAATAATAAGGAGCTAATATGGCTAGTGGAACACCTAGATACTCAAGTTTAGGAGCTAAAGATTCAAGTTCTGTACAAGATTTACCAAAAGTACAAGACCTTGGTACAGTAGTTTTAAAATCATTCATATTTGCATCTAAAGGTCCAGATAGAGCATTAGTTAACGGTTCTAATGTTGCTTCTGTATTTGGAGATGAGACTTTTGATGTTTTAAAATCTTTTTATCAACACCCTACAAGATTCTTAATGAGATTCTTAGGATACGGTGCTTCAGCTGAAGTTGAAAGACTTATTCCTGCTGATAGTAAAAATCCTTCTAATGTTGCTATTTATTTAGATATAATAGCAGATGATGTTCCTAATTATCTTAGAGATAGTTTTGGTAACTATGTATATGAAAATAATGGAGATGCTAAAGTAGATCCAGCTAAACCTACAATTCCAGGATTTAGAAGAAAGTTCGTTAAAGAATTTACTAATGGTAATACTATAAGAGATTTAGGTTCATTAGACCCTAAAAATGGTACTATGACTAAAGTAGAAAATGGTAACACTATTACTTCTACTATGTATCCATGGTTTCAAATGAATGGTAGATTCCAAGGTAAAGCTTATGATAATATCGGATTCGGTATTAATACATTTACACCAGAAGAAATAGACGAAGATTTAATTAAATCTGTTAAAGCTATGACTTATGGATTTAAAATGTATAAAAGAGATTCTGAAACTTCATCTTCTAAAATAGTTGCTACATTAGAGAATGAAAATATCTTAACTTGTACATTAAAAGACAAAGTTAAAAATCCTAATACTGAAGCTATTATATCTCTTGGTGATGTTTTTGAAGAAAAATATTATAACGAAGATGATACTACTTTAGAAATTAGATATGCTGATACAGAAAATATTTATTTATATTCTGAATATATCAACTTCTGCTTAGGTAAAGTTTTAGCTGAAGAGAAAAAATACATTTCTAACGAATTAGAAATATGGGAAGATAATGAAACAGCTACAACTGCTTCATGGTTTGATTATAGTAATGATACATTAGAAGGTGATGAACATTTAATTAACTTATTTACTTGTGAATCTGTTAATGGTAAACCATACTTTACAGTAGTAAGAGATGAAACTGTTCCTGTAACATTACCTGTAAATTGTAGTATTGTAAGTATTTCTAATAATACACCAATATGGTTAGCAGGTGGTAGTGATGGTACACTTTCTGTAGATACATTACATAGTATGACATCTGAGAAATTAAAAGAATATGGTGAAGCTGGTTCTTTAAGACAAAACAATATCTTAAATCCTGAAAACTTCTTCGTAGACTCTGGTTATCCAATTCAGGTTAAAAAAGACGCATTCTATTTTGTTACTTTAAGAAAAGATACTGCAGTATTATTAAGTACTGAAACCTATTCTGATTTAATTAAAAGAAAATTCTCTGAAGCTAACAGTATTAGTATGTTAAGAACATTAAATGCAAGAGCATTATTAGCACCTGAAAGTATTTACTTTAATACTGATTGTTCTAGAGTAGCTGTTGTAGTTGGTTGTGGAAGACATACTGGTATAACTGAATATATTCCTAGTACATATGAGATTATGTCTTATGTATCAGAAATGATGGGTGGTTTGGTATGGAAACAAGAAAAAATCTTTGATAAAACTTGTTATGTAAGACATGCTGTTGAAACATTCCCTAAAGCTGTTCCAGATACAGTTAAACCATTATATTGGAAATTAGGTGGTATTATTCCTGAACCAACAAATAGAGGTATTCCTAAGTTTGGTGGATTATGTACATTATATCCTAATAGTACTTCTGTAATGAATAATATCTTTACAATGTTCTGTGTTTGTGTAAGTGAAAAATTAGCTAAATATAGTTGGTTAGATATGTTTGGAGATGTTACTTCTACTAATGATGTATTTATCCAAAAAACTACTGATAACTTATTAGCAAAACACACAGGTATGTTTGCAGGTATTTATAATACAGTTCCAGTTGTAAGTTTAACTAATAGAGATAAACTAAATGGAAATAGTTATTCAGTAACTACAAAAATCTTTGGAAATGTTGCTAAAACTGAATGTGTTCATAACACTGAAGTATTTAGAAACGATACAATATAATAAGGGAGATGAAAGATGGCAAGTAAATATTCTGATTTATTTATAGATAACGCAACAGCTACACAAAAATCTAATTTCTTAAACATTAGTAAAGGTGGATTAGAGGGACACATCCCTCAAATCGGTAAAGTTGTAGATGGAACAACATATGAGAACTACATAGCTAGTACACCATATGTTTCTCAAGATGTTATCGCTAAAGTATTAACAACTCCTAAGTTCTTTGATCTTATGCCTACTCCTGAGATTTTAAAAAAGATTTGGGTTTCTCTATTTGAAGAACACCCTAAATCTATTACAGGATTTAATAGTACATTAAATGTTGAAACTGATGAGTTAGAAATTGGTGGAACTAATGAGTTCTTACAAACTCCTAAAGATGTTAAAAGATCAAGAACTACAGTTACTTTAGAGATTCCTGAAAAGATGAATAAAGCAGTAGCTAAGTTTATTGATATGTGTATTAGATACGGTATCAAAGATCCTATCGTTAAAAGACCTTTAGCATCTCAATATGTAAAATCTGTTAGTGAAATATCTGGTGGATGGACTCCAGATTATTATTCAGGTTCTGTAGTTTATATTGAACCAGATGTAACAAGATTAGCGGTAGTTGATGCATGGTTACAAGTACAAGTATTCTTTAAAACGACTGGTGATAGAACTGGTAAAAGAAACTTAAGTGCTGGTGGTGACTCAGTATCATTATCTATTGAAACAGCTGGTATTACAATGGTTGGTGAAAATGTAATAGAGTTCGCAGGAACATTATTACCTAATATCGTTAATCTATATGCAATTCCTGATACAGATTATACACTACCTACTGATGGTGTAGCTGCTGATTTAAAAGCATAATAAAAAAAAAATAAACATTTAGTATAAGGATATACCATATGGTATATCCTTATATATTATTTTGTTATTTAAAACTATTGAATACAGTTGCTTTAACAGCTTGCATAGCAGCTTTAACACCAGGTTGGTGATATTTATGTTTCATAGACATACCAGTTCCTGTGTACTCAACACCTTTTACATAATGTGTAGTATGTTTATCACCAAATAAAGAAACTTTACCTAATGTAGTTTCCATATCCATAGTAAATCCAGTAGCATCTTTATGTTTTGCGTACCCGTTAATTAATTCTTCACCTGTAGATTTAACCACACCCTTTAAGAATTCTGAATGGAATTTTTGTACTCTTTTAATTTCAAGTTCAGTAACACCATTTGCTTCAGCATTAGCTAAGTATACATCTTCATCAAACGATACAACTAATTTATCATCAACTAATTCAGTTTTAGGAGTAAGCTTAACATCTACTATTAATTTTTTTAATTCTTTAGCAACATTAACTTCTTTTTGTGTTACTACAACTTCTTCTTTTAATTCTGTTGACATATTGTCTCCTTAAGTTTTATTTGCGATGTTTTTTAATTTATATGCATATACATCAATTTAATAATATATTGTTATATTTTGTTAGATTTTAAATATATACATTCATCATATTATGGTAATGCTACAATATTTTTTTAAATGATAAAAAATAAAAAGGTGATATTATGTTAACAAGAGGTTTTGATTTAAGTAATATTACAGGTATTACAAATGATTTAGGTTCTAAACTCTCAGCTTTTACAGGTAAAGTAAGTTCAGTAAAAAATATTAAAAGTGTTAAAGATGCTCAAAAGTTATTAGCTAGCTCAGCTGATAAAGCTTCTAGTAATACAATGAATAATGAAACTGCTGAAATACTTAGTAAAGTTTGTAATGGTAATGGTTTTAATAAAACTAATAGTGACTATTTAAGAAACCTAGAAAGAACATTAGGTATAAAAAATGGTGTAACATTATGTTCTGATACACAAATGTCTGAATTGGATAGATTGTTATCTATGTCTACAATGATGAACGCTTCTAGAAAATCAGAATATAAAGGTATGATTAATAAAATGGTTGGTAGTGAACTAGGTGAGATAGGATACAGTGGAACTATACCATCTTGTTTATACGGTAAAGTAGAATCGTTAATAGATAGTTTATTATCTGGATTAAATGGAAATATAAATTTAAAATTAGACTTAATGAAATCGTTTAATAACAAATGTCTTAACGATTCATTAAGTACAGTAAGCAATTCTAGTTTAGGAACTAAGATAGGTAGTTTATTTACTGATAGTATGTTACAATCTGGCGATAAAGCAAGTGCTAGTAGTTATTTAGCAACAAAGTATAGAACTAATCCTAATAGTGCAATGAATATACTAGGAAATAGTTTATCATCACAAGGTAATAGTGACAATGCTTCTACTAAAATGATGATGTATTCAATATTAGATAATAGTAATAGTGGATTAAACTCTACAGTACTTAATAAAAGTAATATAGCTAGTAATCTAAATGGTGATAGTACCATTAATAAAAATAGTACAGGATTAATAGGTTCATTAGGTTCTGTATTTGGTAGTGATGATGGTTCTTATTTTAGTGGTAAGTCTAACTTAAATAATACAGCTAATAGTTATTTATCTAATACTAAAAGTAAAGATAGTTTAGAAAGTACTATTAAGAGTAGTGTAATGAATTTAGCATCAACAATAAAATTAGCAAACTTATTTGGATAAGATATACCATATGGTATATCTTATCTTATAATTTATTGCTTTGTTGTAAAGCCATTGCGTGATCAGCTACTAAACCACCTAATAGATTATTTAATCCATGTCCTATTCTCATACCTATAGCATGAGGTGAAAATGCTTGATCAATATTCATAAGTAATCTAGATGCTTTCAATTTCATCCTAGGAACCATATATTTGCTCGTTAACAGGTCTCTTGATGCTAAGACAGCTAAATACCTGTTTATTGGTTTATTGTCCTCTAGAGCGATGTTAAACGTGTCAAAAATAGATGTATTAACAGGTGCTGTCATTATTGTACTAAAATCAGTAACAGTAAATGAAACATCTATACCTCTCAAGTTCTTATTTTTATCATATGCTAAGTTATTAACACCTCTTGTTATACTTAAAGAAGTTATCATACCCATTTTAATATGTTGAACACCTTTACAGAATAATTCACATAAGAATGGAGATGTATGTGCTGATTGACCAGCAGATAATGGTAATGTACCAGCTAGTATCATTGCTAACGGAATAAGCTCATCTTTTAATCTACTGAATGGTGTATTATAAACAGACCTTAAAGACATGTTATATGTTATACTAGGTAAACTCATATCTGATGTATCCCATTTTTTAGGTATATCAACATAAGCATTACCAGTTAACGTTTGTATAACAGCAGCAGCACCATATGTCATACTATCAGCAGTACCTGCAGCAACATTCTTAGCAGCACCTATAGCATCTTGTTGTGCTTCACCAAACAAGTTACCACCAGCAAAGTTAAATCTCATATTTCTAGCAGATGTAGCAACACTATTAATAGTACTACCTAAGTCGATATCGGAAACATTATTACTAAAAGATTCAGTTGTACTACCACTAAATTCTACATTGAATATAGCATAACCACCACCTTCTTTAATACCAGCATCTATAGTCTCAGCTAATTTATCCATATAACTACTATCACTATCTAAAGATGGATATTTACCATCACTACCTCTTCCATAAGAAGATATATTACCATCAGTAGATTTATTATCTGTAGATGCAGTTTCATCTTTCTTATCTTCACTTGCAAATAAACCATTACCTTTAGTTAATTTATTTAACCAATTAGAAAACGATAAGTTATAATTTAAAGTATTTATTAGTCCACTACCAGGAGAAGCTTTCTCTTTGATAACACCATTTTTATAAACATAACCTAAAAAGTCATATGGCGATTCTTCACCTTTTTGATATAACTCATATTCTTCCAATAATAATCTATTAGCTAAAGTTTGTGTTGTTGTTGCTATTTTAAATATATCTATATAGTTATTCTCTGTAAATAACCCAGGCATAAGTTTTTTATATTCTTCTAAATCAGATGTATTTAATCTTATAGGTACACCTATTCTATTAGCTTCTGTTTTATCGGGCATAAGTTCAGGAATTAAAATACCTAACTCAGTTCCTAATATAGTAACAATTTGTGATACAGCAGCCCAATATAAATGCATAGTAGGTTCCATATAGTAATAATTAAAGCTATCCATATTCATTACTAAACCGCTAGCAAATTTTAAACCCCATATAGTTAAAGTTATCCAAGGAAAAGCAACTAACATAATACCAGCACCTACAGTACTTCCTACTGCATAACCAGTAGGGTATCTTCCAGTATTAGCTATATAACTATCTCTATAATCAATAGCAGATAACATAAAGTTACTTAAACTATTAAACTTTTCTTTTCCAAATTGTAACATAACCATCTGTTGTGCATCATCATATACTTCAGAATATACTCTACCTAATCCAGCATCAACATTTAAATTATTAGTTGTTAATCTACCTCTAAATCCTCTGTTACCATGTCTAATATCAGCCCATCTTGTAAATTGTGGTTTAACATTAATACCAAAGTTTCCTCCCATTCTAGTAGAAGTAAACTTTCTACTAGCAGTAGTATAGAATCTATTAAATACATCTATAGAATCCATATTGCTATCAGGTGGTATAAACCTTATATCAAACCAGTTATTATCAAAGACTAAATTTTCTTTAGCAAACTTAGTAGAGGTAGCGTTACTAGAGATATTACTAACATTGTTAGTAATATCACTTAGTTTTATAGCCATCTATTAATTTCCCCAAGCTAGGAATAAAGAATCATTAATTTTATTAGACATAGAATTTCTTAAATCCATTATCTCATCTCTTAATCCAGCATTCTCAGTATTAAAGAATGATTTATTAGCTAAAACTTTATCTAAAGTAGAACCAGATAGAATAACTTCTGATAACCCACTTTCTCTAGTAATAGTATCAATATCACCACCTTTAACAGCATTCTTTTTACCAGGAATATCTATTCTATCATAAGTAATAAGTTTAGTAATTCTTCTTGCCACTCTACCTTTATAATTAAATATTTTACTAAAACATCTAATACTAAAAGCAACATTAACATCAGGATTATCTAAATCAGCTTTAAGACTTCTTCCAGCATCGTTAGCTGTAGGTAATATCCATCCCCATACTTTAACAGTATAGTCACCCATAACTTGTACATCAGTTGTTTCTAATTCAAAACTCATAAACTGATGAGAAGCAAAACCATCGTGTATAACAAGATTTCTAGTTAACCAATCTTGGTCACTATGTCCTTCTCTTAATGGATGTGTACATTCACCTTTTAATAAACCAGACTCTAATCTATTCTTAACAGATAGATATGTATCAGTTTCTGTTAATAGTTCTTTAAACCCATCTATAACATAAAATTCACCAGCATGGTTATATGCATTAAGTTCTCCTAAAAGAACCTTATACCAACCTTTTTCATTCTTTTCTACATTGATATTCTTACCAATCATTTTATTACTGAATATAACAGTATTTGCACTCATATCTTAATTTCCTTTACCCATTAGTAAATTTTCTAACACAGAAGATTCTGTTTCAGGATTCAATACAGCAGCACTTATACCAGCACCATAATACCCACCAATAATTTTACTAGAAGATGATTTAAGAGAATAATATATATTAGATAAAGATGTATAGTGTGGTCTATATTTTAAAAACTCTGGACTATTTCTATAATAAACATTTTTATCTTTCCCTCTAGCAACTATACTAGAAAGAATTTCAAATACATGTCTATCATTACCTAATCCAGTACCACAAAATATATCAGCATCACTTAGTAATGTCGGTAATTGATTATAATTTATATAAAAAGGTATATTACCCTTTACAAAGAATTGGTCATATATAAAATATATTTGATTATCACCAACAACTAAATCATTAGATTCCATTAAAACACTGTCTTTATCTATATATAATATCTTATATAGTTTACCATCATCACATGTACTATCATCTATCCTGCTAACAAGTAACTTTTGAAATACAGGAGCAATACATGTTGCAAAATTATTATCTTCGTCTATGATACCATATAAACCTATAAGCGATACTACATCACCAATTTCAGCAAGCTCTTTTTTTAAGAAACTTTCTAAAAAAACTATTTTAATATCTTTTGTAACTATAGTCATATTGTTACTTATCCTGAAGCAAGATTTAATTGCTTCAGGATTATATTTAAGTTTATCTAGTGAGATATGTTCCATTAGTCTACCTTAACGTCTACTAAGTCCACATCGTCAAATAGTTTATTAATCAGTCTTACAATAACAGCATAAAGTGCAGCTTCTTTATTCATATCTTCTTTGTTATCTAAGAATTTATTTTGTGCTTCCATAATAGAAATGAACTCAGAGATTTCTGAATTAAAGAATGAAACAATTTTGATACTTAAGTTAATTGGGTTATCAAGTTCTTTTTCTTCAAATGAAGCTAAGAATTTATTTAATTCAAATTCTTTAGAAATATCAGCTTTAATAATTCTGTTATTAGCAAAATTAGTTTTTACAGTCTCTATAAAGTTATATGCTAATACATTTAAAGTAGATTTTCTAGCTTCTATGTTTTCTCTAGCATTTTTTAATTGGTCCATTTTATATGTAGCTAAATAAATATTTTTATAGTTTTCACCATACTCTTTAATTGTTTCAAGAGTTGCAGATACACTACCATTATTTTTAACACTATCAATAACAAAACCAACAATACTATCAACACCAAAATCACATTCTTCTAAATATGTGTTATATAAATCACCAGATACATAAATATCATAGTTTCCATTTAAAGAACCATAATTTAAAACTAAGTTTTTATCTTTAGTAATTCTAATATAGTTAGTGTATTTATTAATAACATTTTTAATAAAATCTTCAACTGTAACTTTATTCTTTTCAAATACATCAGTATTTAAAACGTATTTCATTTTACCTTTTAAGATATTATGTAAAGCACAATAGATTAAAACTATTTTATCTACATGTTTAAAATGTAAATATTCTAATTCCGTTAAAGATGTGTTAGTACCTGAAAAATCTAACATATAAACATCCCAGATTCTTCTTAATTCTTCATTGCTATATTTATTAATAATAGGGAATACAATATTATCAATTTCATTTTCACCAGTTAAGAAAAATGATTTCATATCATCTTCTTTTTCATCCAGTGGAAATCCTACCATAATACCTTGTGGTAATAAACCATTACCAACAACATTAAGTTTACCATCATCTTTTAATAAATCAAATAGTTCAACATCTCCAATAAGTTTTAAATTATATTTAGATGTAGGATTAACACTATTTTTATTAAAGTTATTAGTAATAAGCTCGCTAAATAATTTAATAGTTGGAGAAACAACATTTCTCATCTCTTCTAAAAATATACTTGCTTCATTAACATATAAATTAGTTATAGTAGCTAAGTCTTCGTTAAAAGAAGACTCATCAGTATTAATTCTACCAATAGCACTACCATATTTAAAATTTAAACCTTTACCTTGGTTTGCTAAAATTTCAGCTATCATTTTACAGCTCCTTCTACTACTGATTTGATACTAGAGTTAACTATGAACTCTATTGTATCTTTTTCTAAATTATCAGTAACATTAGAATTTTTTGCTACTAACCCATCTGCTACTCTTGTAGCTACTTTTTTAATAATATCAAGTTTTTTATCATTATTATAACATAATTGGTCTTTAGTCATACACTTTCCTTTTTATCTAGTATATATATCATTTAACTATTTAAAATAGATAGACACAGCAGTGTTTTCTATTTTTTTAGCTATACTTCCAAGTACACCCATTTTAACAACACTAGGTGTAATTCTCTTTGCTATTGACATAGAAGAGAATGTAGCATCAACAACCTCATTAGTATCAAAGGTAGTTATCTTTTTAAATAATCCACCAACAGTACATTTCATTTGATTACCCCATATCATCTTATCAGCAATAGCCATATCATCTTTAATAGAAATAAATACTCTCATTTCTACTTCGCCTTCCATTAAAGGAACACCTTTAATAGAGTAACTACTATTAACTCTACCTGTATGTCCAGTATCTTCTAATAACTTAGCATCTGATATTTTCACTAACTCTTTTAAAGTAGGAGATAAATCTTCAGTACTACAGTTATAGTATATAACTATATTATCTATTATACCAGTATATTTAGCTTTAGGAGATGTACTATTCATATTTTTAAATGTTTCTATCGCTTCTTCGTCTAAATCAGATAAATCTATAATTTGGTTAGTTATACTATAAAGAGATGTAGTTGGAATAACTTTGTCACCAACATTTACCATATCTATAATATTATCTATAGCTTTAACTCTATTAGATTTTAGTTTAATAGCATTAATACTCATTAGTTCTGATAACTCATAACTTAATGTAGTACTATCTTCATAGGTATCAATATCATCTATAAAAGCAAGATTAACAAAAGTAGATTGAATATATACTACTCTAGTCTTATCGTATAAATCAGGAATAAAGAATGCATTATCATAACACAATACATCATCTTTCTTAACTTTCTCACCTTTAATAACATTACTTACTATAGTATGTTTAAATGTACTATTAGATTCTATTTTACTATACCAACTATAAAGTTTATATTCTTTAGTATAAGTTATTTTACTAGCTTCTACTTGATATCTTACAACTATTACTTTATCAGTAACTTTTGTTACCTCACCAGAAGCTTCAGCAACAGTACAATATTTATCTTGTAGTCTAGAAGCAATCATAAGATCATAAGGTGTTCTTACATACGGAACTCTCATATTTAATGTTGGAATAACATGTTCATTTTGAATACCTGAGAATACAAGTCTTTTCATATCATCATTAATACCAAATGGAGCTAACATAGCACTAGTACTAAATATATTAGACCAAGAACCATTTTCTATATCAACAGCTTCAACCATACCTAGTTTGTTAGTAACACCAGGAGTAGCAGACAAGTAAGCAGAGATGCCAACATCACCACTATCTTTATTAGCTTCAGATATGATACCTATATCATCAGTATCATATTGTCTTTTATCTTTATTAACAGATTCTTTACTTAATCCACCAGCACCTAATAATGTAACATCTTCATATTGTTTTAAATTAGCAATAGGATTGATATCGTTAACTAACATAGTAGTACTATCTTCATTAAGTTTTTTAATTACACAATAAGGGTTAATAGTTATTTTACTTCTACCAAATACAGATCTATTTTTATAATCTCTAATACTTACACATAACTCCCTATAAACCATACCTGACATTCTTTCATAACCTTTTAAAGAGGTACCAATAGTACTATTAGGGTTTTTATAGTTGTCATCTTCTAACATCTCTACAGCTTTAATAAGAAGTCCAGAGAATGTTTCTGGTAAATGTAATAGTTTAAGTATATCTAATGTTATAGGGTCTATAAATAAGTTATTAAGGTTAGGAATTTCATTCTTAACTAATAAACTATAACCAATAGTATTGAATAACATATCAAAGTCATTTTTATTATTTAATCTAGTTATCATTTTACTGTAATTACTAAGTGTAAGTAAACCACCAAATATTAAATCAGTTTTCTTATTTTTTCTAAATACTAATTTATCATTAGATAATTTAAGTTCGTGATATTTGTTTTTATCTATTCTAGTAGTAGATTTTTCATAGTAGAATTCTACTTTATAAGTTTTAAATAATTTTTCAATACTACCGAAATAATAACCTAATAAGAATACTATAGGAACATTCATTTTAAATACTCTAGTATTAATATATTCAACAGGTAATTTCTCTATATCTAAATTAATTAATTCCCACATATGACCAATTTCTACAAATTTATTATCTACAAATTCAAATATTTTGTTATTGTAATTCATTACTAAGAAGTTATTACCTTTCTTACCAATAACAATACCATTATATTCTAATTTATTTAATAAATTAGTATCATTAACGAGTTTAATTCTAGAGTCATAAACAAAGTTAAAACTATAATCTTGGTATTTAAAAGATTTAAGATATCTACCATAAGCTGAATAATCATCAGGAAGCTTTTTATCATAAACTTTACTTTTACCTTCTCTAGTAACCAAGTTAGTTACTAAACCATCAGCATACATTTTAGATATTCTATTTTTTAACCAATAACCTTCATCATTGTTCTTTTGTGTTGCTCTAGTTATAAATGTTTTACCATAAAAACTATTAAGAACTACTTCGTTATAATTTATCTTTCTAATAGGTAAATCATTTTTTTGTCTTCTCATGATGTATGTATTATTAGAACTTCTATATGTACCATTTTCTTCTACTTTAGGTAATATAACCTCTAATGTAGATTTACTACCTTCTAATGTAGTAACTTCCATTTTATACTTACTAGTTTTACCTAATATGTTTTCTTCATGTACTAACTCAAAGTTATTAATTATGATATCGGCATTCTTAACAGCTACCATAGATTTAACAAGATTTATTTCATGGTCTTCTTTAACATATCTTTTAGTAGCTTCTACTATAGTATTTTTAAGGTAATCTTTATTAGATACAACTAGACTAGGTTCTATTTTAGTATGTTCTTCTTTTAAAGAATAATCACTCTTATGGTTTATGATATTACCAAGTTTAACTTCTTTACCGTTAACAATTACAGGTATCTCATCTTGTTTCTCAACCATCTCTAAATAACTAGTACCTCTAACTTTAGTTATAAGACCATTATCTTTTAAAGTCTCTATCTTTTTAACTAATACAGCTTTAGTATCTTTTGCTTTTAATGTATCTTCTATAGAAGTATGTGATGTATCTACTTCAATAGTATCAATATCACTATTATTAATAATCTCTTCATTAACTTCAACATCACCATCAGCAACACTTAATTCTATATTATCTTCAATATCTTCCTCTAAGAAATCTAAATCTTCATCTAGATCAACATCTCTAAATCCATTAGTTGTTTCTTCTGTAAAGTTATTAACATTATTATCAACAGGTGTTAATATATCAGATATAACAATCTTTCTAAAAGCTAAATATATTAACTTACTTACCGTTTTATATGGTAGTTTATTAATTTTATAATTAAAATCTTTATACTCTGCAATAGTAGATAATAAAACTTCTAGATTAACTATACAACATTTAGTATTAGTATTAAGTACCAAGTTAACATTTTTAATTTTATCTAAACTAATTTTATTAAACATACTTCTTTCTCTCCATGTAGGGTCAAGAAGTTTCCATAATTCAAATAGTAATAAAGTATTATAATTAGGTATTAAATGTAATAACCCAGACGTCACTTTTTTTTCTAAAAGTATTCTAAAGTTTACGTATTTAATATTAATATCAATATCTATAGGAATAAAGATATTTCTATCTAACTCTTTATTAACCTCTTCTATTACAGTACTTAAAGTATTATAAAATCTCCAATGGGGTAATAATGGGTTAGAACTATATCTATAAAAGTTATTTAAACCTAAAAAGTTTTTAACTAGCACAGAATCAGCTTTCATAACGAATGCATTATTTTTTAAGAAGTTTATCTTAGGTTCATTATTTTTACACTCTTTAATATAGATAGGTAATCTATTACCAAGTTCTCTAAAATTACCCATAGTCTCTTTACCATATTTATTTATAGTCTTAACTATAACATCATGTGGTTTAGCAAGTATACCTTCTTTTTTAGGAGTATTTAAATCCATATCAACATTATATAGATATAAAGTACTAAATTTAGGTAAATGTATATCTGCTTTGTTAAATACTTTTGGTGTATAGAATTCTGACATTTTTCTTGTACCAAACATTCTATAAAAGTCAACATATCTCATGTTATCTCCTTATTTATTTTCAATAATTTGAACAAAAACCATATTTAGTGATTGAATATCCACCATTATAATATTAAAGGATAGAAGTATGAATGCAATAACATACGGTAAGAATAGAATTTTAAGAGAAATTCCAATGGAAATATTAAAATTAGCTTTTTTAGAAAGACATAGTTTATATAATAATAATATTTCACTAGATGAAAAAATTAATTATAGCATTATAAATCCTATAGTGTTAATGGATACTAATCTTATAGGTAGTATAACTAAAAAAATTAATTTAAAAAGATGTATAGTTAACTACTATACTAATGAAGATTTACAACATGAGTATTTAATAGAAATACCAGATGAAGTATCTGACCATAAAGAAGTAATCTCAGTATCTCAAATACTTAATAACATTGCTTTAGGACTTATGGGTAATAACAGTATGTCTTCTGTTTCTAATGCCATGAATGGTCTTATGTCAGCACATAGTAATGTTGGTATTATGGTAACCGATAGATTAGAAATAGTAGGTAGAAATATAGTATTAGTTAACACTGGTAATGTTAAATGGAATTTTGAGAATTCTATTTTAGAATGTGGTCTAGCTAAAGATAGAAATATGGGACATCTTAAAAAAGGTTCTTATTTAGACTTTGGAGATTTATGTGTAGAAGCAGCTAAAATATTTATATATAACAAATTATATATAAAACTAGATGAGGGTTACATATTAGGTGGACATAATATATCTGCTGTTAAAAATAAAGTAGAAAGTTATGAAAGTGCTTTTGAGAGATATAAAGAACTATTAGAACAATGGTTTAAAATAGAGTTCATGAACGATAGCAAATCATATGCTGATTTTATAGAAATGCAATTGGTAAGATAGTAACCTATATAGGTTACTATCTTACACTGTTTTGTCTATTACTGTTATTTCTATAGCACCATTTAGATTATCTACTATTTTGTATAAATTATCATAGTCTTCTTTTAAAGAATAATATAACTCTTTATAAGTAGGAGTTCTAGCTGATAGATATTTAGTTTTATTCATATAGATAGTATGATCAATAGCATCAACCTTTTCTATAGCAGAGTTATCCATAGTTGCAACTTCAACATCTAAATTAGTAGAAGATTTAACTGTTTCTTTAATAGTATCTAATAAGTTATCTAATTTTAAACTAACAGGTACTAACCCTAAATTAATAGCTAGTATTTTTTCTACATAGTCTACTTTAGTTGCATCTGCTATACCATTAATATAACTCTCGGGTACATAAAATATATCAGTACCTTGTGCTGATTTTAAACCTATAATATTAGTATTATTAATAAAATCTCTATTGTAAATTTCAGTAGATAAACCTAATATACTATAAATAGTTTCATATGGTTGTGTACCATTTAAAAATACTTCTGTAATTCTTGTAACAGATGTTATCTCATATACTAAAGATACATCAATAACTTTTTCTAAAGGTGTTAAAAAGTTTAAACCACCTGTGTATCCAACCGTTAACATTTTAAATCCTTATTTACTCTAAACTTAAATTTAGAGAAGTCTATATACTTAGTCATATAAAAAATATACAGATTACGATCTTTTTCTGCTAATGATTTAATATCTAATTTTTCTACGTAATCTTTTACTTCAAAAGCAGGATTATCGCTTATCATACTAGCTGATGATATTATTCTACCTTCTTTAGTATAATAGATTTGATGTCCATTACTTTTAATAATAAAACTATTTTTAAATTCTATCATAACATCATTATCTTCATTAACTTTAACATCCTCTATAACATCAGCAAGTTTTAATAAATTATTTAACTTATCACTACTAATAAATTTAAATAAATTAATAATGCCAGTTATGGGTTTAAAATAAGACTTAGTAGTATTCTTTATAACATCTATTTGTTTATTAATCATTTTTAACCTTTGATAGTATTAGGACTACCTTGAACTAAAAAACCACCACAACATATAGCATCACCTATCCTAACAACACCTCTACTATTGACTATAACAGTAGAACTACATCCACATATTGGTCTAGCATGCGGAGGTGATGGAGACGGAGAACCATGAGGTTGTAGATGGTCACCTTTTCTTGCGACACCTCTATTATTAACTATAACATTAGGAGAACATGTTATAACAACAGTTGGCGGAAAGCTCCCATGGGCGCTACCATAGTCTCCAAGTCTAGATACAGGAACACCCATATTATATCCTTACATAAATTTTATTATTAATAACACTGTTATTAATATATCTGTCTTTTATTTTAAAAAAGACACTATTAAAAAACTCTTTTACTTTAATTAGTACTTTAGGTTTATGTTTATAATATAAATTAAAAACTTTATCATTACCACCACAATAACCCGCTAACATGTGAAAGAATTTATTTTCATCATTATTTTTAAACAACTTATTAAAAATAATAATCTCATTACTTATATCTTTAATTTTATAGTTCTTATTCAATACAACATTTTTTAAAATATCTTCTATCTTATCTTTATGATAATAAGGTATAACCACTATATTATATCCGTGTCTCTTAGCTAACTCAACTTTTATTAGATCTCTTCGTATTGATTTTTTTAAAGCTTTTTTACCTCCCCAATGTTTTACTTCTTTATAGTGTTGTTGACCGTGATACTCTATAAATAAGTTATATGTTGGTAAATAAAAGTCGTATCTATATAAATACCCTTTTATTAAAAATTCTCTTTTAAATGGAATATTACTTTCTTTCAAAAAAATATCTATACTTTTTTCACCAATACTTTCTTTACATCTTTTACAACCCTTACCAGCTAAATGATTACCAGGTGTTTGATAAAAATCACCATGTGTCGGACATGATATTTTTATGTCAGTCATATTATTTTTATAATCACCAGGATATAGATATTTATTTTTATGTATTTTATTAGCTTTTTCTACAAAAAATTCTTTTGTATCTCTAAATAATAAACTTAATTTTTCATAATAACAAGTTCTACAACCTTTACCATATAAATGATGGTTAGGTGATATTTCAAAATCACCATGTTTAGGACAAGTAACGATTATTTTTTTATGTCTATTTACATATTCAACTTTATCATAATTATAATAAAAGTTATGTATTTTAGATACTTTATCTATATACTCTTTTTGAATACCAGATAATTTAATTCTTGTTGTTTCTATACCGCATTTTGAACAACCATGTCCTTTTATATGTGATTTAGGTATCTGTTGAAATACACCATGTATAGGACAGATAATATCTATTAATGTTCGCATAGTTTCAAATTCTTTTACTGGATAAATGTATTTGTTATCATGTACTATATTAAAGTTATCTATAATATCTTGTCTAGATACTGGAACACCCATATTATATCCTTATATAAATTTTTTATTTAAATGGTCCAGGATGAACTTGGGTAAATAAATTTAAATGTTTATAAGAATATGTATCTTTACCAATCATTAACGGATAACCAGCTTTT
>JACCEC012504411.1_pt1 | contig 23433 bp, 9 predicted proteins | sample 7450121 | NCBI WGS metagenome assembly JACCEC01 (sample SAMN15323455, study PRJNA562643) | freshwater metagenome | isolation source: river surface water | place: USA:Blue River Watershed | collected 2017-08-18 | reverse complement strand
GTCGCCTGCGCGGAACGCGGACTCGACCTGCACCTCCCGCCCGCCTCCGCCCAGCCGGCGCGCCTGCACGCCGCGATGCGCTACAGCCTCGAGGCCGGCGGCAAACGCGTCCGGCCCGTGCTCGTGCTGGCCGCCGCCGAACTCTTCGGCCCCGTCGCTCCCGCCGGCACCGAACCCGCCGCCCTGCCCGCCGCCGTCGCGGTCGAATGCCTCCACACGTATTCGCTCATTCATGACGACCTGCCGTGCATGGACGACGACGACCTGCGCCGGGGCCGGCCGACCGCGCACCGCCAATTCGACGAGGCCACCGCCCTGCTCGCCGGCGACGCCCTGCTCACCCACGCCTTCGCCCTGCTCGCGACCGCCTACGCGCCGACCCCGCCGCTCGCCCACGCGCTCGTGCGCGAACTGGCCGACGCGGCCGGCAGCCGCCGCCTGATCGGCGGCCAGATGGAGGACCTGCTGGCCGAAAAGAAAGCGGATGCCACCGCCGCGGAGCTGGACTTCATCCATCTCAACAAGACCGCCGCGATGCTCGAGGCCTCGCTCGTGCTCGGCGGCCTGGTCGGCGGAGCCGGCCCGGCCGACCTCGATCGCCTGCGCGCGGCCGGCCGGCACCTCGGCCTCGCTTTCCAGATCGTCGACGACATCCTCGACGCCACGGCCGACAGCACGACGCTCGGCAAGACCGCCGGCAAGGACGCCCGCGCCGGCAAGACCACCTACGTCAGCCTCCACGGCCTCGAGGCCTCCCGCCGTTTCGCCGCCGACCACACCGCCGCCGCCGAAGCGGCGCTCGCCGCGCTCCCGGGCGACACGGTTTTCCTGCGCGCGTTCTTCGCCCGCCTCGCCGGACGGAAAACCTGACGCCCCCGCCCCGCGGCCGGCGGGCGGGAGGATCCGCCCGGTGCGCCGGCGCCGCCGTGCGCCGCCCGCGTTTCTCAGCCGAGGGAGAGCTTGAACTCCACCGACTCGCGCAGGGCTTCCCAGCTCGCGTCGATGATGTTGTCGCTCACGCCGACCGTGCCCCAGATGCGCTGGCCGTCGCCGCTCTCGATCAGCACGCGCGTGCGCGAACCCGCGCCGCTGTTGCCCTCGAGGATGCGCACCTTGTAGTCGCGCAGCCGCACGTCCTTCAGCTGCGGATACGTCTTCTCCAGCGCGAGGCGCAGCGCCTTGTCGAGCGCCCCGACCGGGCCGGCGTCCTCGGCGACCGTGTGCACCGTCTCGCCGCCGACCTTCAGCTTCACCGTCGCCTCGGCCCAGAGCTCCGCGCCGTGCCGCTCGATGATGACCCGGTAGGTTTCGACGGAGAAAAACTCCCGCGCCGCCCCGGTGTGCCGGGCGACCAGCAGCCGGAACGAAGCGTCCGCCGCCTCGTATTCGTAGCCCCGGAATTCGCGCTCCTTCAGCTCGTCGATCAACGCCTTCATCTCCGGCCGTTTCTCGTCGAGCTCGATGCCGAGTTCCTTCGCCTTCAGCGCAAGGCTGCTGCGCCCCGCCATGTCGGACACCAGCACGCGCGTGCGGTTGCCGACCAGCGCCGGGTCGATGTGCTCGTAGCTGCGCGCCACTTTCTGCGCCGCGTTGGCATGGAGCCCGCCCTTGTGCGCGAACGCCGACTGCCCCACGAACGGAGCCTTCGGGTCGGGCCGCAGGTTCGCCAATTCGTCGAAGAACAGCGACAGGTCCCGCAGCTGCGCGAGGTTCGGCGCGCAATGCGCCGTGCGGCCCATCTTGAGGAAGAGATTCGGCAGCACCGTCGTCATGTTGGCGTTGCCCACGCGCTCGCCGTAGCCGTTCGCGGTGCCCTGCACCAGCGTCGCGCCGGCCGCGACCCCGGCGAGCGTGAGCGCCACGCCGAGCCCGCTGTCGTTGTGGCAATGCACGCCGACCTTGTCGGCGCCGAATTCCCCCACCGCCCGCCCGACGATGGCCTTGAAATCGTCGACCAGCGTGCCGCCGTTGGTGTCGCACAACGTGAGGTTGCTCGCGCCGCCCCGCAGCGCCGCGGCCAGCGTCCGCAGCGCATAGTCCGGATCCGCCTTGTAGCCGTCGAAAAAGTGCTCCGCGTCGTAGATCACCTCGCGGCCCTGCGCCACCAGGTAGCGCGTCGAGTCCTCGATCATCGCGAGGTTCTCCTCGAGCGTGGTGCGCAGGATCTCGGTCACGTGCAGCGTCCAGGTTTTGCCGACGATCGTCAGCACGGGCATGCCGCTGTCCAGCAGCGTGCGCAGTTGCGCATCCTCGTCCGACTTTGCCCCCGCCCGCCGCGTCGATCCGAACGCCGCCAGCCGCGCATGCTTCAGCTTCAGCTTCTGCGCCTCCTGGAAAAAGGTGATGTCGCGCGGATTGGACCCGGGAAACCCGCCCTCGATGTAGTCCACGCCGAAGCTGTCCAGTTTCTGCGCGATCAGGAGCTTGTCGGTGACCGAGAAACTGATGCCTTCGCCCTGCGTGCCATCGCGCAGGGTCGTGTCGTAGATCTTGACGGCGTTGCTCATGAGGAACGGCGACGCTTGCGAGCGCCCGCGCGGGTGGCAAGCGGAGCTTTCGCCCGGGACCCGCCGACGCGTCCCGTCTTTCCGCCGGACCGGGGGACCAATCCCCGCTCCGCCCGGGATCGGTGCGGCGCCAACTCGTCCGACGGCGGCAGCGCGGGCGCGAACTTCTTCCGGCGCGGCGCCGGCGGTTCGCCCGGCGCACCCGCGGTGTGCTTCACGTCGACGACCTTCGCGGCCCTGTTCCTGGCGGTCGCGGATCTGGGCACGCTCCGCAGCGCCGACCGCCACACTCATTCGGCCCTCACCGAAACGACCGCGCTCGCGGGCCGGCTGGTGTTCGACCTGCTCGCGGAAGCGGCCGGCGAACTCACCGCCCTCGCCGGCGCCCGCATCACCCTCTCGCCGGGCGCCCAGGAATCGATCGATGCCCTTCTCGCCGCCGCCGAATCGCTCGCGGACGTCGCCATCGCCGACGCCGTCGTCGCGGGCGACGACGCCCGGCGCATCGGTCGCGCCCAGGACACGGTCGATGCCGCCGTGCTCGAGGAAGCGCGTCAACGCTTCGAGCAGGCGATCGTGACCTTCGGCATCGCCCGGCGCGAAGCCGCTCTCGCGGTTCGCTGAACCGGTCCGCCGCGTTCGGACCGCGTGGCGGCGGACCACCGCGCCGCGCGGCCCGACGGTCCCGGTCGCCGCCTAGCAGCCGATCCTCACTTGTGATCCCACGGCAACTTCACGTCGAGGCGGGCGTGTTTCCACACCTCGAAGACGTCGAACATCTTCCCGGGATTGAGCACGCCGTTCGGATCAAGCGCGCCCTTCACGGCCTGCATCGCCTTCACCTGCGCCGGTGAATGCTGGATGCGCAAAAACGGCGTCTTCGCCAAACCGATCCCGTGCTCGCCGGAGATCGCCCCGCCGAGCGCCACCACCGTGCGCATGAGCTTTTCCACCGCCCGCTCCGCCGCGCGGCACTCCTTCGGCACGGCTTTGTGATACATGATGTTCACGTGCAGATTGCCGTCCGCGAGGTGACCGAACGTCGGCACGTGCAAGCCCGACTCGCGCTTCAAACGGACGAGAAACTCCGCGAACTCCACGTAGCTCCGCATCGGCAGCACCACGTCCTCGTTCAGCTTCGCATCGCCCAGCTCGAACATCGCGCCCGAGCACTTGCGCCGCACGGCCCACAGCTGCTCCGCCTCGTCGCGCGAGCGCGCGATCCGGTGTCCGCTGGCCTGCGCCTCGGCCCACGCGAGCAACTGCACCCGCTGTTCGCGCACGTCGGCCTTCGATCCCGCCAGCTCGAGCAAGATCACCGGGCGCCCCGCCTGTCCCGGAAAGATCGTCGTCTGCATCGCCCGCTCCGCGCAGAGCACGCTCTCGCGGTCGAGAAACTCGCAGATCGCCGGCTGCACGCGCGCCTTGAACAGCGCGATCGCGGCCCGCAGCGCCGCCGGCTCGTCGGCAAACGACGTCAGCAGCGTGAAGCGCGCCGCGGGTTGCGGAATCAGTTTCAGCACCGCGCCCGTGATCACCCCGAGCATGCCCTCGCTGCCGATCCACAGGTCGCGCAGGTTGAAGCCCGCGGAAAACTTCTTCGTCGCCGTGCCCCACTCCACGAATTCCCCCGTCGGCAAGAACCCGCGCAGCGCCACCACGAAATCCCGCGTCACGCCGTATTTGCCGCCGTGCATGCCGCCGGCGTTGCAGGCGATGTTGCCGCCGATCGTGCAGTATTCCTTCGACGACGGATCGGGCGGGTAAAACCAGCCCTTCGCCTCGGCCGCGCGCTGCAGGTCCCCGACCTTTGCTCCGGCCCCGACGTGCGCCATGCCCGCCTCTTCGTCGATCGCGATCGCGTTCAACGCCAGCAAGTCGAGCACCCACCCGCCGCGCACCGGCGTCGCCGCCCCGGTGAGCGTCGTCCCGCGGCCGCGCGTCGTCACCGGCACGCCGTGGCGGTTGGCCAGCGCGAGCACCGCCCCCACCTGCTTTTCCTCCGTGACCTTCACCACCGCCACCGGAAGAAACGGGATTTTCGCACTGTCGTAGGACGCGGCCGTGCACGAGGCTTTGTCGGTCAGGACGACCTTCGCGCCGAGGCGGCGTTTCAGAGCGGTGGTGGCGGCCAGATGGGCTTTCATGGAGCCGGTCAGCTCAAGCCGCCGCGCCCCTGCGCGCAAGCCGGCCGTCGTCCCGACCTACGCCTCCCGCCTGACGCATGACCAAACTTTCGCTTCCCTCCCGCGGACGCGTGTGCGAATAACCCTCTCTTTCCGTTTCGCTGCCATGACCAAAATCCTCCTCACCACCACCTCGTTCCAGGATACGCCGGGCGAGCACCACAAGCTTCTCGCCGACACCGGCTGGGAAGTCATCCGCGCCCGCGGCCCCCTCAACGAGGCCGACACCCTCGCCCTTGTCGGCGACGTCGACGGCTACATCTGCGGCGACGACATGATCACCCGCGCCGTGCTCGAGAAGGCCCGCCCCAAACTCAAGGTTCTCAGCAAATACGGCATCGGCGTCGACAAGATCGACGTGAAGTCCTGCACCGAATTCGGCCTCCCGCTCCTCTTCACCCCGGGCGTCAATCACACCACCGTCGCCGAGCACTGCTTCCTCCTCCTCCTCGCGCTCGAGAAGAATTTCCTCTTCCACACCGACTCCACCCGCGCCGGCGGCTGGAAGCGCAAGACCGGCCACGAACTCCTCGAAAAGACCATCGGCATCATCGGCCTCGGCCGCATCGGCAAGGAAGTCGCCGTCCGCGCCCGCGCCTTCGGCATGCACGTCATCGCCCACGACATCTACTGGGACGACAAATTCGCCGCCGCGAACAACGTGAAGCGCGCCGCCAACCTCGACGAGATCTACGCCGCCTCCGACTACATCTCGCTCCACACCAATCTCACGCCCGAGACCCGCGACATGATCGGCGCGAAGTCCTTCCCGAAGATGAAAAAGGGCGTGCTCATCATCAATTGCGCCCGCGGCGAGATCGTCCACACCGGCGACATGGTCGAAGCCCTCAAGTCCGGCCAGGTCGGCGGCTACGGCACCGACGTGCTCGACGAGGAGCCGCCGAAGGCCGACCACCCGCTGCTCAAGCTGCCGAACGCCATCGTCACGCCCCACATCGGCTCCCGCACCGCCGAGAGCGTCCAGCGCCAGGCCACCGCCGCGGTGAAGAACCTCATCCTCGCGATGCACGGCGAAAAACCGCTCGCCCAGATCAACCCCGAAGTGCCGGTCAAGAAGGTCGTCTGATTACCGGGTAGGGCGAGGCGTCCCCGCCGAGCCGTCGCGCCCGCCGCGTCGCCCGCCCTTCCTCGCAACGCCGCGCCCCCCCGGCCCCGCTTGGGCCGGCCTACTCGCTACCCGCTACTCACTACTCGCTACTTCATCACCACCGCTCCCATGTCCGAAAAATTCTACGTCGTTCCCGAATCGCAGCACAACGCCCTCGTCGCCGCTGCGTATCAGCACCGCGGCTACGCCGCCGACGAGGCCGCCGCCGGCGCCCGTTTCTGCGCCGAAGCCACCCGCCACGGCATCCGCACCCACAACGGCCTCAAGGCCCTCCACCTCGACCACCTCTTCGGCGCCGGCGCCGGCGGCTGCGTGCCCAAGGCCAAGATCGAGGCCATCCCCACCCGTTTCCCCGGCGCCGCCGTCTGGAACGCCAACCGCAAGCTCGGCCAGGCCACCGGCTACGCCGCCATCGAGGAAGCCATCAAGCTCGCCGACAAATACGGCGTCGGCATGGTCTCCGTCGACAACGCCTTCCACTACCTCTGGGGCGGCGGCTACGTGATGGACGCCGCCAAGCGCGGCTACATCGCCTACACCAACTGCACCGCCGCGCTCGCCGAAGTCGTGCCGTTCGGCGGCAAGTTCCCCACCCTCGGCACCAACCCGCACTCCTGGGGCTTCCCGACCACCGACGCCATCGGCTACCCGATCGTGATCGACTGGGCCACCTCGGTCGTCGCGATGGGCCGCGTCCAGCAGCTCGCCCGCGAAGGCAAGCAGCTGCCCCCGGGTGCCGCCGTCGATGAAAGCGGCGCCCCCACCACCGATCCGACCAAGGCCAAATACCTCGTCCCCTTCGGCGCGCACAAGGGCTACGGCCTCGCGCTCATGAACGAGATCATCGGCGCCTTCATCGGCGGCTCGCTCCCGACCCTCCGCAACCGCTGGAACAAGGTCGGCGACGACAAGGGCACCTGCGCGTTCTTCTTCCAGGTCTGGCACCCCGACGCCATGAACGCCGGCGCCTTCGCCAAGGGCCGCAACCAGTCGCAGAACGTCAAAGCCGTTATCGGCGACATCCTCGGCCACGGCAACGAAGCCTGCATGCTCCCCGGCCAGCTCGAAGCCACGTGGGCGGCCCGCAGCGCCCGCAACGGCGGCCTCCTGTTCTCGGAAGCCGAAGTCGCCGCGTTCAACGAGATCGCCGTCGAGACCGGCAGCGCCAAGTGGGACCTCGCGGCCCTCAAAGTCGCCGTCGAATAACCCCTGCTCATCCCCGCGGGCCGTTCCGCCCGCGGGATGCAGCCTCAATGCTTGGGCGGCCGGAATTTCCGGCCGCCTTTTTTGTGGCCCGGGCCCGAAGCCTGCTAGCGAAGGGGTCACCGGCCGCCGGTCGGTGCCCGTGTTGTTCACCCTTTTACAGTCGCCGTATCCGAATATCCCGCACCGCCGCCTTGGTCATGAACGTCGCGACCCCGAGCGGCAGCGATTTCTGGATGTCGCCCGGGCGCAGCGAAAACTTCCGCCCTGCCGTCTCGAAATCCACGATCTTCTCGTCGTCGAGCCAGATCTCCAGTTTCGCCTCGGTCACCCGCACCCGGACGCGATACCACCGTTCCAGGTCCACGGCCATGCCCTGCGTCGTTTCGTTCTCCGCGGCATCGTTGTAGTCGATGCTCGAAACGCCCACCAGCGTCCCGCCCCAGCCCCCGAGAATAAGGGTCGCCGCGTCCTTCCCGATCGGAAAGGTCAGGCCGCAGAAGAAATCGCCCCCCGCCAGCTTCATCGTCTCCAACGAGACTTCGTAATTCATGCGCGGCAGCTCGCCCCCGCGGGTCCAGGTGATGCCGTTCAGCGTCGTCCCCGCCTCGATCACGATCGCACCGCGACCGTCCCGGAAGGGGTTGACCAGCCGCACGGTGGTTTCTCCCTCGAACCCCGACTGCACCCACCCTTTCATCGTCGTGCCGTCGAACAACGTCGTCGTCCCGGCTCCGCCCGGTTCACCCGCCTTTCCGGCGACCGCGCCGCCCGACGCCATTCCCGCCGCCTCCGCGGGCCGGCCCGCGGCCTTTTCCTCGGCCGCGACCGCGCCGACCAAAATCGCCAGCGTCCCCAGCCCCCCCGCCATCCGTCGCAGAAGTTTTCCCATGCCGTTCGCTAGTCGGTTTAGCCCTGCGGCGCCAACTCCGATTCCCCAACGTTCGGCGCGAAATAGTGTCGCCACGGCAACGCAAATAATCAGCATTAAGCCCGTGATTGCCCGTTTCTGCGCCCTTTTGCTGCCGGCCCGGCCGGTTTCAAGGCGCATCGTGCTTGCCGCCGCCGCCCTATCTCTCGCGCCGGGCGCCGCGGCCCAGACGACGATCAACTGGGGCGGAGGCAACGGCAACGGCAACCTGCCGCCCAACTGGGCCGGCGGCAAAACCCCGGGCGCCTCGGACAACGCGCGCGTCTCGGGCGGCGTGGTTTCCTTCGACACCAACACCTCGGTCAACGCCCTGATTTTCACCGGCGGCAAAATCTCCGGCAGCAAAGCGCTGACGGCCGCGTCCTCCGAATCTTCCTGGACCGACGGCGATTTCACCGGCAGCGGCTCGACGGTGATCGCCGCGGGCGCCGTCTTCACTCTGTCCGGCGCCGCCCACAAAAACCTTTACCACGGCAGCTCCGGGTCCGGCGGCCGCACGCTCGACAATTACGGCACGATCCTCTGGACGGACCAGGGCGGCATTCGGCTCGGGGACGGTGCGTCCATCATCAATCGCGCCGGCGCCCTCTTCGCCGTGCGCAACGACGCCTCGCTCGCCTACATCGGTTTCGGCAACCGCGGCACCTTCACCAACGCGGGCACCTTCACCAAGTCGATCGCGACCGGCACCACCACGATCGCCGAGAGCTTTCTCAACACCGGGTCGGTCCGGGCGGAATCCGGCACGCTGGCCTTCGAAGGCACCACATCCGGCAACGGCGAATACTACGCGGCCGCCGGCGCCACGAACACCTTTGCCAACTCCGTCTCCTTTGCCGACGGCACCCGGTTCACCGGCGAAGGCCGCAACGACGTGGTCGGCGGCACCGCCGTCTTCGCCGGCTCCATCTCGTCCACCAATCTCAGCCTGCTCGGCGGGACCTACTCCGGCAGCGCCGTCGTCTCCGGACACGTCCACTGGTCCGGCGGCACGGTCGTCGGCGCCGGCACGCTCGCCTTCGCGGGCGGGGAATTCGTGATCGACGGCACCGCCACCAAATCCCTGCGCCACGGCGGCAGCGGCTCCGGCGGCGCGGTTGTCCGCGTCGATGATCGCGCGGTCTGGACCGATTCCGGCGTGATCCGCGGCTCCGAGGGCGCCGGTATCCGCGTCGCCGGCACCGGCGTGTTCGAGATCCGGAATGATTCCTCCTATGCCTACGACGGGCTCGGCAATCGTCCGTTCTTCGACAACGCCGGCATTCTCCGGAAAGTCGCGCCGCCCGTCGTCGGCACCGCCACCCCCGCCGCCGCCGGCACCACCACCTTCAGCCAAGTGAACCTGACGAACTCCGGCTCGATCGAAGTCCAATCGGGCACGCTGCTTGTCACCGATTCCGTCTTCAACCAGTCGGGCAACGTCACCGTTTCCTCCGGCGCTCTCTTCACTTTGGCCGGCGGCAGCGGATCCGGCTCCGCCGGCGGTCGCGTGCAGGTCGAATCGGGCGGAGCCTTCCGCCTCACCGGCGGCACGCTTTCGCTCGCGGGCACCACCTTCGCGGGCACCGGCACCAGCGAGATCGCCGGCGGCACCGCCGTCGCGACCGCCCCCGTGTTGATCGGCGCGGCGACGGGCACGGGCCGCTTCGTCCTTTCCTCCGGCGCCCTCGGCGGCACCGCGACCGTCACGGTCGGCTCGGGCAGCACGTTTTCCTGGACCGGCGGCGCCTTGACCGGCAGCTCCACCCTGCAGATCGCCGCCGGCGGCAACCTCACCATCGAGGGCTCCGCGGCCAAGTCCCTCTACCACGGTGCCAGCGGCTCCGGCGGCCACGTCGTCGCCAACGCCGGTCTCGTGACCTGGCTCGGCTCCGGCAATCTGCTCGGCGGCGACGGCGCGAGCATCGTCAATCAGGCGGGCGGCACCTTCGATATTCGCGGCGACGCCACCGTCGGCTACATCGGGTTCGGCAACGGCCTCACGTTCACCAACGCCGGCACCCTGCGCAAATCGGCCGGCACGCTGACGACCTTCAACCAAACGCTCGCCAATTCGGGCAGCGTCGAGGTCACGGCCGGCACCCTCGCCATCGCGGGCGGCGGCTCCAGCAGCGGGCGCCTCGGTGCGACGGGCGACGGCCTGCTCGCTCTCACATCCGCCTTTACGGTCACGGGCGGCACGTTTTTCGGCAGCGGCGGCACCCGCATTGCGGCGGCGGTGGCCGTGACCGGCCCCACCGGCCTCGGCAGTGCCGGCGAGACCGGTCTCCTCACGCTGGTGCAGGGCGGCACCATCGGCGGCGGCGGTCGCCTCACGATCGGCTCCGACAGTCGGCTCGACTGGACCGGGGGCGCGCAAACCGGCGGGGGCACCACGGAGATTTCCGCCGGCGGCTTGCTCGCCCTGCTGGGTTCCGACGTGAAAACGCTTTACCACGGCGCCAGCGGTTCCGGCGGGCGCACGCTCGACAACTCCGGCTCCATCCTCTGGGCCGGCACGGGCAATCTCCTCGCCGGCGACGGCGCCCGGATTCTCAACCGCGAGGCCGGCGTCATCACCCTCGCCGCCGATGCCACGCTGGGCTACGTCGGGTTCGGCAACGGGTTTTCGATCGTCAACGCCGGCACCCTCCGGCGCGCCGGCTCCGGCGGCACCTTCACCGTCGCGTCGGGCGCGCTGACCAACACCGGCCGCGTCGTCGTCGAGGAAGGCGTCCTCGCTCTCAACGGCGGCGGCACCGCATCGGGCGGGACCTTCGACGCCCGCGCCGGCGCCGTCCTGACCTTCGGCTCCAATTTCTCCTTCGACGGCGCCGAGCTCGCCGGGGCGGGCCGTATCCGGGCTTCGAATTCGACCCTCTCGTTCACGGGCAACACCACCGGCGTCTCCGGCTTCCTGGAACTCCCGGCGGATTCCGCGATCGGCGGCGGCGGCACGCTCGCCGTCGCCGGCACGCTCGAATGGACCGGCGGATCGATGCTCCAGAACGGCACCACGCGGATCGACGCCGCCGGCTCCCTGCTCCTCACCGGCGTCGACGCGAAATACCTTTATCACGGCGGCAGCGGCTCCGGCGGCCGCCGGATCGAAAACTTCGGCCTCGTCGCGCTCCGGGGCACCGGCGCACTCATGTTCGGCGACGGCGCCTCGTTCTACAACCGGGCCGGCGCGACCTTCGACATCACCGCGGATGCCGGGCTGGGCTACGCCGGCTTCGGCAATGCCGGCTACTTCGAAAACTCCGGCCTCCTCCAGAAGAGCGCCGGCCTCGGGAATTCCGCCGTGGCGGGTGTCTCCTTCGTCAACCAGTCCGCCGGCCAGATTTGGGCCCGCACCGGCACGTTGGTTTTCGACGAGACCTTCACCAACCAGGGCGGCACCGTCACCGCCTCCCTCGGCGCCTCCGTCCGCTTCGGCGGCGGAGCCCAGCGCACCTTCGGCACCGGCACCCGCTTCACGGGCGACGGACAGAAACAGATCGTCGCGGGCCAGACCCTCTTCAACGGCGCCTTCACCGCCCGCAACCTCCTGCTCGCCGGCGGCACCTTTGGCGGCACCGCCCCGGTGCTTCACGGCGATTTGCTCTGGACCGGCGGCAGCTGGACCGGCGGCGGCCAGTTCACCGTGGCGAGCGACGGTCTGGTCACCCTCGACGGCAGCGGAAGCAAGTTGTTCTACCACGGCGGCAGCGGCAGCGGCGGCCGGCAACTCGTGAACGAAGGCCAGGTCGTTTTCCAGGGCACCGGCTCGCTCCTCCTCGGCGACGGCGCCAGCATCGCCAACCGCGCCGGCGGGGTGTTCGTCCTCCGCAGCGACGCCACCATCGGCTACGCCGGCTTCGGCAACAACGGCAGCTTCACCAACGACGGCACGCTCGTGAAATCCGCCGGCACCGGCACCAGCACGATCGCCGTCCCGTTCGTCAACAACGGCACCCTCACCGTCACGTCCGGCTCCCTCGTCTTCACCGGCGGCTTCACCAACAATCAGGGCAACATCGTCCTCACCGGCGGCAGCCTCGATCTGCCGGGCAGCACCCTTGACCTCGGCACCGCCGCCCTCGCCGGCACCGGCACCATCACCGCCGCCACGGTCCACGCCGCCGGTGTGGTCGCCCCCGGCAACTCGCCCGGCCAGCTCACGCTCACGGGCAACCTCACCCTCGCCTCCACCAGCTCCCTGCTCATCGAACTCGGCGGCCGCACCCAGGGCGTCGGCTACGATTTTCTCAGCATCGGCGGCAACGCCGCCTTGGCCGGCACGCTCAACCTGACCTTCACGGCCGGGTTCGAGTCCACCATCGCCCCGACCGACACGTTCACGATCCTCTCGGCTGCGTCGCTTTCGGGCGTCTTCACCAATGCCGCCCTCGACCAGACCCGACTGCTGACCACCGACGGCCTCGGCTCCTTCGTCGTGGGTTACACGGCCAACGGCGTCACGCTTTCCCAATTCGTCGCGGTTCCGGAGCCGTCCACCTGGGCGCTCATGCTGCTCGGCGCCGCCACCGTGTTGGTCTCGGTCTGGCGCCGCCGGCGTTAGACGACCGGACCGTCGCCCGCCTCCGCGCGGCCCCCGGGGGGACTCGGCCGCACCGGGCCGAATCCCGCGTGCCAATCATCGCCTATTTATTGCAAAAAAGGGTGGCCCGTCCGGGGCGCTTCCGCCACCTTCCCGCCATGTCCGGCTCGCCCTTCAACCGTCGGATGGCGGCCTGCGTGCTCGCCTCCGTCTTCCTCTGCGCCCACGCCCCGCGCGCACTCGCCCAGCTGGTCCCCATCGTTTGGTCCGGCAACGGAGACTGGTCGTCGGTCGGCAACTGGGCGCTCGGCGGCGTGGCGGGCGCTTCGCTGCCGCTCGGCACCCACACGGCGACCGTCGGAGCCGGCTCGGTGGCGCTGGGTGCGGCCGACACCCGCACCGTCGGCGCGATCGCCCTCAGCGGCGGCACGCTCTCCGGCGGCTCCGGCAGCACGCTCTCCCTGACCGCGGACGGATCCACCTGGACCGGCGGCACCCTCAACGGCGCCGGCACCCTCGCCGTCCAGTCCTCCGCCAGTCTCACCGTCAGCGGCACCGGGGTCCGCGATTTCAACGGCCGCACCCTCGATAATTCCGGCACCGTCAACTGGACGGGCGGCCAGCTCCGCTCCGGCAGCGCCGGCCAGATTATCAACCGCGGCACTTGGAACGACTCCTCCGGCTCCGAGATCAACAACGACTACGGCGGCTCGACCCTCACCTTCACCAACGTCGCCGGGGCCACCTACGCCAAGTCCGGCACCGGCACGAGCCGCATCGAAGTTCCGTTTCTCAACGCCGGCAATGTCACCGTGTCGGGCGGCACGCTCGATTTGGTGGGCGGCGGCACCTTCTCGGCCGGGAGCAACACCACCGTCTCCGGCGGCGGCAGCCTCGCGCTCGCGTCGGGCACCTTCACGCTCGACGGTGCCCTCGGCGCCTCGAATTTCACCGTCGCCGGCGGCACGGTCGCCGGCACCCACACGCTCGGCGCCGGCACCGTCGTCTGGCAGTCCGGCAACTTCAATGCCTCCGGCACGACCACCGTCGGCTCGACCTCCGCGCTCGAGATCACCGGCACTGCGACCCACGATTTCAACGCCCGCACCTTCACCAACCTCGGCACGATCACGTGGAACGGCGGCACGCTCCAGGGCGGCAACGCCGGCGGCTTTCTGAACCAGGGCACCTTCACCGACTCCGTCGCCGCCTCGGCGACCCACTCGATGAACAACGCCTACGGCGGCTCCACCGCGACGTTCACCAACGCCGCGGCCGGCACCTACGCCAAGACCGGCGACGGCACCTCCACGATCGATATCCCGTTCCACCAATCCGGCGCCATCAACGTCCAGGCCGGCACCCTCCGGCTCGATGCCGGCGGCACCTTCTCCGCCAACAGCACCGCCACCGTCGCCTCCGGTGCCGTCCTCCGGCTCACCGGCGGCACCTTCACCCTCGACGGCGCCCTCGGCGCCTCCGCGCTCACGCTCGACGGCGCCACCATCGCCGGCAACCACTCGCTCGGCGCCGGGACCTTCACCTGGAGCACCGGCGATTTCAACACGAGCGGCACCACCACCATCCCGGGCGGGGCCACCCTCGCTGTCACCGGCTCCGGCGCCCACAACTACAACGCCCGCACCTTCCAAAACCAGGGCAACATCACCTGGACCGGCGGCCCGCTCCAATCCGGCAATGCCGGCGGTATCACCAATCTGGGCACGTTCACCGACACCGTCGCCGCTCCCTCGGCCCACTCGATGAACAACGCCTACGGCGGCTCCACCGCCACGTTCACCAACGCGGCGGCCGGCACCTACGCCAAGTCCGGCGACGGCACCACCACGATCTATATTCCGTTTCTCCAGTCGGGGGCGATCGACGTCCAGGCCGGCACGCTCCGGCTCGAGGGCGGCGGCACCTTTTTCGGCAACAGCACCGCCACCGTCGCCTCCGGCGCCGCGCTCCTCCTCGCCGGCGGCACCTTCACCCTCGACGGCACCGTCGGCGCCTCCGCCCTCACCCTCGCCGGCGGCACCGTGACCGGCAACGGCACGCTCGGCGGCGGCACCTTCACGTGGCAGACCGGCAACTTCAACTCCGCCGGCACCACCACCGTCGGCGCCGCGGCCACGCTCGATATCTCCGGGAGTTCGGCGCACGACTTCAACGGCCGCACCTTCGTCAACCAGGGCAACATCACCTGGTCCGGCGGCACCCTCCAGAGCGGCAACGCCGGCGGCATCACCAACTCGGGCACCTTCGCCGATTCCGTCGGCGCCGCCGCGTCCCACCGGTTCAACAACGCCTACGGCGGCAGCACCGCATCCTTCACCAACACCGCCGCGGGCACCTACACCAAGTCCGGCGACGGCACCACCGTGTTCGATGTGCCGTTCTATCAGTCCGGCGCGATCAACGTGCAGGCCGGCACCCTCCGCCTCGACGGCGGCGGCACCTTCTTCGGCAACAGCACCGCCACCGTCGGCACCGGCGCCGCCCTGCTGCTCACCGGCGGCACCTTCAATCTCAGCGGCACCGTCGGCGCCACCACGCTGACCATCGACGGCGCGGCGGTCGCCGGCGGCGGCACCTTCGGCGGCGGCACCGTCACCTGGCAGTCCGGCAACTTCAACAACGCCGGCACCACCACCATCGGTTCCGGCGCGATCTTCGCCGTCGCCAGCGGCAACCTGCACGACTTCAACGGCCACACCTTCGTCAACGAGGGCACCGTCAACTGGACCGGCGGCGCGCTGCGCACCGGCAACGCCGGCGCGATCCGTAACCTCGGCCAATGGAACGATTCCGCCGGCCAGACCCTCAGCAACGCCTACAACGGTTCCGTCGCCGTGTTCTCCAACCAGCCCGGCGCCACCTACACCAAGTCCGGCGCCGCGCACTCCGTCGTCGATATCGTCTTCAACAACTCCGGCAACGTCACCGTCGCCGGCGGCACCCTCGAGTTCGGCGCGGGCGGCACCGCCGTCGCGACGTCCCGCTTCGCCGTCGATTCCGGCGCCACCCTCCGGATCACCGACGACTACACGATCTCCGACGGCGGTTCCCTCGCCGGCAAAGGCACCCTCGAACTCGCCGCCGGCACGCTCGCCCTCTCCGGCCGCGCCTCGCTCGGCAACATCGTCCTCTCCGGCGGCACCTTGGCCGGCACCCACGCCTTCGGCTCCGGCACCGTCGTCACCTGGAACGGCGGCAATTTCAACGCCACCGGCACCACCACCGTCGACGCCGGCGCCACCCTCGTCATCGCCACCACCGGCGCCCACGATTTCGACGCCCGCGCTCTGGTCAACCAGGGCACCGTGCAGTGGGATGCGGGCGTTCTCCGCTCCGGCCACGGCGGCTCCATCCTGAACCAGGGCCTCTGGATCGACGGCGCCGCCAACCAACTCTACAACGTCTACGGCGGCGCCGCCCCCGTCTTCACCAACGCCGCGGGCGCCACCTACCGCAAGACCGCCGCCGGCACCTCCACGCTCCAGGTGCCGTTCCAAAACAGCGGCCACCTCGACGTCCAGGCCGGCACGCTCGTGCTCCACGACGGCGGCACGTTCTCCGCCGGCTCCACCAGCACCGTCGCCGCCGGCGCGTCGCTCCAACTCGCCGACGGCGCCTTCGCGCTCGACGGCGTGCTCGGCGCCCACGGGTTCACCCTCGCCGGCGGCACCGTCTCCGGCAACCACACCTTCGGCGGCGGCACGCTCCGCTGGACCTCCGGCAACTTCAATTCCGCCGGCACCACCACCGTCGGCGCCGGCGCCACGTTTGTCGTGACCGGCACCGGCGCGCACGACTTCGACGGCCGCACCCTCGTCAACCAGGGCACCGTGGAATGGAGCGGCGGCGCGTTGCGCACCGGCCACGGCGGCAACATCCGGAACCAGGGCGTCTGGCTCGATTCCTCCGGCGCCTACCTGGCCAACGACTACGGCGGCACCGTGGGCACGTTCGTCAACACCGCGACGGGCAACTACACCAAGTCGGGCACCGGCACCACGACCTACTACGTGCCTTTCGACACCCAGGGCACCGTCAACGTCACGGGCGGCACGCTCGACCTCAGCGAAGGCGGCACCGCGTCGTCCTCCGCGGTCATCAACGTCGGCGAATCCGGCCGCCTCCGCTTCTCCGACGACTACACGATCACCGACGCGGCGTCGCTGCGCGGCGCCGGGATTGCCGAACTCGCCGGGGGCACGCTCAGTCTCCAGGGCCGTCTCGGCCTGGCCAATCTCACCCTCACCAGCGGCACCCTGGCCGGCACGCAGACCCTCGCCTCCGGCGCCCGCCTCAATTGGAATGGCGGCACGCTCAACACCGCCGGCGTGGCCACCACCACCGTCGAATCCGGCGCCACGCTGGTCGTCGCCACCACCTCCACCCACGACTTCAACGGCCGCACCCTCGTCAACCAGGGCACGTTCGAGTGGCGCGCCGGCACACTCCGCTCCGGCAACGGCGGCGGGATCGACAACCAAAACCTCTTCGTCGACTCCGGCGGCTACTACCTCTCCAGCGACTACGGCGGCACCGCCGCCGCGTTCACCAACCGCGCCGGAGCCGTCTACCGCAAGACCGGCGCCGAAACGACCCTCGTCTACAGTCCGTTCCACAACGCCGGTCACCTCGACCTCCAGGCCGGCACCCTCCAGTTGCACGGCGGCGGTTCGTTCACCGCCGGCGCCACCGGGACCCTCGGATCCGGCGCCGTGCTCGATCTGCGCGGCGGCACCTTCGCCCTCGACGGCACCCTCGGTGCCAACGCCTTCACGCTCTCCGGCGGCACCATTACGGGCAACCACACCTTCTCGGCCGGATCCGTCCGCTGGCTCGGCGGCTCGTTCAACTCCGACGGCACCTCCACCTTCGCCCCCGGCGCCACGCTCTACATCGAGACCACCGCCACGCACGACTTCGACAGCCGCGACTTCGTGAACAACGGCCTGATCGAGTGGAACGGCGGCCACCTCCGCACCGGCCACGGCGCCACCATCACCAACAACCAGGTCTGGCGCGACAACGCCTCCGGCTCCCTCTACAACGGCTACGGCGGCGACACCCCCGTCTTCACCACCACGCCGACCGGCTCCTACGTGAAGTCAGGCACCGGCACCACGTTCGTCGACATCGTCTTCAACCAGCAGGGCACGCTCACCGTGGGCGCCGGCACCCTCGACCTCGGCGGCGGCGGCACTTTGGCCGCGACCGCCAACGCCACCGTCGCCTCCGGCGCGGCCCTCAAGTTCTCCGACCATTACGTGATCGAGAACGCCGCCGTGATCTCCGGCGCCGGCCAGGTGCTCCTCGCCTCCGGCAACCTCACCCTCGGCGGCAACTTCTCCGGCAATTTCGCCCAGACGGGCGGCTCCCTCGCCGGCAACCACACCTTCGCCTCCGGCGCCACCGTTGCGGTCAACGGCGGCAACTGGGCCTCCGCCGGCACCACCACCGTCGCCTCCGGTGCGGTCGTCACCTTCGCCTCCCCCTCGTCGCTGAGCGTCTCCGCCCGCACCCTGGTCAATCAGGGCACGCTCAACTGGAGCGACGGCCACCTGCTCGCCGGTCAGGGCAGTTCCCTGACCAATCAAGGCACCATCAACGACACGGCGTCCGCGACGTTCTACAATGCGTTCGGCGGCAACGCCGCGTTCACCCACGCCGCCGGCGCCGCCTACGTGAAGACCGGCAACGGCACCACCACCCTCGCGGTTCCCGCCCAGTTCGCCGGCAACGTCACCGTCTCGGCCGGCACGCTCCGCCTCGACGCCGCCGCCACCGTCGCCTCCTCCGCGTTGTTCTCCGCCGGCTCGGCCACGAACATCGTCTTTTCCGACACCATCGCGGTGCAGGACGCCTCCCGCCTCACCGGTCCCGGCACCTACGTCCTCGAGACCGGCACCCTCACGGTCGACGGCGTGCTCGGCGCCGCCCTCAGCCAGACCGGCGGCGTGCTCGCCGGCAGCCAGACCGTCGGCCGCGGCGGCAACCTCACGTGGACCGGCGGCAACTGGAACGGCAACGGCACCACCACCGTCGGGACGGACGGCGTGCTCTCCGCGTCCGGCGCCTCCGTCCACGATTTCTCCGGCCGCGCCGTCGTCAATCAGGGCACCTTCAACTGGACCGGCGGCGACCTCCGCTCCGGCCAAGGCGGCTCTCTCCTCAACGCCGGCACGCTCAACGACTCCTCCGGTCATTCCCTCTACAACGCCTACGGCGGCGACTTCACCTTCACCAACAGCGGCACCTACAACAAGACCGCCGGCACCTCGCACATCTACTCGGGCTTCGCCAACACCGGCACGGTCTCGATCCAGGGCGGCACACTCAACCTCGCCGGCGGCGGCTCCGCCGCCACGGGGTCCTCGTTCGCCGTCGGCTCCGGCGGCACCCTCGGCTTCACCGGCGGCAACTTCACCTTTGCCCTCGGCTCTCTCCTCTCCGCGTCGGACAGCGCCGAAGTGAAGATTTCGTCCGGCGAGGTCGTCATCGCCGCCGGCATCCTCTCGCTGCCCCGCCTCCAGCTCTCCGGCGGCTCGCTCACGGTCCCGAGCGACCTCAACACCCCCTTGCTCACGATCAGCGGCGGCACGCTCAAGGGCACCGGCGCCGTTACCGGCACCTTGCTCACCCAGAGCGGCGGCACGCTCCAGCTCCCGCTCACCCTGGCCGCCGGCAACTCCACCTGGAGCGGCGGCAATGCCAACGCCCCGGCCGCCGTCACGACCACCATCCCGGCCGGCGCCCGGCTCACCATCGGCGGCACGACGTTCTACGACTTCGATTACCGCACGCTCGTGAACCAGGGCATCCTCGACTGGACCTCCGGCCAGCTGCGGTCGGGCCACGGCGGCGGTATCGTCAATTCCGGCACCTTCAACGACGTCGCCGCCAATTCGATCAACGCGGCCTACGGCTCCGGCGCCACCTTCGCCAACAGCGGCAACTACACCAAGTCCTCCGCCGGCACCACCACGGTGGACGCGGTCTTCACCAACACCGGCACCGTCCGCATCCTCGCCGGCGAGTTCGTCCTCTCCGGCGGCGGCACCAGCGCCGCCGGCGCCACCGTCACGATCGGCCACCCCCAGGCCTCGCCCGGCTCCGACCCCGCGCCGATCTTCCGCGTGGCCGGCGGCAACTTCACCTTCGCCACCACCGGCGGCCTCGTCGATGCCGGCGGCAGCTACCGCGTCTCGGGCGGCAACCTCACCTTCGGCTCCGGCGATCTCGCGTTGCCGAATTTCACCCTCTCCGGCGGCAAGCTGAGCATCCCCGGCACCTTCAGCGTCCCGCTCCTCACCGTCAGCGGCGGCGAACTCGCCGGCGCCGGCTCCTTCGGCCCGTCCCGGCTGGACCAGTCCGGCGGCACGCTCGCCGTGCCGTTCACCCTCGCCGCCGGCGCCTCCACCTGGTCCGGCGGCTCGTGGAATGCCTCCGCCGCCTCCACCGCCTCCGTCCCGGCCGGTGCTACCCTCGCCATCTCCGGCACCGGTGTCCGCGACTTCAACTTCCGCACCGTCACCAACGCCGGCCTCGTCGAATGGTCGGGCGGCCACCTGCGCACCGGCAACGGCGGCGGCGTGCTCAACGCCGCCGGGGCCACCTTCCGCGATACCGCCAGCGCCCAGTTCGGCCCCGGCTACGGCGGCTCCGCCTTCTTCACCAACCAGGGCACCTACGAAAAGTCCGCCGCCGGCACGTCCTACTACTATGCGCCGTTCCACAACCAGGGCACCCTCGCCGTCAACGCCGGCGTGATCGAGTTCGCCGCCGGCGGCAGCAACGCCGCGGGCGCCGCCGTCAGCATCGGCGCCGGCGCCGGCCTCAAACTCTCCGGCGGCACCTTCACCCTCGCCGACACCGCCAACTTCTCCGGCGCCGCGGGCAACTACACCGTGAGCGGCGGCACCTTGGTCATCGGCTCGGGCAATCTCCAGCTGCCGCGCCTCGCCTTCGGCGGCGGCACCATCTCCGGCCCCGGCACCGTCACCGTCGGCGATCTCGCCATGTCCGGCGGCGCCCTCGCCACCTCCGCCGTCATCGGAGGCAATTCCACCTGGACGAGCGGCAACTGGAACGGTCCGGGCACCGTGCAGCTCGCCTCCACCGCCGCCCTCGAGATTTCCACGACCAACGTCCACGACTTCAACCAGCGCACGATCGCCAACGCCGGCACCATCACCTGGCGCGACGGCGCCCTCCGCTCCGGCAACGGCGGCGCATTCGTCAACCAGACCGGCGCCGTCTTCCTCGATTCCGCCAACGCCTCGATCAGCGCCGCCTACGGCGGCAATGTCACCTTCACCAACCAGGGCACCTACCAGAAGACCGCCGGCTCCACGCTCGTCCAGGTGCCGTTCGTCAACGCCGGTTCCCTCGTCGTCAGCGGCGGCACGCTCCGCTTCACCTCCAACTTCACCTCCAGCGGCGGCACCGTTTCGCTCGGCAGCGGCGCCACCCTGACGTTCGACCAGGGCCTCTCCCTCGGCACCACCGCCCTCACCGGCTCGGGCACCATCACCGGCAATGTCACCGCCGGCGGCCTGGTCTCGCCCGGCGCCTCCCCCGGCGCGCTCGCCGTCACCGGCAACCTCACCCTCCTGTCCACCTCGCGCTTTCTCGCCGAGCTCCAGGGCCCCGCCCAGGGCACCGGCTACGATTTCGTCAGCGTCGGGGGCACCGCCCTTCTCGCCGGTTCCCTCGACCTCACGGTGTCCTCCGGCTTCGTCGCCCAGATTGCGCCCACCGATACGTTCACCATTCTCCAGGCCACCACCCTCGCCGGCTCTTTCGCCAACGTTGCCACCACCGGCCTCCGCATCTTCACCACCGACGGCCTCGGCTCCTTCCAGGTCAACTTCGGCAGCGGCAGCGCCTTCGGCGCAAACAGCGTCGTGCTCTCCAACTTCGTCGCCGTCCCCGAGCCGTCCACCTACGCCCTGCTCGGTCTCGGGGCCCTCGTTGTCCTGGTCGGTGTCCGCCGGCGCCGCTGACCCGCACCGGCTCCGTCCGTCGCCGTCCCGCGAAGACCGAAACGCCGCAACCCGCCCGCCCGCCAGCGGTTCCGCCGGCCCCGCCGGCTCCGGCCCCGCGCCCAAAACCGGCCTTGCCCTCCCTCCGCCCCGGCGGAAATCATCCGCCCCCTCATGATCATCAAACCCAAGGTCCGCGGTTTCGTCTGCGTCACGGCCCACCCCGAAGGGTGCGCCGCCCACGTGCAGGAATGGATCGCCCACGTGCGCGCCCAGGGTCCGATCGCCCAGGGCCCGAAGAAGGTCCTCGTGATCGGTTCCTCCACGGGCTACGGCCTCGCCTCGCGCATCGCCGCCGGCTTCGGCTCCGGCGCCGCGACCATCGGGGTGTTCTTCGAACGCCCCTCCGAAGAGGGCCGCCCCGCCACGCCCGGCTGGTATAACACCATCGCCTACACCCGTGCCGCCCGGGCCGCCGGTCTCTACGCCAAGAACTTCAACGGCGACGCCTTCTCCGACGACATCAAGCGCCAGGTCATCGACGCGATCCGCGCGGACCTCGGCCAGGTCGATCTCGTCGTCTACTCCCTCGCCTCCCCCCGCCGCACCCACCCGAAGACCGGCGCCGTCCACAAGTCCGTCCTCAAGCCCGTCGGCCAGTCCTACACCAACAAGACCGTCGACACCGACAAGGGCCTCGTCAGCACCGTCACCATCGAGCCCGCCAACGACCAGGAAATCGCCGACACGACCACCGTGATGGGCGGCGAGGATTGGGAGCTCTGGATGCAGGCCCTCAGCGACGCCAAACTTCTCGCCCCCGGCGCGCAGTCCGTCGCCTACTCCTACATCGGGCCCGAGGTCACCTGGGCCATCTACAAGAACGGCACCATCGGCCTCGCCAAGAACGACCTCGAGCGCGCCGCCAAACACATCGACTCCCTGCTCAAGCTCAACGGCGGCGGCCGCGCCTTCATCTCCGTCAACAAGGCCCTCGTCACCCAGGCCAGTTCCGCCATCCCCGTCGTCCCGCTCTACATTTCGATCCTCTACAAGATCATGAAGGCGGCCGGCACCCACGAGGGCTGCATCGAGCAGATCTACCGCCTGTTCGCGACGCACATGTATAACGGCCGCAAGCCCGTCTTCGACGAAGCCGGCCGCGTGCGCGTCGACGACTGGGAGATGCGCCCCGAGATCCAGGCCGCCGTCCGCGAGATCTGGCCGCGCGTCACCACCGAGAACCTCGCCGCCGAGACCGATATCGCCGGCTACCGCACCGAGTTTCTGAAACTCTTCGGCTTCGGCCTCCCGGGCATCAACTACGACGCCGACACCGAGCCGCACGTGCCGATGGTCTGACGCGGCGCCGCCGCGTCCCGGCGACGGGTGGCAGGTGACGGAGCCCCGGCCATCGGGTCCCCGCTCCGGCCTGGCCACCGTCCCCTCCCCGCCATCCGCCTTCCATGCGCGCCGTCCTCCAGCGGGTCTCGTCCGCCCGCGTCACCATCGACGGCGCCGTCGTCGGCGCGATCGACCGCGGCCTGCTCGTGCTGCTCGGGGTCGCTCCCGCCGACACGGAAGACGACGCCCGCTGGTTGGCGGAGAAGATCTGTGCCCTCCGGATTTTCGAGGATGCCGACGGCAAGATGAACCTCTCCGTCGCGCAGCTGCCGCCCGCCGCGTCCGCATTGTGCGCCACCGGCAACGGGCCCGCCGCCTCGCTCGCCGCGCCGCGCATCCTCGTCGTCAGCCAGTTCACGCTGTTCGCCAGCACCCGCAAGGGCACCCGCCCGTCGTTCAACGACGCCGCCAAGCCCGACGTCGCCATCCCGCTCTACGAGTCGTTTGTCCGCCGGGTCGGCGCCGCGCTCACCGCCGCCGCGGTTCCCGCCGGGGCCGACCGCGTCGCCACCGGCCGTTTCGGCGCGATGATGTCCGTCGCCCTCGTCAACG
>JACCEC011733342.1_pt1 | contig 23453 bp, 33 predicted proteins | sample 7450121 | NCBI WGS metagenome assembly JACCEC01 (sample SAMN15323455, study PRJNA562643) | freshwater metagenome | isolation source: river surface water | place: USA:Blue River Watershed | collected 2017-08-18 | reverse complement strand
GATCCGTTTCATAGATCATACCGCCATCCTTGGACTTTGGCATGTATCGGTAACGAATGCGATCCACCATGCCACCGCCAACAGTTTTGATCTTGCCCTGTGGGACGTAGTAGATTTCCTTGTGGAATCCAGCACCGCCAGTGAAGTTGGTGATCGCCCGGTGGTCAAGCATAGGCATACGTACAAGGGTGTACTTATAGCCATACTGCTTGATTGAAGTCAATCCCAAGTCAATCGTTTTGCCGTCCACATTCAACTGTGCTTGAGTCGAAAGCAAGTTGGCCGCAATTGTTGAAGCGTAGTTGTCATGGGCAATACAGCCTTCTACGCCTTGGTAGATTTGGAACTCAGAAGGAGTTCGTGCAGCAGCGAATGCCCGTGCCAAGGTAGCGTAGTATGCAGCGTTGATCGTTGCACCAGTGGTATTCGTACCACCACCCTTGATGTAAGCTCGAAGCCCCTTGGTAGTCTGTACGCTGTTTCCATCGGTATCGGTCAGGGTTGGGGAAGCGCTCTTCCAGTTGGAAGCCGACATTTCGTTGAGCAGCAGTGAATAGCTGATCTCAGCACGAAAGCGCATCAGGGTTTCCATTTCGGTTTTATGGAAATATCCGGCTTCGCCGTTGCCCCAATTAAACTCTACGCGGTTGGCTTTCTCAATGTCGCTGATCTCAAAGTTGTCCTTCCACTTCTGAACCTGGTTGATTTTGGTATTCATCCCCAAGCGCAGGTTTTCACGAGAACCCGATCCTTCACCGTTGGCGTTGCCAGTAATCGCAATCTTCTGAGCGTTCGCAGCGGCTAAGTTTGCCACAGTAGTAGCGGAACCAACAGCTTTGACGGTCAGGTTTACGGTACTGGTTCCAGATTTGGCGGTTACGTAACCCTGGAATCCTGATGCGAAGTGAATCGTATCGCCTTGACGTACCCGCGCAAGCGTTGAGTTATTGGCGATGTCGAACGAGATCACAGCAGGTGGCCCTGCGGCTACGGTAGTAATTGCCGAAGCAATGGTTTCAAACTGCTTGATGTCAATGTTGCTACCGGAGCTAAATTCATAGTTCTCGGTCGGTGCTTTGTTCCCTTGCAAATCAAGCATGTCCAAAAAGGAATATTCTTCGTTGGTGACGTTGATCACATCCCGATAGATTTCCCGAAAATCAATTGAACCAAGAGAGCTTTGCAGCGTAATCGCTGAAACATACTTCTTGTCCACGGTATTGCCATTCATTGTTTACTGATTTTTCAGAGCGCGTTTGATGCCCTCTGCCATTGAGAGGTTTTCACCCGCTGGCGCTCCATTTACTTTAATATCGACTGGATTTTGCAGTTTATCGATCACGGCGGTAGTGCCTTTTGTCTTACCGAAATTGATCAAAGCCGATTCAAAAGCAGTCGGATTTTTAGCATAAGCGGCGACACGCAAGAATTTCTCCATGTCCACGCCACCATCCGCAGCTACAAAAAGCTTCAAAAAGCTGTTGGCATCCTTTGCGTAGCCAATCAGTTCAGAAGGGTTCTCGACTCCCACGTTTACATCTTCATCGCCATGTCTCACGGCAATCTTGTTAGCCTGTAAAAGTGATTGTGTCGCAGTGTGTTGGTCAACATATCCATTGAAAGCCTCAATTTGCTGTCTCAGCGCTTCTTCGGCTTCGCGGGTTGGACTCTGACGTGCTTCTGCATCAGGAACCAGATATTTTTGTTGATCGGCTTTCTTCTTCTCGCGGAAACTGTTCATGTCCTGCTCGAATTTGTACTTGCCAATCGCGTTGGATTCATCCGTTAAGTCGCCGTACTTTTCCAGCGCTTCTTCCACCAGCCCATCGATGATCGACTGTGGGGCTTTGGGGTATGTTTCTTGAATTTGAAGTCGTGCCAAGTCCTCCAAGCCCATCACATCGTAGTTGGCTGATTTGGCGTGGATGTAAGGCGTAATGTCTGCACCTGCGTTGTACTGCTTGACCAGTTCTTCCAAAAACGGGTCTTTCAGTAGAGCCGCTTTGGCTTGGGCTGTATCGTAGGCTGAGGTAAAATCTTCGTACCGTTCAAACTTGCCACCCGTTTTCTCCTTGAATAGTGCATCAAAATCCACAGTCGGAGTTAGTGCAACTGGCTCAGGTGTTGTCGGCGGTGTATCAACAGGCGGCGCAGGTACGGTCGTATCCGTTACTACTGGTTGATCTGGTGCAACTGGCTCTTGTTGAACTGGTGGTGTCGGTGTGTCCTCACCTGGACGACTGATTTTTATTCCTTCAAAGTCCATTCGTTGGTTGTTTGTCCAAAATTATGCCGATGCCATCGCTTGCTCGGAATTAGGCGCACCTAAAGTTCCGGCTTGTTGCAAAACGGTCGTTGCGGCTTTGGCTTCACCGGATATTTGTGCAGCGCCAAGGGTAGCATCTTTACGAGCCTGAGCAGCAGCCAACAGGTATTCGCCTTTGATCTTTTCCAACTCCATTTTGTATTGAAATTCGAGTTGCATGGTCTGGCGCTCTTGATCCGCAGCAGCAGCAGCGCTTTGGATTTGAGTCTGCGCATTTGCTTCCTGCATTTGCAACGCCTCTTGCTGTGCTTGCTCCTTCCGTTTGCGCACCTTGTAAGCAATGATTTGCTGCGCAACTTTTAAATTTGCTGTGTTCTGGATCGTAAAGTAGTCTTCCATTTCAAGCATCCCCTGCCCTGCTAAGGTCTGAGCCATTGCGAAAGCTTCTGCCCGCTGTTCATCGGTTGGCTTGTTTTCCAACTTGATGCCAAACTCGTAGTTTGAAATGTCCTTGGATAGTTTAAAAAACCGCATGGTGTTTTGACCCAGTGCAGTGGTATAGCCTTCGATTGGGTGCCGCTTGACTACCGAACTCATGCGAAGCACAAGCGCACTAGACAGCGACCGCAAAATATGTTCATCGGCCTCAATCACTGGGTAAAGTGCATTGTTCGTCCCTTCGTTGGCCATTTGGGCGACTAGACTCAATGTCCGTGGGTCTGGGCTTGATCCATCAGTGAACTCATTCAACCCGAAAATATCTCGCATCAATTGCAGGTGGTTGAGGATCGTATTGTACCACTGCACCGCAGCATCACCAAGCCCATTTCCTAATTCTTCAATTGGCCGATAGTTTGTTTCCCGGCCTTGTGTGTCCGCTTTTCGGTAAATAAGCACCCCTTTTTGGAAAAACAATTCCATCACTTCATGGGGCATTAATTTCTTGCCGCCTTGACCGTAGTTGATGTCTTCCAATCCACCCAACTCTATCTGGATGCCCTTTGGCCGGGCTTCTGCTATGGCCTGTTGAAGTTTGAGCCAAGCAATTTGGATTTGATCCGCCAGGGGCATTACCTGACCAACCTTGGAGGTGATCCGCATGTTGCGCATGTCTGGCGCATACACATGGAAGCTCATGGTCGTATCATTCAGCGCATCTTTAGCCCGTTTCATGTCGGTGCAAAGCCCATAATTGAAAATGAACTTACTATCAACGATGTACATTGCTTTGTAGACGACTTTGTAGGACGTGCGCAGGTACTCTTTCGTCTGAGTTGATTTTGAGCCATAGGGAGCGCCAGAGATCACCACATTTCCGTAATTATTCTCCGACCGTTCGTAGTAATCCTCGTTTACGCTGAAAAACTCCAAATCCAGTACTTGAACTTTGAAATTGTCATAGCCGTACGATAGCCGTGTGTGCTGTGGGTAGATGTTCGGGTTGCCGTAACGGCCTTTGCACATGTTGGCAATCTGTTCGTATTCTTCTTCTGTAAATTGCCCCTGAGCGAGTTGCTTTAAGTCGGCTATGGTGAGTTCAATGACTTCGCCCAAATATTCAGCGTCGGAAAAGTCCCGCTGTTCGCAGTAGCTTGAAATAAAGCCCTGCATCTTGATTCGGCGTATTTTGATGCTACCGTTGCTATCCACGTATTCTTTGACCCCGCCAATACCATAAGTGAGAATGTCTTCTTTGCAGAGCTTTCGCGTATGCCAGTAGTTGTTGTGGTTGAAGATCACATCCATGGCTTGCTCAATTTCTATGGTAGCCTGATGTTGGTATGTCCAATTCTGTTGGAGTTCCAATTCTTCCAAGTCTTCCGGTTCGCCCGGCTTCATTTTGGCCGCTGGGGTGTACTCCGAAAAGCCTGGAACAATCTTTTCAAGCTCTTGCCGGATTTTTATTTTTGTTTGGAGGTCTTTGAAGTAGTCGGAAAGTTCTCTTTGGGCTAGTGGATCGATGGCAGTCGCAACGATGTTGTACCCTGCCTTGTTGAGCCTGGATGTGGCTTGGGTGAGTAATTTTGGGATGATTGGCAGCACTGTGAAATCTAGACTGTTCCAGGACTCACCAGCTTCATTGACCCCCATTACTGGTTTGTATTGATCTATTGATTGTCTCCCTTGCGCGTAGTCGTCCAATAATCGGTAGTCTTCCCGCCTTGTGGCTAGGTTCTTCCAGTTACTCCAAGCCGCTTGTGCGAATTGCAGACACCACTCCTTATTCTTCTTCTTCGGATCAATCGTATGGCTAGGGAAAATCGTGGTCATTCGCTTTTAGTTTCGTGCATTGTTGCAAAACTATGGTAAAGCGATGAATAGGGTTTAAGTGGGTGTAGCGATTGTGTAAAATGAAAAAGCCAGTGGTTTTAGGCACTGGCTCGAATAAAAAATCAATGAAAGAAATATCTAAACGTCGTTGAGACGGGCGAATCCTCCGTAATGTTCTAAAGAGGCGGCATTATAGGCTTTGGCTGCTTCGATGGCGGTCTCAAAAAGCCCAAGATGAATGCTTTTGCCTCTGATACATATTTGCCCTTGCCACTTACCTGCTTTCTTGTGCCAAACGACTCCTTTGTATCCAGATGTGTTATTTTTGCCCGTGGCTGAATTGCCTTGATTTTGAGAAGCAGTGCATAATCTCAGATTTTTCTTCCTATTGTCCAGCTTGTCGCCAAATTTATGGTCAACTTGCATGTTGTCGGGTGCATTTATCACAACGCGATGCATGTGCAATCTTTTGTATTTTTTCTTTTCACCTCTACGATATGATCCTATTTGAATATTTTTCACAGCGTATCCTTGTGGACTGCAATACCACTTGCCAATTGCCATGAGTCGGTCGTAATCTTCATCGTCTACTAAGGCTACTTTACCCTTAGATAAAGGAATCTCTTTCATTGTTTATTGATTTTTTTTGTTACCACAAATATAATAAAAACAAACTACTTAACGAGAAAATATTTTGTGCTTTTTAAATAAAGTGGACATGTCGTTTACCCCCGAAGAAACCGCCTTTAATTTGATTCGGTTTGCCCCCATAAGCGTCCACATGAACGCCATAGCTCTATCGTATTCCCTCGTCTTTTCAATCTGGAAATTGAGCAAATCTAAAATCAGCAAAGGGAAGTTGACATTATCAATGTACTCCTCTACGAACTCTTCTACGTATTCTGCGCCTGCTTGTTTGGTTTGTGGAGATGAAGGAATGCCAGGGGACTTCGATCCAGGCAGCCAAAGTAAAAACTTGCTGCATTTGTGTTCGTCCAACCAATGCCGTATTCCTTGTTTCTGATTCTCAAAAAATATAGAAGCACCCCAAAACCAAGCACATAAAAGCACATCCTCGTAAGTATCGGTGGGCTTATCTCGACGGTGGCAATATTCAACTATTGGGGTTGATGCTAGTTCTGGCCGATTCACATCAAACTTGCAATACAGGTAAAAAGCAACATCAGATTTTTGCCGCTGATCGTTTATTTCTTGGGAGTGGTGATCCGCAGGATCCAATCCTATGTCAAATTTGTGTTGATTTCTAGGTACGTAATTCCCACCTACCAAGTCAACATTATTGGCCTCTTCCTCTTTTAGTAAGCACCCTTTTTTGACCTTAAAAAGTCCATTCCTATCTGGAACCCAAATGACGCTACTAAACTTCACGTTGTCTTTCCATCGGAAAAAACCTGTCTCATAAAGTTCCTCTTCTGGCGCAAAATTTAAGAAATCCAATCGTGTTGTAAGTTTGATGCTATTGAACAAACAATTATTTACAGCAGAACGGAAAGCTTCCTCGACCGTAAGAGGTTCTTTGCGAACCAAACTGTTCAATTCAATCCTATTGTCCTTTATTATTTCTCGCCTTGCTAAGATTTTTTCTCTATTTTTTTCTTGATCGCAAAAACCAAATTTATCGCGGTCGATCAGTAGATCAGATGGAACAAATAGCCGATAAAGACCAGTTATGGTTTGGCCAGTCTTTTCATCTTTTTTGTTTTGGTCTGAGTTTTTCCAAAAAGTGATATAGTCTTGTATTTGCCCTTGTATTTCTTCACATGTGGACGTATAGACCATGATCCCTAATGGGTTTCCATTATAATCTGTACAGCAGAACTTATTGACCCTGTGTCTTTCACGTATATCAATATTTTCTGTTTTGAAAACTTCGTCACCAATGTAGAAATTGAGTTTATTGCCATCATAGGCTGTTTCCTTAGAGTTGGCATAAGTTATAAAAGAACTAAGTTGGTCGTCGTAGTCAACATCTTTAGTGCTCTTTGACCTATCAGATGTTGCCTCAAAGGCAAGTTGTCGCTTTGGCGTAGTACCAGCAGATGTGTCATAAACAGGTTTAAAGAAAGCTGGAAGTCGTTTAAAGGCATTTACGATTGATGCCAAGTACACTACATTTTTAGCGTCCTCATTGGTTTTGGACTGAATGCCGCCATTCTTGTTGGGAAGGCAAGAAATATACTCAAGCATTGCGCATGCTGCCTTCGATGTCTTACCGCTTCGTCGCTTTACTAAATAGATAAATCCAAAACAATTGGGGTCGTAGAAACAATATTCGTAGAAATAGAACCAAAGCCTATCAGAGTTCCAGTAAATCGGAAAACCATCGCCCTCAGCCCCAATGTAGTAATATGATAGATAGTAGTAGTGTAGTCCAGTTATGTACGTAGAAACGCCGTCAACCATCAACCAAAACCCGTTCAACCGCCGATCCCATTCCTGCTTCCTGAACTCTTCAAGCTCCGCATCGACAAAACTAGGGTCAACCCTTCTCTTTTCCTCTTCGTCCCTTGTACGCTGCTTGAAATTCTTTGGAAACTTCACCCTTTCCCAAAACTGCTCATTCGCCTTGTCCGACCTGGAATACACTGGCCTACTCTCCCATTCTCCGGTGATCACATTAAAAACAGTCCCAACAGGCGGAATATTCATCTCCAAATCGCCCACAATCTCAACGGTTCCGTTCGGGTGCTTTCTGTACATCAATTCCGGTATTTGATCATCCGCGCCATGCCCTCCACTTTGGTGATCTGTACCGCCGTGGGTAGTGCTGCTTCCAGTATTTCGTCACCACCTGACAGTTCTTTGTACAGCCGTTGGATAGATACCCTGTGTGCGTCCATCGCCTCAGATAGTTTTTGCTGCTTGAGCAGTGCGTCCAACTCGTCCTTATCGTTCACATCTTCTTTCATTGGCCGGATCAAGCGCTCCACCTTCTGATAAAAGATCTGTTCCTGTACGACAATCGAAGTGAATAATGTATTGTTCTGCTCCCTCAGCAATCCGACCACTGCGACGCTATACGGGTCTTCCAGTTCAAACAAGCTGCGCAGTATCTTTTCGTCTTTGGTGAAATCGAACCCAGCTTGAATTGCTACCGCCCGTTTGCGCTGCGGTACATCGCGGATGGTTTGGAATGGACTCCCGTAGTCATACATGTACACCAGATACCGGATGATCCGTTCCCGATTGCGTCCGACTATGAACTCAAGCCCGTAACAGTTATCCAGTCGCTTGATTGAATCAATGTCGTCTACGCCATGTATGCGGAAATTCATTTTTTTGAAGTCTGCGTCATCGAACATGAAGCAAAGGTAGGGCGAATTGTGTGGAGTGGGTGGAGTGGGTGTACTTGAAATAAAAAAGCCCCGTGGTTAGCGAGGCTGCATGAGTATCCAAAAAATCGAACAAAAATCTGTATCTACTATTGGATTAACTGAATTACTGTTTTATTCCTCAATAACGTCAATCCTTTTCTCAAGATCAGAACAATCAATAAAGTGAGTGACGTATTCATTATAATGACTGCCATCGTCGGTATCCATATATGGAACTACACAAAAAGCAGCATTGCGGTTTACTTTGATTTGACCAACAACTGGATCATCAATGAATCTCCAACCTTTTTGAGTTTCTTTTATGTTTGCCGCCAATACTGTACCAGTGGGTGGATTACCCATGTTTATTCTCTGGAAGAAAAGGGTGTTATTACTCATAAATCTGGTAATTATGCTTTTTAAATCGTTTGAATTTCATCCCAGTATCAGCGGTAAGTAAGTCAAGTATTCTATTTGCAGCGCGGTAACAAATGCCAGCATTGTCTGAAATGGGCATAAATCCAATAACTACTCTTACGCTAGAGTGTATTTCAATAATACTCAGCATTGTGGTTTTGGATACATAAACTTTTAGGCTTTTGATACTTAAAAGCATGTGATCAATATTTGTAAAATCAATTACCAGTTCCTTCATTTGTCAGTGGATTCAAGACTTTCTAAATAGTTTTCATACGCCTCTTCGCAGCGGCTACCTTCGCAACCCGCCATGTAACCGCCTGGAACGCTGTAAACGCTTTTCTTGTCAAGTGGGCAGAATTGGCAAAGTTTATCTTCAAGCTCTTCTTTTGATAGTGGTTCTGGCATATCGTCCGGCCTAAGCGGGTATCCGATTGATATTTTTGGGTCTGTGTTGAATTCAATTCTCATTGGTTGTTTGATTTTTTTTGTTGGCTAAATGTCAAACTTTTATCACAAACACACAATACCCAAAAGTAGGTATTTCACAAAACGCACAAAACGCTATCAAAATCAACCGCCCAAACCTTCTTCCCTTTGTACGCCATCGACTTATCAACCAAATCTTTTTCAGTGTCAAACAAAACCACATCGCCCAGATTCAATCCTAAATCCTCCTGCCCTTTCAGACGGTTCCCGATTGCAATAACTTCGCCGCGATCCTGGTGGGTGCCTACCACCGTTTCGTATTCCATGAATTTTTCCACAATGTCAATTGGCTGAACCAAAATAACCCCGTCAGCCGCATACAGAACCCCGTCACGCTCGTAAAACCAAATGTCGTCAAACGGTATCCAGTGGTCATTAGACTCAAACATCCAGTGTTCCCGTAGGTCAGCCTGATACATGAACCAAACCCGATCCCCTTTTTGCAGGAATTTCGAGAAGTCGGAAAACTTGTACATGACCCGCTGATCCTTTTTGTTCAGGTAGAACCGCTTGGCTCCGGCGTGGTTCAGTATAAATTCCTCGCTGACTACGATGCCGCTGATTGAAGCGGACTGTTCGGGCTTGTATTCGAGTTCAGGATTCAAGATCAAGCCTGATTCGGTTTCGATCATGAACTCTTGGAGGGAGACGATTACTTTGTTGACTGGTTTTGACATTGGTTGTTTTGGGGTAAAGTTAAGGCGGTTGGGGTAAATAAAAAAGCCCTGAATGAGCAATCATTCAGGGCTTTTCTCAAAAAGTTGGTTAATTGCTTTTGTTTTTAAAGACATTGGTGATTTCTTTCAAAGTGCATAAATATCTACTCCACCACTCTCCATCAGGATCGGTAGTGGTTACTTCGATGACAATAGAATTTTCGTCTACTGGCTCTACCTTGCTGATAGAGCGGTTTGACAATGAAATTTTCGCCCCTACTTTCAGGGCTTTTAGTGTATCGTCCGCAGACAATATTTTTACAACTTCAAGATTCTTCATTCCTTTGAATTTTTCCCCGCCTTCCAGCGGGCTGTTAACTAATTTACTTTAATGGTTTAAAAACCAATTCCCACTCAGGGAGTAATACTCCCTCTTGTGGATGCCCGTCTGTCCTTAGATTGCTTCGACAGCGACAAAATTCGTTGTCGATAAACACGGAGGTTACAACCTCCAGCCCGTCAAAAGTTTGCTTTTCGGTTTGTCTTACCGAAAAGCCGTGGCTTTCGGCTTCGGCGATTGTTCGTCCCAGGACGAAGTATTTATTGTCCCTTTTTTGGACAATTGGAAATTCCGCTTTGAAGCGTTCAAAGCGGTTTGCCTGGGTTTGTTCCGCTTCCGAAAGCGGTTTTTCATCCCTGTAATTTAGTGCCCGGTCACTGCCGAACGCTTCACTCCACATTCCCATAGTTTTCCATTTTTCTACCGGGTTGGGTTGTCTCCCGATTGCCTTACAAAGGTCGAAAGACTGGAAAACTTACACAATACCAAAAATATGGTATTTTTCCATCAAGTACACCCAATCCTTTCACTGCAAACGTCCTACCTTATTTTTACGCCACAATCAACTACAATGCGTTTCGCTCTACATTGTCTGCTGTTCTTACTCCTATCCTGTTCAATTCAGGACGAAACAGCCATTGACATAGGTAAGAAGTACACCGTCCAATCAGGTCGCCACGATTTTCTACCCTCTCCTATTCCGTTTCCACAGTCGGCTAAATCTATTTCAGGCTCAGCGGTTCTGCATAGTTCATGCTGGTACGACAACCTGGACGTAGACAATGCTGACTGGAACAAACTATGCGGGTTCTACCATTACGCTGACATCATCAAAAACAAGAACGCTTTTATCCTAGCATGGAGGCCAGATATAAAAATCCGCGATCTTTTTGAACTGGTGATGTATGAAAACATCGACGGGCGCAATGTCCCGAAAGAATCCGCAGTGTATAAAATCAAGGCTGGCGAACGGTTCACGTTTGATTTCGTACTTGCTGGCGGTAAATACAGCCTGTATATCAACGGTGTGCTGATTGGAACCCAAGCGAGTGATAAGCAGTACCGAACCGTTGGAAAGATTTCGGCTTGGTTTGGTGGCAACAGAACAGCTCCGCATACCATGTGGCTATACCTTATTTTTTAACCAATGTCCCCCAAGACAATGAAACATACAATGAGCAAATTATTCTCAACTATGGAAGCCCTATTAGGAGTGGCTATTGGAATGGTACTTTCCTTTGTGGCTCCCATCGCGCCATTTTTCTGGCTGGCAATCGGGCTAGTTATTGCAGACACGATAACGGGCATTCTGGCGGCTCGACGGCGCGGTGAGAAGATAAACAGCCGTGGTTTTAGTCGAGTGTTGTCGAAAATTGTAGTCTATATGGTAAGCATTATTGCCTGCTATGGAGTCGAAACGGTGCTAAAAATCCCTGGGCATGTTACCTATGTAGCGGTCGGTGCTATTGCGGCAACTGAGGTAATGAGCATTTTAGAGAACCAGCGGAAAGTCACCGGAACTAATATTGCGGCGGTTTTGAAAGGACTATTGCCAGGAAAGAAAAAAGATAGCGAAGAGGAATAACCTGCTCGAAGATTGTGTAATTTGATTACTTTGTTAGTATGGTACGCCCGGTTGCGAAAGTGGCTGGGCTTTTTTGTTTTAGATGGACTGGACGAGATAGAAAAAAACCCGGTGCTCGGATGTTCGGCACCGGGTTCAATGACCTTTGCTAACTCCAATTATTTAGTGATTGTCCTCACTATCCCATTTCTGAAATACGGAAGCAAATCTTCTAAATCAGATTCTTCGTACTGGAAACTCCATTTGTCCCCGAATGCCCCACAGACAAACTCCCTTGCCGCATCATAGTCTACCGTCACAACTTCAAGAATGCTGTCTTTGTCCCAAGTCTTCCCGCCAACTGAGTGACAGTGTGATTGCCCGCAGGTAAAGTAAAATTTCTTCATTGATCTACCCATCGTCTTTTTATTTTGGCTCAAGATCAAACTATTCGCGCATTCTAACAATACCTAAAAGTGGGTATTTTTGGACTGATCCGAATGCGTGACTTGGATTTGGAAATAGGTTGAGATATATTTGTGCATTACTTTAAAATCAGTTGGACTTTACTGTAATCAAGTAAAAAGCAACTAAAAATCCAATAAAATGCAAACAGAAACCTACAACACAATTATCGAAAAAAGCAAAGATAAGATTCGTAAAGATTCATCCTTCGTGCGTCGCAATTATGTGGTGCTTTGGGTAGCTTGGATAATCTATATTTTTGCCACACTTGCCAGCACTGTTTCTATTTTCACTCACATCAATATCCGAGCGGGTGAAACCTTTCTTCCTGGCATTGCCATAGTTATAGCCGGGCTTGGAACTGTTCTTGTGATCAGCTTTCAATTTATGCTCAAATTCTTTGTCGATGACTGGCAAGCACGCGCCCACATTCGTGGTGGCAGTGAGGGGGCAATGATGGCTTTGAAGGGAGTGATGGGCATCATTGGTATTGTTGCGGGGGTAATGCTATCTTTGGGCGGTGCTGATAAAGCAGTAGACGTAGTTAGGAAGAAAAGCACTATTGAAAATGTAGACCTTGTTTCGGTTGATAGTATTTCAAACTACTACGATCAACGCCGGGCTGAATACCAACGCGCCCAAAGTGCCTACCTTAACACAAAATGGAAAGGCAACATTACTGCACCAGCTTTGAAGCAATCGTCCAAAATCAATGATATTCTTTCAGGGATAGAACAAGATCGGGCAAAAGCTATTGCAGCAGCGGAGGCTAAAAACAAAACAGCCTTGGATGAATATCTAGCCGAAACCAAAATCAATCAAGCGGGTGCCCGCGGCTTTATGGGTTTTGCTGAATTTGCAATAGTGCTTTGTATCATCCTTATCGGCCTGTTTGATGATGGAGTAAAGAAAGAGGCCAAAGGGCTTGGAGTGCAGGTTGGTCAGCCTTTTTAGCTAGGGTAGGGGGTGAAGTTCAGCCCCTTGCCCCTGAACCCGTACAAAAGGCAACTGTACAACCGGACACATCAAAAATTGATGATTTGATAGCAGCACTAGAAGCGGCAATGTTGTTCCAAAGTGATGCAGAGCAAGAGAAAACCAAAACCTTAATCGAAGCCCTTGAGGTTTCAAAAATATTTCAATAATGGATTTGAGTAGACTATCTGACTGGGACATTCAGCAAGCAATTCAAAAGATGCAAAAAGGCATCGAGATTAAGCCAGGGAGTGAAGAATCTGTTGAATTGCAAACGTCTATTGACCGGGCGTTGGAAGAATTGAAAAGGCGGGCACAAAAAAAAAGTGTAAGCGGCGAAGGTCCAAAGGAATCAAGCCGACAAGAGTTCTTCAAAAAACAGGCGCAGGAGTACAGGGAAAGCGGACTGGATCATCTTGCCGACAAGGTGGAGCAGGAAGTACAAACCGTACACCACGACCAAATAGAAAGCGCAAAAGCATTTGAAAGCAATAGCATTGAGCGGGTTTTGGTAGCCACTGTCGAACCCGCTCAAGTTGTAAAAGTCCCAGTAGTGCAAATCACATTGCGAAAAGAAAAAGTGATTGAGCACGAAGGTAAACGGGTCAAGCAGACATTTGAAGTCAAAGAACAAATGACTCAAGGCGAAATATTAACCATGCTTAAAACCTATTTCAAAACGCTTGTGAACTCCGAAAACTGGAAAGCTGGAAGATACACTGAGGGCAAATCAGGGAACATGGGCTTCAATGTGTTTGAACTTTTTAAAGGCTGGAATGCGATTCACAACATCACAAATGAGGGTGAACCATATCCACCAGTTAATGAAGTTTACCCAGGATACAGGCACACTTCACAGGATCAAAGGGTAGGGGCAGAATTGCTTTTGAGATGGGCTACAAACGAGAATCAAGCACAATGAAAATCGCTTTTCTGATCACCACCTCACCGCACTATGTAACCACTAGCAACAGATCACCCGTTACGCTTCACCCAAACCTAGCCTGACTATAAAAATATGGCTCAGGCTGGAAAGGGCAGGGCAGATGGAGTAGGATTATGGACAACAAAAAAGCCGCACTGTACATCAACAGTGCGGCTTAAAAATTCCTTCATAATCACAAAAACGAAAAACTTACTGATACGTTCGCCCTTACAGGCTATCGGGGGCAAGGTAAGGATTCTATCTGAAAATTACACGACTGGGTGTGAAGATTTTGTCCAACGCCTTGCCGTATTTTGCCCATTTCCTGCGCTGGGTTTTGCCCCTGCTCTTGTCGCTTCTTTCTGCCAACCTCAAATTAACGGGAATTTTCAAGATAGCGATTGCTTTTCCTAGTTTCATGTCTTTAAATTTTCCCCTACTTGCTCACGCTTTCGGGGCTGGTGATTAAATCTTGTTCGGTGCAACCGGGTAAATCAACCCGATTTTCATTCCCAGCGCTTCGCATATCTTGCGATATACTTCTAAGCTAGGAATGTGTTTCCCCTGTAATACTCGGCCTAAGTAGCGGCGTTCGATTCCAGTTTCCCGGCTCAGCGCGGCTTCTGATATGCCTAGTTCTTTGCGGCGCGTGGTGAGGGCGGTAATTAGCTCGTTACTGTTCATTGTCCTGGTATTTCAAGTTTTTGCGATAGAGAAATGCAACCCGGTTCCCCTTATGGCTCCCATTTACCCAAATTGGGGTACGCTTGCAGGCGATTAGGCCAACGCTGTGCAATTCAGAGCAAACGGTGTAATCGTCGTTGTTACTTCCTGTTCTATTGTTTGGCTCAAACCAAACCCCTTCCAGGTGACGAAAAAGAGATTCGATGTAGTAGTCCCAGCTGACTAGCTTTTTTTGTGCTGCGGTTTCAATTGCTGTCATGCTGCAAAAGTTTTGTCGATTTCCTTAATAATCATTCTGGCAGCATACAAGGAATTACCCGTTATTTTCCGCTGCCAGGCTGATGCAGTGGGCGACCACCTCCAGCCGCCGCGCTTAAAGTCTTCTATTACTTCGCGGCTAGGCTTTTCGTTGAAGAAAAACTGTATGCGATCTTCAACGCGGTTCACTTCAACCCGTCCCCACGTTCTTTCTATCACCTCATGTTCCCCTGCATCGCGGCGGGTTACTTTGTCGGTAAGGGTTTCCACGCGGTCGCGGAGCCGCTTAATATTTGCGTTGTTGTTGGTCAGCTCAAATTTTGCATAACCCTTGCCGTAAAAGGAATAAGCAGGGTTTAGGAACTCATGAATAATCGTTTCTTTCCAACCATCAGCGGCCAACAGTTCAGCGGCATTACTTTTGCGACACAAGGCGTTTACCCGCTTCATTGTAATTTGGTTGCGCTCGGCGGTCGCCAAATCGCTGATCGCCTTTTCTAACTCACCATCTAAGGTGAGTTTTGGTTTGCGATCCCTGCGAGACAGAAAACGCTCGCGCCATTGGTCGAAAATCTTGTAGGCGTTTTCCTCGCCTCTATTCGCCTTTTCGGCGCGGCGGGTTGGGAATTTGGATGGCCCTGCAATCATCCACGAAATGCAGTTAGATTTGCGGTGCATCCAAGCCGAAAAAAGGGAAATGAATTTGCTTTCGTAGTATTCCCGCTGATCCTCTGGGAGTAGCGAAAGGTCGCTTTCCAGCAGCGCGGAGTATTCGCGGACATAGTAATCAGCCCGTTTGTCAGGGCTAAAACTGGTTCCTTGGTGAGCGCGATAACAAAGATCGCGGAGGTGTGCTAATTTCATCTCAAGCGGATTGAAGTAGGTTATTGTAAACAGATTTCGCCAAAATCCAGCCCGGAGTTTTCGCCCCGTCACGGCTCAGGTACATATTGAACCGCGCACCAGCGGCTTTCAGTTCTTCTTTCACGGCCTTGGTATTGCCGAAGATAGCCACAGCCTTTTCCGAATAATCCACAACTTCCAGCCCTTCCAGAAAATTAGCGTCTGGTTTGGCTCCGGTAGGGGTTGGTTTGGTCGCTTTCATTGCTTTAGCAGGAGCCGCTTTGATTCTTAGTTGCAGCGAGTAGTTAGAATAAACCGACATTGCGATTTCGCTTTTGTCCTCATTCCAATAGGCAAACCCGCCTTTAGCTGAAAAGTACCAAGCCAACTTACAGCCGTCTTTTTTGAAATAATCCTGTGCGGGCATCCAGTCGGTTTTGCCGAAATTATACGCGGCATCAAAAGCGTAGTCGTCGGTCATAGAGTAATTACATTTTACTTCTACATTCCCAGCTTCAACCTGACGGAGCAGCCAGCCCCGATTTACTTTACCTTCTCTCATGGTTATTGAGTTTAGACAGTGAAAAAAACGTGGTTTAATGTAGCCCCGCTATTTGCTTTTGATAGCGGGTGCCAAACTGAGTCAGGTAAGACTCAATCTCGCTTTTGATTTTTGCAAAAACCTTAGAATCCACGTCCGAAAACGTGGAAGAATGGGCAGTGGGGATATTACCCAATGTCTGGATTGAGAATGCGCGGTGCCCTTCAAATTTAATTGAGAGGGTTTTATTTCCGTTATTATCGCGCTTGAATTCGATTGATTTAATCTTTTTCATTTTCGTTAAGTTTAGACAGTGAAGTGTCGGTTACTCCCGATCACAAGACAAATATAAGGGCTATATTTAACCCATGCAAGTAATCATCAAATTATTTTGCAATAAATCGTAAAAATACCAGAAAGTAGGTAGAAAATGATTATCTTGATAGGGATTGAAGCGCAAAAGAACAGGCTAAACCGCCTGACAATCGCGCACATAATTCGCAACAAGACTATGTCCTTAGAAATAGAAGGGAAACTCCACAAGGTGTTCCCCATCGAAAACAAATCGGGTAACTTCCAGGCGCGTGAATTCGTGGTGGAGGTGGAAAGCGGACAGTATCCACAGTTTGCCAAGTTCCAATTGGTTCAAGACCGTTGCGGCCTGATAGAGGATTACAACGAAGGGGAGAACATTAAGGTGCATTTCGATCTTCGCGGTAGGGAATGGCAAGGTAAGTACTTAACCACCCTAACCGCCTGGCGCATAGACCGCACAACTAAGACGGAAAAGAGCAGCACAGTAGGAGCAACCACGAAAGACGACGACCTGCCTTTGTTTCCCAGCGAACCAACAGTACAAGAGGAAGCAATTACAGGTGCGGACGATCTGCCGTTCTAATCTGCCAGAAATAAAAAAGCCCCTTTCGGGGCTAGTTATCCAATAATCCCTTGCCTAGGGTAGTCTTTATTAAAGTCCCCTCGCATCGGATTTTTAGACCAATCCAGCCAATAAAGCGTGCATTCATCCATCCCTAGCCTGGTTTCTTCAAGATCAGAAGGACGAACTAAGCCTTTGTCCACCCACTTAGTAAGATTCAAGGACTTAACCAAACCGCCTTCAAAAGAGGCAATAAAGCAAGTAGAAAGCAAAACCAAGTTCTTCTTTTCACGAAGAACCATTTGAAGCCGAGAAACAGAAATAGGAGCAAGCATAGCCCAAAATTTAACCGCATCGCTTAATTGCTTTACGTGAAACAAAAGTACTCGAACCCCGTATTTCTCACAATACCATCGATATGGTATTTTTAAGAGTTTTTCTAATCAACTCACAACCATGAATAGAGAACTAGACGCGACAATAGCGAAAGAAATATTCAACTGGTCTTACATCCAGGTAAGCAGCGATGCGAAAGGCGAAAACAAGTGCAGCATCTTATTCCCACCGAATAAGACAGCAATACAAGACGTATACAACCAACTTCCCAGAATAGGAGCCATACACGAAGCATATCTATGTCCCCGCTATTCATCCGATCTTATAGAGGCAATCAGACTAGCGAAACATGTAAGGCTTCCAATGTCGGTTAACGATATGCCAGAACAAGCCGAACAACTTGCATGTGCAGCATTGCACCACTACCGGAAACTAGAACTAATCAGACAAGACTTGGAAACTACTGCCAGAAAAGCCAGTTCAACCCACGAACCGAACCACACAAGCGACAATGCAGACAATACACCAACCAAGCCCCGCTAAGAAATCCTACATGCGATTGTCAGCCGTTATAGCGTAACCTGTTTAGGGTATATTCAATAATTTTCGTACCTTAGCACAAACAAGACAAAATGGAAGCCAACCTAATTTCACCACTCAGCGACTTCAACCTTTCCGACTTCCAAGCGATGTTGGAAGGGCAGGACTACCCACAAGAAACAATCCAAGAGATCACCAATGCAATAGAATCGTACCAAGCAAGCCTAACAGCGAAAAGAATAGCACTCAACAGCCTTACTGCTAAGATAGCCGAATGTAAGGAACTAGCACAGATCGTGTACGGGAAAGAGATCAAGTTAGACGTTATGTTCACCCATGAATAACCAACCATCATGCAGACAGCACAGCAATACAATATCGACGCAATCAATAAGGCGTACAGCATCTACCAAGCCGCATTAAGATACATACAAGGAACCTACACAACAGGCAGATAGCAGATACATCCTTTCTATAAGCACTCCACAGTAAGTTATACGCATTACAGTACAGTTAGAGAACGTACAATGTGACCAAAAGCGGGTTCGGAAGGGTAGAAGTATGCGTAAGGGAATAGGAAGCGGTAAGAGTAGAGATAACCGCTTATATAGGGACGTTTGAGCCGATTAGTGCGAATTGAAGCGGATTGGGTGAATTATACAGGGGCTTGGACTCAACTAAGCGCACATTATGCAGCACTGTTGCAACAATACCCCAAAATCCGGCACGTGACCAAAACTTTGTAAAATATTTTAGTAAGTATCCAGCATCTTGATCGATTTATTCCATAATATTCCATAATGGAATATTATATTCCATCTATGATTGAGTGATTTTTTACACATGAAGACACACGATTTCGCATTATGTATTTGTCTACGCATAAATCATTATAATACAGTACATTACAAGCCGCTTTTTCAAAATTGCAGGTTAATTTAAATTTAACTCGACACTTTTCGATTCTCATTTTTCGATTTGCAGACCCACTCGGTTCGGATTTACGCGACTCCCAAACGCGATTGCAACCCCGATGTGGTATACTCAGACCGTCCACATACCTCCCTCCCTAAATCACTTCAATTCGTCATAATCCCTATTGGTTCACAATATCAAATTCGTTATCTTTGTCACAATTCAACCAAAACAAATTCAAATGGGCTACATCAAACACAACGCTGCTGTTATTACATCTTCCAACGAAGAATCTATAAGACTGGCACATACTAAAGCAAAAGAAATTTACGCTGAGGCTAAAATGGATCAATTAGTCAGTGAAATAATCTATGGGATAGCCAATAGCCAATATTCTTTCTTTATTGCTCCTGATGGAAGCAAAGAGGGTTGGGACGCTAGTGATGAATCAGACGAAGTGAGAAATTTATACCTAGACTGGTTGTATGAAGAAAGAGTAACCCGACATGGAGTAGACTATGTTGACATCCGATTCGGTGGCGACGCTGATGGCGGTGACAATATCATTCGGAGTTGGCATATGGATTTGGACGCTTTGGAACAGTAAGATAACAAAACCAACCAACTTCACCTAATTCAAGCGTATTAAAATGGTCTACGTAGACAACATGCACGAAACCGGAATAGGCAACTACGGTCGCATGAAAATGTCCCACATGATTGCGGACACCACACAAGAATTGCTTGAAATGGTTGATAAGATAGGAGTGGATAGGAAGTGGATTCAACATCGCGGCACTGCCAATGAGCATTTCGATATAGCCATGTCTAAACGGAAGTTGGCTATTGAATATGGAGCCAAAGCAATTAATTTTCGAGAATACGCGACCTTTGTTCAAAACAGGGCTGAAAAGAATGGAGTTGACTGGGCTAGGGCTTCCGTGGATGTCGTTGTTCCGAACAAGTGAGCGAGTTCACCAAAAGAAATACAATTTCAACGAACTGATAGGCATTGAACCTGACTAAAGATACGAAAAACAATTCAAAACTATGCTGACAGCCGAACTATTAGAAGAGTTCTACAATGAACTTTACAGACAACGCCTTGCAAAACTCGAATTGCAACGGGAAATGTCAACTGAATTCGCCAACTTGCAGTTGACTCAAAAACGGATAGATGAATTGTGGGTCAAAATCATAGAAACGGAACAGGAAGCCGGACAGTCCATCGGAAAGATCAAATTGGCTGCTGAATTACTGGGGGTGGAAACAAAACTTATACATACGCTTTGATTACTGAGTTAGAATCACTGAAATCTTCTCACCCTACCCACTTTATTCTAAATCCGCACTATGCACACGTCCTTTTGAATAGGAGAGGACGGTTTGGTTCAGGATTCATCCGATTTTGGCGCTTGTTTGCTCGTGTACATCACGCCTGCGATATGCTGCCTAATCCGCTGCAATGCGGCCAATTCAGCGTCAGGCGATACAATCTGATCTTCCATGTATTTGACGACCAAATCTATCGCTTCACCCAATAGAGTAGGGTTGGTCGGTTCAATCTCTGCTCCACGCCGCCATTTGTTGTGGGTTTTGAGGATTTGGATTGCTTGGTTGATGTCCATTTATTCGGATTTTTCAGGAACATTTATACTCCAATTATCAAATAGTTTTTCTTGCTCTGGGGTTTTGGCGATTACCAGCCCTTCCTTTCGCTCCAAGCAATACATATGATGCCTAGATACGTTCAATATGCCACGTTCAACCCGTTCTTTGCAGTGGTTGCATATCAGGTGCGAGGCCATGCCGTCCTTGTAGATCATCTCAAAGTCCTGATCTTTCATTTTGGTCTGATTTTATCGTTTTCAGAATTTAATTTGGCTCAAGGCGTAGTAACAAAAGCGAACTGATGGCTGTGATTACGGAATATTGTTTTGTTGGTTGATTCTTTACGGATATAACGCTTTCATCAGCTTTTTATATTCCTCAGTAGTCATTCGAGTAGGAGCGGAGTTGTCCGGTTTGCCCCACTTTTCAACAAACTCTCCAATGTGATCGTCCGTAACGGAACAAGGTAATCCGTTCGACATCTTCTCCATTTTAGCCCGTTGCTTCTCGATCACCTCAAACAAAGATTCAATCGCACTGTACGGGCTAACACCTTCGCTCAGGTACTTGCATGAATACGAACGTGCCAGTCGGCCACGAACTGCGCGTGACGGCGCTTCCCATTTGGAGTTGATCTAGTGCGGTGTTGAAAGTCATAGTGTGTGACGGTTTTATGCCCAGTAATATACGAAAATCTGCCCGTCTTTCCCATTCCGGCGCTTCCGATTTAGCCACCGCTTGATGCGCTTTTTGTCCTTCCGGTTCTTGCGCTTGTTCTTGACGGCTTTGCATTGTTCGCAGGCGCAGACTTTGATTTTCATTGGATTCGTAGTTGTCTGATCCAACCAACGGTCGTAGCGTTTTTAATCAAGAGCATAAGTAATGCCATTCCATGAGTGAATCCGAAGAAAAATAGGAATGAAAACACTATGATGAATGCTATTTTATATTTACTCATTGTACATAGTTTTGTGCCGTAGCGTTCCGTTGCTTCGTGTATTGCTGAAACCGACTTTTCGCCAGACCCAAGATGGTATAGGCGTAATCGCGTGTAATGTACCGGGCGTATTTGGTCTGTATCTCATCCATTACCTTGATTGCATCATACGCCCCGTCATTGAAGCGCGTCGCAAAGGTTTTGAGCGAATAGCCCGTCAGTTGTTCGATGTCGGACTGGATTTGTTTGTCGATTGCGTTGGTCATTTGTCAAAAATAATAGCGATGATGAATCGGATCGCAATAGCCGCCAGTACTCCGAACCAGCATATCTTTACGACCACCCACGAGATGTCTAGTGCTGTTTGCATTACTTGAACTCAAATACTCCCGGCGCAACCTCAACCGATCTACCCGATTCAGGCAGCAGTGTAACGACTGGCGCAGGATTGAACTTACTAATTGGTTTCGGTTCGGGCTTCACTGGTTCGGTAGGTTTGATCGGAACTGGCGCTTTCGGCTTTTGTTCCAGCTTTAGGACACGAAGGTTTAGCGCCATCACAGTCCGATAAAGCAGGTAAATGGCGGCAAAAGAAACAATATGGAATATAGCGGATATTGGGTTCATTCTCCATTATTTTTAGCCCCATAAATCGGTTGACTCTTTTCATCCACAACCCAGTGCGCACCAAACGCTTGGTCTGGACTGATCGGAACTTTATCCAAATCACTCGGAATAGCCTTGCGATGCAACAAACGTTCAAAACTCACCCGCTGTTTCAATTTTTCTGGATGCTCAGCATAGTATTCAATCAAATCCAACAATCCCAGTTCATGCGCGATAGCAAGGCACCGCGCAGATCGAATGACCAAATCAGTCCGAAACACCGACTTTCGCATCTTATCGGTCAGCACTTTATCGGCCTGATCCAATGCGGTTCGGAGCGCTTGTTTCTGTTCGGGCGATTTGATGAAGCAGGTGACGACGATTTTTTTGTATTTAGACATAGATCAAGATATTCTTTGCTCCCAAAAGGGCTTGGTAGTTTCACCTTTCTTTGGCTTGGCAAACAGGGAGAACCCAATACAGAACAATCCGCCTATTGCGAATACTGCAATTGCTAGGATCAGGAAAAAGTTGACAATGTTCATAGTTTGATTGTTTTGAAAAAACCGCACCTTTCGATGCGGCGAATCTGTAAATACTGTTTCTCCTTTGCAAATCAAGTTCGTACTGTAAAATTATAAATTGTTGCGATAAAATCAAAATTTATCTGGACAATAATTTGCAAAGTTTGAAAAAGGTTGGTATGTTTGTGGCGTTGCAACGGAATTTCTACTTTTAGCTCATCGGCTAGAGCGGGCGTAGCGGAAGAGGTTCGAGTCCTCTTAGAGTAGATTCCACCACCACGTACTTCAATTGGCAGAACCCCGACAGTAAAATCGGGTCGTTGCGGGTTCGAGTCCCGCCGGGGTGGCACACAAAAACGCGAAAGAGGATAGTAGCCCGGACTATGTGCTCGAATTCGCAAGTCAACTAGAAATAGTTTGGCGACGGGCAATTTGATCTTTTTCTTCGATTTTGCATAATGTAGTTTTTGGGACAAGCCGGATTAGCCCGGCTACTCAAAATTTCAGGTTGAGTTTTTTTTATGAGGTTAATAGGTATAGGGTTTTAGTTACAGCCAGCCGCACCGATTTTGCAGTGTTCTATCCAATAGTCTGATTTTGTTGGGTGCGGCTTTTTTTGACATTTCTATCTTTGAAATAAAGATGCGGAAACCCTTTCTGATCTTAGGATCAAATACGCTAGGGTGAATGCGGGAAGTATCCCAACCCTGCTGAAAATGCAGGGCTTTTTTGAATGAAGCGGTAAAGACCGTTGAAGATAAACCAAAACCTACCCTGTTTCGGGTATTTTTGTCGTTTTCCTTGTAAAGCTAATGTCGATAGCGTAATTTTGTTTTGTCTAAAAACATACGCTCGGAAGTCACATTCCTGAGCTTTCAACCTAAAGCCGATACCGCCAAGTATCGGCTTTTTGTTTTTAGGTCTATGGCTCTCCCTTACGAGGGTTAAAAAATTTGTTCCAATCTTGCCTGTAAATCGTTCTTTACAAGCTTTTCCAAATACCGGATAACTCAGTCGGTAACAAAAATCAACAAGGGCAGTGATTGCGAGAGAGTAAGCCCGATACGCAAACGCAAGT